>Ga0214542_1005888_pt1 | contig 22909 bp, 10 predicted proteins | sample CNSS1metaG_FD_160096 | JGI IMG/M metagenome (GOLD analysis project Ga0214542, IMG submission 160096) | Root nodule microbial communities from cowpea collected in UCLA plant growth center, Los Angeles, California, USA - CNSS1 | ecosystem: Host-associated > Plants > Roots > Nodule | place: USA...
TTTAAAATTAACAATTTTATAAATTTAAATATAAAATTTTAAAACAATTTTGTAAAAAGTTAAAATAAATATATTTAAAAAATTTTAAAAAAATGGACTGAAATGTAATAAAAATAACAAATATATGTACTAAATTGAGATTCAGACAATGATTTGACACGTGTCACCTTACTGACTTGACATGTGGCACAATACTGACGTGACACGTGGCATGAATAATTTTCAAAAAAAAAAATTAAAAAATTAAAAAAAAAATTAAAAAAATTAAAATTTTTTTAAAGAAATTCAAAAAAATGTAGAGCTGACACGTGACACATCTTTAACACCGTTAACTCTATACTAATGGAATGGGCCTAATTGTTACACATTTTAAAAAATATGAACTTAATTGAGACTAAAAAAAATCTTAGGACCTATTTTAAATTTTTCAACAAAAGCATGAACCAAGGAAGTATTTTAACCTTTATTTAATGGAACGTTACAATTATTATATTTAATCAATAATTATTTAATTATTTTTAAATATATGTTGTAAAGTTTATTTTGCAAAAAATTTAAAACCCTTTAATATTTTAATTATGAGTTTTTTATTACTGTTTTGTAATTATAATTTTTATCTTTAGATTATTTTTAAATATATGTTGTAAAATATATTTTATAAGCTAATTTATTTCTGTTTAATATTTTAATTGTAAGTGCTTTTTTATTTTTTATTTTTATATATTTTAATTATTGTAGTTTTATTGAATTATGATTAATTTTTATATGGTTTAATTTATAAAAAGTTTAATTTCAATAATTAAATAATATTCACAATATATTTAAAATTTTATTAAAATCTTTTATGTTAATGATTAATTTTAGTTTTATTTTATTTATTATTATTTATTTCAATATTAAAACACATTATAATTATAAAATCCTAAAAAATATATTTTAAGACAGGTAGCGATTTAAAAATAATAAGACTCGATTATTTTTAATATTAAAAGATTTAATTATAAATAAAATTGTTATAAAAAATTTCATTATTTTAAAACTGCTCCTCTATAATTTTCTGATTCCTTCCTAAAAATCATTATTTATTATTATTTTTTTATATTAAAAACACATATTATTACTATAATATCTTTTAATATTTAATAGATTATGCTTATTTTTATAGTTTAATTTATGTAAAATTTAATTTCAATAATTAATAAATATTTTATGACTACATATCCAAAAAGTTACTATAAAATAATTTAATAAAATATAGTAGTTTAATTTAAGAAATCATTTAAAAAAAACAAATTTCATAGTTGTGTTTTATTTATTATTGTTTATTTCAACATCAAAAACACATTTAATTACTATAATAATTTTAATATTTATTTTATTGTGTTTATTTTTTATATAACTTAATTTATTAAAAAAATATTTCAAGAGTTAATAATTATTTATTATGTGAAATAGTAGTTTAATTTAAAAAAAAACATTTAAAGATAAATTAATTTTATTGTTGCGTATTGGATAAAATTATTTAATTAAAAATATATCACAAATTTAAAAATAAATAAAAATTCTAGAAAGACTAATTAAAATTTTAGTTTTTTATTTTATTTGTGGTACTAATATTGTTTATGAAGGATATTAATGGAATAATTTTGAAAGAAAACTTATTCTATTCATGGGTTCTACAATGTTTGAATTATGTGATTTTTATATAAGTTTTATTTTTTGTAAAAATACTTTGAATTTATTTATTGTATCAAGAATTAATAATTATTATATTATATTATATATATATTTTAGTGTGATTTATTTATTTACATATGGTTAGTATGGAAAAGGAGGAGGAAAATAGAAAGGCAACTTTTGACTTTTCATGTTACTTATGGGGTATAGGAAGAAATTCGCTAGCGTTCTGAATGAGTTTTGGAGTATTAGGGCTTGGACTGCGCCAGTGGAGGTGGAGGAAGAAGAACGTGATGGAAGTAGAGGAAGAAAAAGGAATGTTGATGGAAGTGGGGATGGAGGAAGAAGGAGCGCCGATAAAAAAGTGGGGGAAGGAATGAAGGTAGATGAAGAAGACGCGAGCCTATGTGAAGGTGGAGAAAGAAGGATGTATTGGTGGGAGGAAGAAGATGGAAGAAGATAAGCACAATGATCTATGAAATTGCACCACCGTCTTGCTGTCAGTTGCCGACAAATCCGACACCAATTTCCATCGCCATGGCCGATAATAGATAACACATTCATGACAAAGTTTTTCTCGCCGTTAAACTTCTACTCCTCCACTAGTTTAAATCGCAATCTAGATTCGAGACCATCTTGCTATCGCAATCATGTCTCCAATCGCCATTTTTCTTCGATTCTCTACACTCTACACTTGTGAATTTGATTTCATAGTTGAACGAATACTTCGGCTTCAGGTTTCTTACACTTTCTTCTGTTTGAAGAACTTTGCTCCATTCCCAGTCTAGTTCTAGCTATTTAAAACTTCAACACCGCAAAAATTCTTGACACTGATGCCCAAGCCCATTCGAAATTTATGCAACAGTAAATGGGGTGCTCTAGAACCTGGTGTAAGCGATCCTATTGTCTCCACCCAACTTGGGGGTGTTTAGTCTTTTCCTGGTCATCTTCTACAATGCCCAATATTTTCTTCATCCATAGGAATTGAAGACCGAACTTCCCTCAAGAATTCCATCGCTTTGATTGAGTGGAAAGATATTACCGTTTTTTTCCAACGCAAGGCTGCATATATACACAAATGTTATGGAACAACAGTTTTTAAATTTATTGTCTTTCATTTCAAATCATGGTATAAATAATTTCATAATTGTATATTGTTCGCATTATTAGAGTCAGCGAGAAACTCGCAAATAACCTGTTTCAGATTCAGTCTGTGCACGAAGATTTTGCAAGCAGTAACAGTTTACTGTGAAGTATTTAAAATAATCTTAGCTGTCTGCTACCAATATGTTTTTAAGGATTTAAAAAACAAAAATACCCGAGCCACATTATATATGTTCGGGTTCAATCCAAAATTTCAGACTTTTTAATACAATCTTAATTAAGAACCTCGCATACCGTATAACCCAGCTACAAATTTAAAAATAATACTACAGTTTAATGGCGATCAATAAAATCCATCCTACTTCAGCACACAATTCAGCTAACCCCGTTAGGAAGCCCCTTGAATTGCAGCAGCAGCAGGTTGCATGGCTAGATCCTGATTCTGTCTCACAGCAAATCCATGGCCTCCATAACCCTGACCACCATAATGGCCTCCATTGGAATCACTTCTCCACTGTCAGCCCAAGGAATTAAATTAGAGATGGATTTCAATAATGAAAGTTCAATATTAGAAATAGTATTTCTCGCTTGAATAATGCAAGAATTCATTTAATGGACACAAACTTACATGCTTATTTCCTGGACTGCGACCCCAAGAAAGGCGCACTGTCTGCTTCCCAATTACTGTCCCATTCAATGCCTGAATTGCATCCTCAGCATTCTTTCTGTTACAGACCCAGCATAAAGCATAGTTAACTCACCAAGAACATCCACAATGCTACAACTCTAAGGGTTGCTTATTTGAAATTTTGTAGGTCCTTTCTGTCACCTTTACGTACATGATGACATAGATAATAACTTCCGTTGTTTATTTAATAATCTGAGTTATTTATAGTTAAGAAATTGTTAAACAATGCTTCTTAGGGTTAAACAACACAATAAACTCATCTTGGAGATGCCCTAAGGCAAAGATAACACAGCACTAATTATGCTGGCAAGAGCAGTCAGAATCAAATATTACATGCACTTGTCCTCAGAAATTTGATTAGATATATCCTTAGATGACTTCAAAAGCATTAGAAACTAGCATATTCGAGGATTTCTTACCCATCACAAGAATACAAGCCACTTCCCATTTCACGTGAAAATACCCACTTCCCTGGAGGGGCAGGGGTTTAACTAACATGGAAGTTATAATCTATGTCATCATGTCAAGAGATACAACAAGAATAAAATAAAGTACCTGTCAGCAAATTGAACAAATCCACACCCTTTTCCCACTGGAATTTTCACAGAGACAACCTCACCAAATTGCAAAAATGGTTGTCTGAGATCCTCATCACTGATATCAGAATCAAGCCCACCGACAAATATCTACAACAGAGACCAGTTACTAAGATATGAAAAAGCAAGGTGATTAACCTGTACAAAAAAATTACAAAATCAGACTCACAGTAGTGTTGTTCGAATCTCCTTCAGATTGGGAACCTTGGGCCACAGCACCATTAGCCGAGTGTCCACCAGCCAATACCACAGCTAGTTAAAGAAATAAAATATCAGAGTTTGAAGTTTCTAATCATAAGCGCCATAAATGATATACTTCATTCAGTGAGAACCTTCTTCTGGTTTTATAAACATAAACAGCAAGCCTTGGCAATATATACATTTTAAAACAATGAACAATGAATATTACTGCTCGAATATGGATTCAAGTTTCTAAATTGTGAAAATATATCTACACATTGAAATTCAAAGATAAATTGAAGTGTGAGAGAAACAACAGACTCGTGATTTAGAATTAACTAATATTAAAATGAAATGGGTAAGGGAAATATAAACAGAGAACCAAAGAATAAACAAATTTGAAATATGCAACTGTCAGCTACAACTGTTAGAAGTTATGATTACTGGTGGTAGCACCAAAACACATATACAACATATGATTACTGATACAATTAAGCACATTACTTGCAACTTATTCTTTGTCAATTTACAATTATTAACCAGTTAAGGACGGAAGTGTACGAAACAAATAATAACCAAAGATGATGAAACCCCAAGAATGCAAAGGCTAGAGAAAAAAGGCCTAACTTCTAAAATTAAACAAGGAAATTAAATTTTGGGGTTCCCCTTCTGACAATATAAAACAACATAGTAGTTGAATTGAGATGAAAATAGAAAATGGGAAAACCCATTTTCCGAACCAAGAATTGAATCACATCACGTACAGTAAATTCATGACCAATAATAAAACATAATTCCAAAAGCAATTTAACATAAAGAAACATATATACACAGTGAAGTTAAATAGTCAACTAACAAAGTGATATATAGTTTCAAAATAGTTTTTACTTTATTTTCCAGAATATCATCATCAGAAAATCTTTGTTTAAATTAAAAAATAAAACTTCATTATAATGAATCTAAATTTTATTTTTTTAATTTATTTTTTTATTTAAAAGAGATCAGAAAGTCCAGTAGATAACTTATGGCCTAAACTGAATTAAAAAAAATGAGACTGGATGGTGTTTTTCTTGGACCTAAAACATAAAATTCCTAAAATAAAAAATGACTTCTACCGTTCAACTTAAGGTTTTGGTCATTTCCCTTCTTCACCTACTAGCAGCAAATGGAGATTGAATGAAACAAGGGGCTGCAGATCTGCAGTGCCATATGATTTGCCCTCTCTAGAGGGCAATTCTTTTGCAATTTTTATCTGAGAAAATGACCTACGACCTGGTGCAATGCAATGAAGTTTGGACAGCAACGCATTGGCCTATGGCCAGGTGCAATGCAATTGCCTTTGGACAGCAAGGCATCGCACCTGCTCCTTGCTGCCAAAGAATAAAAATATTGGTGCGCAAGATGCGATTCATTTGGGATTCACACAATTCAAGTGCAATTCAAACACAGTCAATACAATCCCAGATTTTTATTGCCAAGTTGATGAAGGTATATGCTGAAGAAAAGAAAGTGACACTGAATGAATTACTAACTGAACATTAAAATATCATGATAAGTTAAAGAGTGAATTACACTTATCACCCGGAGGGTGTAATGTTTTTCAAACAATTACTGAAGGTTAAATTCTCACAAAAATTTCAACTGTCATTAATGTCATTTACTGTAAGGTGTAAGTTAAAACTGCGTCACAAGAATGCAGAATAAGAATTATAAATAACAAACCTTGAGAAGAATATTGTTGTTGATAGCCATAAGTTTTCTTGGGAGTTGCAACACCTATTCTCATGGGTCTACTAGAACAATAAACACCATTCATTTCAGTCATTGCCCTCGTTCTCTCATTTTCATCGCCAAACCTAACAAAACCATAACCTTTTGAACGACCAGTATTAGAATCAATGACAACTTTTGCTCCCTTAATAGACGAAAATCTGCTCGCAAAAGTCTCTTGCAGCATAGCATCAGTAACATCAATGGCCAAGTCCCCCACAAATATTGAGAGATCAGAAGTAGCATCAGAAGATCGCCTATCCCCAGCACTGAATGTGGCCCAATTCAGACGAAATGCCTGATCTGTGTTTGGCATCATGGTGCCGTTATAGTTCTGCAAGACTTTCTCAGCCGTCGCACGTGAATAGAACTCAACGAATCCATATCCCTCAGACTGACCAGTTTGCTTATTCCGAATGACCTTGGCCGACACAACCTGCACATATGACAACAAAATCAAGAAAAGAGCCTTGCTACGCAAAGCACTAACTTACACCCATGTTGACATTAACAGGGTAGCTCACGGGCAAAAAGATTCACACTTCACAAATAAATTGCAATGGCTGATTGTCAACTAGGGATCTTCAAGATGCGGATATTTAGAGAAAAAGACTTAAAAAACACTAAAGTACGAGTTTTATTAGCCACTTTTTCCAGTTAGAATTAAGAGATCTTGAATGTATTTATTCGACGAAAACTTAGGTCAACAGAGCAAAACCCACAGTTAGGGGACCACTTAGGCTTCAAACAGTACAACTCCCATGGATTCGCAATCCCAAGGATTGAAACTGAAGAATAAATCATGTCATACAATAATTCTTTAACAAACAACCGGAATCACGCACCAAAAAACAAGATCAAGAAACTCAAAGTAAAACTGGCAACGCAGGCAACTAAAACAACCTGCTCAGAAAGAAGTTCAAGAATGATTCAATAATCAGAAGAAGAAGCGGAAGTTTCCGAAGTAACTTCCAGCTACAAATCAAGCTTCCTCTCACGTATGAGAAACAAAGAACTGCAAAAGAATCACGTTATCGAAAAGAAGAAGTGAATGAATTGGATGGTACCTCGCCAGTGTGAGCAAAGCAGTTGTGGAGGTAGTTCTCGTCCATCCAATGGTGGAGGTCGCCGAGCCAGATGGTCCTGATCTCGTCGGAGGAGGCGGCGGGAGATGCGGCGGGCTGTTTGTGATGGTGGTGGTGGGAGGGAGGGGGCGGCGGCGGGGGGTAATGAGGGTGGACATAGGGCATGTAATGCTGGGGGTACATCATCATCTGCTGCTGCATCATGGCCATGGCGGTGGCCGGATACTGCATGGCCATCCATTGGTGCTGGTACTGATGCGGCTGCGGCCACTGCTGCTGCTGCCCCTGTTGCTGCCCCTGCTGCTGACTCAGATCGCCGTTGGTGCTGGGTTGAGCCATCACTACGTGCTACCACCTAACTATGTTAACTTCTTTTCCCTTTCTCTCTTTTTCTTCCCACCTCGCTCGAGAAGAGAAGAGAACGATACGACCTGGTCCAAGCGGGTGCGGAGATGCCAAGACCAGGCGACACACAAAGAGAGAAAGAGAAAGAGAAAGAGAAGGGCGCAATTTGTAGGGTTGCTCTTTTATAAAGGAACACCACACCCACACACACACTTAACGCCACCACTGCAACCCAAGTGTGGGTCGACATAACAACACAAATGGGTTGGGTTTGATTCGGCTCGGTTCGGATCGGATCTCACTCACTCAAACCGTAAAAACCAAACCCGCTTCCAGCTTCGCAAATGCACCCCCTCCTTAGCCGTCCGTGATTTTCTCTCATGTTCTGGGTCCCACTCCTCTGCATCAACGGCTCTCCTTAACCCTTATTCTCTCCCACTTGCCTCACCCTTCCACTGCACATTATTTTTTTTTTTGTATTATTTTTTTAAAAAAAATTGACCTGTGGAGATGAATAAAAATGTTTTGAAATTCTTTATTCTTTAAATAAGCTATTAATGAATTACCTAAGTCTCTAAATCCTATTTATTTATTCAAGTAACAATTTAATTATCGAATTATGTAATTTCCTAGTTTAAATTGAATTTTAAGTAATTGTTCGAGCTTATCACCCCATGTGCGTGTATACATTTAAGACTGTCAAGTCGGTTTCTTTTTCAACATAGTTGTTTTTTATTTTTTAATAAAAGTAAAGGATGCCGGAAAAAATTATTAAATTATTCATTTTTCATTCAGAAGTTATTCATTCTTATCTCTTTTCTTTTCTTAAAAAAAAAAATAATTCTTTTTTGAGAATTGGTTGATCTCAACGGGGGTCAACCACGGAGGAAGTGGATTTGTACTCTAATAATGTAAATATATGTATCATAACGTAATTTTTGTTTAATTCCAACTGAGGTTTAATTAAATAAATAAGTTATAATAAATTACCAACTAATTAGTCTGTCGTGTAACATATATTTAGACTTCTAATTTGTAATTATATCTTTTGTTTTCTTTTACCTCACACCACTATTGAAGTCCGAACGCGATTTCTTCTAGGTAAGGTCAAAACGTGATGAAAAATAAGTACTTTTATGCTGTTGAACATTTATTTATTCTAACAAACCAGTTGCAATGAAGTTAACACTAAGCTCTACCCTCTTTTCTCGAAAGAATTTTAATTTAAGGATCGACTTTTATATATATTTTTTATATCGGTGTCTATTACAATATTATTAATCATGAATTTTAAGTAAAATACTAATTAAAATACACTTATTACATGTTTTTAACACTATCATCTAATTATATATTATGGGTGTATCAATAAAGTAATTCGTAAGCTGCTCAAAAGCTTATAAGCTATCAGCTATAATATGAAAACAAAATTACAAGTTTATAAATTATTACAATAATTTAATTACAATGCAGTCATCTATAAAAGTATTTTATCACCATTCAATTATAAGTTGCCATAACTAATAAGATTATTTACTTTTGTGATAATTATTTAGTGGACATTATAAAATACTTAAACTAATATATAGTTACAGATTAGATTTAAAGTTAAGTTCTAAACCCAATTGGAAATTATTTATCTTAACAAAACACATGTCTATTCATATACAGATTTTGATCCCCTTGTCAAATGTTAGAATAAAAAAAATGGAAATAAAAACAGTGGCAGTGGCAGTTAGTAAATTTAATCTAAAAGAAGTACAATAGCTGAATATAAATATGCTAAATCATTATGTATAAAGGCTATTTAGCTTGTTAGAATAGCATTATTATTATTATTCGAGAGGGAATATATTAATGGCTTTAATCTTTATTGATGAATGAAGAGGGACAAATACCACTTGCCTTCACCAAGAACTTTTAAAAAAATAGCTATGTTTTTGGGATTCAATTTGCATCTTTAAATCTTTTAATAGAAGGATGGGCATGGTTCAAAATCTTGGTGCAATGATTGTTGTTTTAAAAAACAGTTGTTGCGTTGCGTTTGGTGGTGGCTTGGAACGTTGCATTTGCATACTTGCATCGCATGTTGTTTAAGAACGCGACCAGGTCAAAACCTATGAGACCATGAAGCCAACGTGTCACAAATTCCCAGTCAACTTCGTACTTCTCAAATCAAATTTTAGACTTTTAGTAGGTGCACCCCCTCGCCCGCAACTTTGACCAACTTCCATTACATCAACGTAATTTCTAATTAGCACACAAAATAGCAACTAAAATGCGATTATTATTCTATAATTATGGTTATTTGACCATCAATATGATGCAAAATATGCTATTAAGACTATATAATAGAGCGATTTGTTAGATTCACAAATCATACAACTCAGTCACACATAAAATCTATGATTAGCGAGAAGGTGTTTGGAATTTGGTTTGGTTAACGATTGCGTGTAATGAACATGTGGTAGCGTGTGGACACCAAAATGATTCCTGGTCCAGCTGTTGGCAGCAAAACATCATGCTACTATCATCAGCCTAACTATAAGAACAGTGATAAAACGTTGAACAACAACTTGGTTTAAACTTTAAGTACATGCTCTTCAATTACTTTAAAACACATTTGTGCTTTCCTTTGACAATTTGTACGATATTTGGAGGGGGACTCACTTTTTTCAACTAATGTTTTAAATGCACATGTCCGTCAATCACAGGGAACAATCAGGTCTGAAGAACACATTTCAAGTTGAAATTGCGAATTCCCTTAATGTTGCACGAGTACAAAGAATGAATTAAATATGAAGACAAAAACAACAACAATACAAAAATGAGAGAGGGCCATGGCCAAAATTTCAACAGGGTGGTTGTTCTCCTGTTGGTTCTTGAAGCAACTTGTGAAGAAAGGATCAGAGGAATGTTAACAGCGCGAGAAGAAGGGAGAAAAGGAAAAGGAAAAGGCAAAACGTGGTATGTACATACCCACCATTTTACCTGCGAAAATCTTGACGGATGAAACTCTCGAATGGTGTTCCTGTTAGTACCTTGCTTACATCGTTCCAGTTTCCAATTTGGCTAGATAAGGACCCTTTGTGTATCTTCACCTGACGGGTCTTCAAATCCATTTGAGGAACCTTTAGGAAATCCTGAACATCCCTTAGTTTCTGGAGACAAGAGACACAATTCAAATGTCAACACCCCTTTTACAAACATATAAACAAGTTGTTGCAGACATCATGCACCAGGTACTGTGACTTACGGTGCGGTTTTTTACCACGTCTTCGTAGTACAGGATAATATGCCTGGTGCTCTTGAAATACTCCAAGGCTTTGGTGGTGGTGTCATTCACTTGTCTAAGTTGTGCAATCAGTAATGTTGAATTGATTATAGGCTTGTATTTTGCAAGTACTTCCGCCTGAAAATGTAATCAGAACCAAGTAACATGAATAGCTTTTAACTGTTTCTGTAATACATTGACTAATTTGAACATCTTGAACCAAATAGAAGCATTGATGCAAAGGTTCAACCACGAACATTCAAACTCAAACAGGTACACATGCACAAAGAAAAATATAGAGACCTCCTTGGGTGAATGAACATGAGATTTGTGAGTCCCGTTTAATAGCTTGGCATTCTTATCATATTCATTTGCAAGTACAGAAACCATCCGGCGCAAAAGATTCCTTCTGAAGAGAAATATGAGCGAAACACCATGTATTCTGAAGTACTCGGCAATCTGTTCATGATGCTGCATCAATCCCTGTATTAAGTAAGTAACAGATATTATGATATACTCAAATCTCACATGTTTAGAAGAAAAAATTAGGAAAAATAACAGATGTTTAGCTTCTCCAAAAGTCAAAAATAGTTTATTCAAAAGTTAATTTGTAAAAATTTTATAACTTCTGTAAAAAAAAAAAAAATAGTTATGCCTATATTAATTTTAACTTATAAAAAAGTTCATTTTTTTTATTTCTCTCTCCTAAAAGTCTTTGTTGAGAAGTTTATGCAAACAGATCCAAGGCAATAATTTATATAACAAAAGTCAAGGCTAGCATGTTAGATAGATACTGAGTATGTACAAAATAAGCAAATGCAAATGCAAAGAAAGAAGTACTATATTACTGGTGTTGCTTTTGATAGGCTTGTTTCTAAATTGTCTTTCTTTTTTTTTTTTGAAGGCATTCGCTCCTTTTAGACACCAAAATGTTCCTAACCGTTGCAAGAAAGGAAATTCAAATATAGGGAATCAAATGAATTAGCCTCATTCATAAGAATTTAATTTAGCATCATCAAGTGTCCTTGCCAAAGAATGGGCAACTTATATACAATAGTTCAGTGAACATGTTGAGAAATATTATCAGTAGAGATTGTTGTAGCATCAGAAATTGTGTCCACTGGCCTGTAGTAAGAAATATGGTCATGCTTAAATTATCTTTTCAAATATTTGAGCTTATTTGAAAATAGACATGCAGTTAGCAACTTCTATATTTTTAGGAAGATAAAAACAATTAGACAAGAGACAAGTCGTAGTTCATTCTCAACCAGTTTTTGTTATTATACTTTCTTCTAAATCTAATGAGGTTGTAGAGTTGGCTCATACACTCGAGCATTCTACTAAGTAACATTCAGAGAAACTCCAAGAACCATCCATCATATGCAAAACCATTCAAACATAAAAAAGAACACCGATCTTCATTGAACCTTCATCAGCATATGTTATGTAAACATTTCTTAACTTACACAAATCGTCTAGGAAGGAGAAAAATACATGGCAAATACCAAAAATAAAATAGTACTAAAACACTCAGCTAGACAACCTGCGCTGAAGCTTTATAACAGCTACAGCGTGAAAAGAACAATTAGAAGAATGTCAAAATGTAAATAACACAAAAAAATAACAAGGTCATGCTTGCATAGTGTACAACATAGTTTGTGTCAGTGCTTGCGTGTAACAGAAAGAGAGTTATTTCTAATTCTCCCAAGTATCACAGTTCTGTGATTCTTTAGAAAAACTGGGAACGTGTGCCTATATCTCTCATAAACAGTTTAGACCTCATACAAAAGCTTTACCTCCCTCTGAATTCCAAATCAGTCGACAGATACATCGTTCAACTACTAGTTCAAAAGAATAATGAGTTGCATTCTAGAACTTCGTATTATTCTTCATATACACCATTTACAATTTTGACAAGTTTTCTTTATGCACTACAAGAAAACTCTTAAATAATGACTAATTTTGATAACCAAAAATATGTTTAGAAACCAATTTCCAAATTAGAGACTAATTGAGAGACCAATACCTTTGGTAGCCAAAACCTTGGTGCTTAATGTTGATGACCAATTTAGAGACCAATTCATAATATAAACTATTTTAGTTACCAATTTAGAGACAAATTGTAACTTTTTAAAACTACTAAAGTTACTAATAACTTCTAGTTTATAAATTGAAATCTAAATTGGTCACTATAGTGACTAATTATTTTTTATCACTAAAATTTGTCATTATTCAAAGATTTTCTTGTAGTGATGGAAGTTGAGGCAAAAACACATCGTGGGCAAGTCAACATAAATTAGCCCTCCCATGTCTTGAATCTCATCCATAGATGATAACACGAACAATTCTCTAAATTAAAGTTTCCATATTTCATTAGACTTATTCCAAGTAACTTATTATAAATAAGATAGAATTCAATTCTGTCAAAGATTGTGATTAGGCTATTGAGCCTGATACTATGATAGATGTAAGGGTCAAACAGAGCAGCAGCTAAGCCATGGCCATAATATATGGAAGGTAGGAGAAGGGAAAGAGGAGCACATGGAACATATTAAGGGACAGACAGTTATGTTGGGTGATTAAGGAACCTGACCCAGTAGCAAGAAAAGGGGGAAAAGGTTATGAAAAGAGGAGGATCGTGAATTGAAGGTGGAATTGAGAAAAATACTCAGATTTATTGTCCAGCCTTTTGGTTGGGCAAGGAGTAGCAGTAAACTTATTTCATTTCTTAGTTATCCTCATCATTTTGTTGTTTCTTCCATTACTTTTATATTTTCAGTTCACCAGAGTGTGTTTCTCTTTTTAACTGGGAGAGTGACTTTAAATTGGGCCTGAATATATATATATATATATATATATATATATATATATATATATATATATATATATATATATATATAACTGGGAGAGTGACACAATAAACCTGCATATTGCACACTAGTCATCTTAAGAACTAACAACAAACTGGAGTTAATATATAATTTGGTCTTTGAAAATGGCAACCTGAGCTTCTTTGATTTTTACATATTTTCATATATACATGTGTGTTGTGTGTGTACAAATTATTAACAAAGTTAACTACTTTATAGGGTAAAGTGTAACACTGTTGGAGACCTATATATAGATGTGGATATTCTGGGACTCTCAAGCAACGCAAAAATTGTAACCTTAAAGGATCAAAGTGTACATTAAATCCATCTTAACGATGTGCATATAAGCTATTCAGATAAAATAAAAGAGAGAAAAATCATTGACTGTTGCCAAAAGATACAAAAAATGCTTCAAACAAGACAAGTATTTCTTAAAATAAAAGGTCATCCACCAATAAAACAATCTTTACCTGATTCAGCATCCACTTCAAGCCAACAGCAGTGGTGCACTCATTTTTTGAAGCACTACTTAACCAGTCTAGATTATAAATTGTATCCAGCGTCTCTGTTATTGTTGACATGTTGCTCCTTCTCACCTTAACCGAAAAAATTTCCCCATTTGAGCTTATGTTATCATGACTGTTTAAAAACGTCTCAAACCATCCACTCCCAGATCTTTGCATCGACAGAATAGCAAAATAGCGCACAGGGTGGCAAGCGCATTCCTCCCTAACATAGAAACACCAAGCAAAACATATCAGCAAAATTCAGACATATTTTGCAATAAAACCTTGGATTTAGGCATTATATTAATAATTGCTTGCACCTGCTGTAAGTTTTGGGTTTAGGGTAGTGCACATAAGGAATCTCCCAAGGTTCAATGTTAGGTTCTGGGCACGGCTTTTGTTCAACCTTGATCTCTAGAAAACGAATCTTAGTGCCAGTGCCTATCTGCTTCAGACAAATTGAACATATATACACGCCACTGACCATTGCAAGGGTCAACACAACTAGCCTCCACACAAACGTAGAACTCTTCCAACTCTTCACAAGCAAAACATCCTGTAACCAGGAACCACATTTAAATCGATTTATTTATATCAAAACATATACCATAAAGGCATAAGCATGGTTAATCCCGCACCTGAAATAGATTCAAACCCCACAGAATCTACATCTTAAGGAAACTACCCAATCAAACGCCCAATACCCATGACCTTAAAAACACACATATTCAGGGTTATTTTAAGGAACCAGATCGGACAATTTCACGTGCCACCCCATGTAAAAAAAAATTAAAAATGAAATCTTTTACTTCAAATTTTGGGAGATTTGAAGAATAGGATAACATGGCACGTTGAAATGTGAAAAATTACAGTTACCTTGGCGAAGGAAGAGAGATCATCGGCCATTGTTGACGAGCTCAAAAAGAATGCAGATGAAAAGGCATTTTTCGGGTACCTTTCTGAATTTCTTTCTTCGCTTTTTATTCTAAAGCTTTTGTTTCAGCTCTCATTGCTGCAACCAGCAACCGCACAGGCCAAAAAAATTGGAGGAAAAGCAAAAGGGGTTCCTCGATGAGATGAGGTGCGTGCGAGACACTGAGCTTTTTCTTTTCTTTTTTCTTTTTATTATTTGTTCTTCTTTTTTGTGCCTTCTTTTTATTTTGTATTATTTTTTTGGTCTCGTGAAAAATGAAATAATTCTAGGCTTCTAATCTTGGATTTCGGATATAGACTACACACATATTTTCGGTAATCTGCACTTAGCTTTGTGTTCGGAAGTGCTTCGAGTATCGTTCGGAGTGAGGACGGTTGAGTACGACCAAAGAAAAACGACATCATGAGTGCGATCCATCGCCTCTTAAACGACATCATCGTGACTTCGTTTGCAATCCATGAGATCCACCACATGTCTGTACCAAAACAAAATTATGGAGAAATTAAATTCAGAAAGTTGACAATTTTAAACATTTCACACCCACGTGTCAGGTACAGTCTTAAACATTTCAATTACGTGAGAGAGTACGGTCAATGATAAACATGTTTGAAACTTTATAACCATTGACATTTGTTTCATGTCTTTAGGAAATAATAATAATAATAATAATTATTATTATTAAATTATCCATGTGTTTTCGTTTTTCAAATAAGCTATCATAACAATTAGGACACAAGAGCAATTAAATATTAGATAAATTTTCTAGGGAGTTCCTAGGGAGTTCCTAACCATGTTGTTACTTATGGCATTATTTTGGACTATTGCAAGTTGTATATATTAACAATTGAGGATAACTTTTTTTTTGGTATCTCAATCTGGTCTCAATACCCAAGTTTTACAATTATCAAGTTAGTATTTCCATGTTTCATTAATGATCTTCATGAATTTACAATTAAGAGTGATAAAAATAAAAACAATAGTTTGTTACAAAAATTTGCTAGATTGAAATGAATCATGTTTTTTTAATAATCTTTTACAACTACAGTGGTTAATAAGATAATGTTTTCAAATTGTCAAATAAAAAGAGAAGAATGATATTTTTTTTTATACTATGAACAGAAAATTAAAGAAAGAAGAATGATAGTAAAATGAAAGAATATTTCTTGTTTATCTCAAATTCATGTCAAATTCGATTTCAGATAAAATGGTTATAAATTTGTTTTATTAACAAAAAGCTAAAATATTATTTTTAAATAAATTATAGTTAAATAATATAAAAATACTAGTAAATTATTTTTTAATACAAATGTAATTATTTATCATCTTTAAAATTTTAATAATAAATTATAACAGAAAAAATATTAAAAAAAATCAACGATTCTAAGATATAGTCAATGAAACTTTAAATATAAGTAATTCTTGTAATATTGATGAGATGTCTCTTACTGACATCTCATGACTTTTTTTTATTAGAATTCATAAAAGGGATAAAGATACTTAGTAAGCGTTATAATTGCACACAGACTTTTATAAGGGACTGTGATTTTTTAACACTTCATAAATTGTTTACTCCATTCTACAATTCATTTATTACTTTCATATTTATAAGCATGTCAAAACAAAAACAGTGGTGCCAAAACGAAAACAGGGATAACAGTTATTATGTAAATAACGACAATTGAATATATTTGAATATTCCACCACCATCATCAAACAAGAAAGAGACTAAGATTGACTCATCAAACATACTTAAAAATTGAAAATAAACATGAATCAATATTATTTTTGGTTTTGATTTCTTCACCAAATTGCTATAATTTGTTTTTTCAATTTTATTAAAATGAGAAAATTGTTTAATAAATTACTAAAAAATCAAATTTCTAAGCACGACTATACTCTATCTTTTCGGAACGATGTCGCAACTTTTTTTTATTATTCTTTTAGTTTAGTGAATGAAAAAATGAGAGAGAAGTAGTTTACGGAAAAAGTGTAACGTCCCATTTAATAAATAAACGTATTTAAATGATACGTCACACAATATAATAATACTAGCAAAGATACGGAGTAAAAACTCACTCCTCAAAGATATCCAAGAGTTATAAAAGGAAATTCTGAGGCACACCACGATGCCAAAACAAGACAAGGTACCAGGTCTAATGTAACCAGAAACACAATACTAATCAATATAATACATGGGCCATAGCCCTAGCAAAAGACATAAAGAGTAGAGCCCAAGTCCAGTCGACTAAACAGCGGAACCTCCATCACCCTGATGACCGCGGGTAGTTCTCGCATCTCCTCACATCAACAAGTTAATGATTATTGCAAAAAGAGAAGACCGCACATATAGATCACACAACAAACAAAGAGAAGTGTAAGCTAGAGGCAAAAGTAGTTTTATCATGCAATCAAGTATACTTTCACAGTCAAATATACATACATCATCCAAACATGTTATGACCTTCCAATCAATACACTAAGATTCGACTCGACTCATCCGGATACATATAATCTCTGCTCACCTTCGAGCTGCTCACCCCTGAGCTAAGTGTTACAAGTGTTACAATGTTTCAATCCCCCACGCACAAGGTTAGCCCTTAATGAGTTTCACACCTCCTGCTACTCTCACCACAAGAGTCAGTTCGTTCTAAGTGAGACTAACTAACTCCTTAGAGTGTCAGGATGCAACCTTACCTTCAATTCTTACCAGACTATATAGATGGGACACCACCATGGACACCCACTAACAAGGGTCATGGAATTACGTCCCGACCACTGAAACACGACCCTGAAATCTCACCTAAAGATTTCAAGGAATTACGCACTGACCACAGACCAAACATATTTAAACAACCAGGTAATATTTATCATGCATGTATATATATATATATATATATATATATATATATATATATATATATTATGTCAACCTTTATAACCAACCTCTTTCATATTCCAGGTCAAACCCATACCAACTCATCATACTCCATCCATGAATATAGAATTTCAACTCATCTCATTACCATGCCACTTTCATAACCAACCATTTCATGTTCATTACATGCCAAGAATTATTCAAGTTCGTCATTTACAACTCATACACCCTCCCACTCATGCATATTCGTTGCCCTCATGCCATTATATAATAATCCAATCAAATACAATCCATCACATCCAAGAACAGAGAAAACACCAAACCAGAACCTACTCTCGCCCAGCTCTTCGCTCAAGCTGAAGGGTCTCACTCAGGCGAGAGGGACTCTCGCTCAGGCGAGCTCCCTTCGCCTAGGTGAGGGCTCGACATACAGGTATAGTGGCTTCTGCGCATTCTCGCTTAGGCGAGACGCTCGCTCGCTCAAAAACAAAGCTAGTCGCCTGAGCGACCATTCACGTGGAATAACCTGGGCGAGCCTCTATTAATCTCACCTAGGTGAGGCAGGCTCGCTTGGGCGAGAAAATCAGTGCTCACCACTGTTCTCTCGAGTAATAGCCACCCCCACACCCCCAAACAAATCAAACAGGCGTTTTCATCCGCTCATATATCCACACAGTCCATTCAATCATCAAATACTCATAAAATAAGCAGAGTTCACGAAAAACACAGTAGGGTCTAGCTTCCCTTACCTGGAAATAAGCTAGCGGAATACTCCGATACGCACACAGTGAGCACAACTGTCTTAAGGATGGGCCAAAAAGCTGAAAATAATCGATAAAACAGAATAGAAACGAGTTACTACGAAACCCTAACAGTAAAAATGGTAATAAGCCAAGAAAGGGGAAGCATGAGCTGAGGAATGACTTACGTGGAGTGGAAACCTGGCTTGAGCTAGCTTGAAGAAGGTTGACGGCTAAACCCTAGCAGAGAGTTGTAGCTACTCAAAGAGGCAAGGATAGACTGTTTCTGAAAGTGAGGGAAATGGAAACGTTAGGGCAAATTAGGGTCTGATTTTCCTCTTTGGGCCAGCCCTTAGGCCCATTAGATTAAAGGCAGCCCTTAAAACATTAGGGCAGAAAACTGGGCCTTACATTCTCCCCAACAACAAAAATTTTCGACCTCGAAAATGAAAACTTACCAGGTGAAGAGATGCGAGTGTGATTTCCTCATATCCTCCTCTAACTCCCACGTAGAGTCACTTGTCCTCCGATCCCAGATGACTTTGACTAGACAGATGAATTTTCTTCGGCGCTCCTCAACTTTGCTATCCTCTAAAGCCACTGGCGGTACTTCTATGGTAAGATCTTCCCTGATCTGCACATCCTCGGCTTCTAACACATGAGAGGGATCAAAGACATACTTCCTCAACTGTGACACGTGGAACACCGGATAAAGATTTGCCAACTGAGGGGGCAAAGCTATCTCATAAGCCACTGGTCCAATCCTCCTTGAGATCTAGTAAAGGCCAAGAAACTTAGGAGAGAGCTTCCTTGAGCGGAGAGCCCTTCCCACACCAGTGGTTCGGGTCACCCTCAAGAACATATGGTCACCGGCTGCGAACTCCAAGGGTCTCCTTGTAACATCCCAGTAGGATATTACTTAAAATAAAAAGAAATAAAATAAACCGACAGAAATAAATACATCATTTATTGAATAAAGCATTTCCCAAAAAAACACAGGAAAATTCAAAACCTTTAAATTTAATTTCCACCATAATGAAATTATAGAAAATTATTTGAAAAGGCTTTATAAACAATCCCATAATCTTTGTTCCCACTCTCCGCTCTTAGGCATCTCCTTGCTCACCTGGAACATCATCTGCTCCCGGATAAAAGTTACCCGATCATCGCCACACACATACAGATAGGGTGAGCTATGCACACACACACACACACACACACACATATATATATATATATATATATACATAAAATAAATATGTCAACCACCCTAAAGAAAATAACATCACTAAAGTATTTCATGGTTTCCAAATTACCCATTCCTGATCTCATAGTCCTTCATGAGTCATATGCATGAACTAAGTCTTGGGACTTCGCTGTGCTCCCACGAAACTAACCCATTCGTGGTCCAACTCTACGAGCCTATCCTGCTCATAGTCCTGCCCTACATATTCCTCGTCTGTAGTAAAACATCCAAGCCTCTCTCGCTCGGACCATGGCACGCATGCAATCACCATACTATGGACTCCTCGCCCAATAGCAGCCGACGGGAACATAACAGTTCCTTGCCCATCGTGTGCCCGATGCATGTAATCACCATACTAAGGACTCTTCACCACTTAGCAGCCGACGGGAACTACACAGTTCCATGCCCATCATGCGTCCCACCATCAAGCACATCTTAGACCCCTATTGGACTTAGTCCTTCAAGTCCAACACCACAAACACATGCACATAATTTCCTTAGTCTAGGAAACCCCAAGCAATTCAGTACAACAACACATAAAAACCTGGCTCCTCGCTATTCTCACTTAAGCCACACTTTTTCGCTCAAACGAGTGCATTTGTCTCGCCCAAGCTGAATCACCTCGCCTGAGTGAGTGTGAAACAATGGCCTCACCACGATATCTCGCTTAGGCGAGGTTTGCTCGCCTAGGCGAGGTCATATCTCGCCCAAGTTCACCATTCTTTCTCGCCTGAGCTAAAATGCAAGCAACACACCAATATTTAACATGATTTCTCGCTTAGGCGAGACCTTCTCGCTTGAGCGAGACCCTAGTTCGCTCAAACCACACAACCCTCGCCTGCACAAGGATTCGACGTGAAAAGTATTTCGTCTCATCACGACCTCGCTTAGGCGAGCCATTCTCGCCTAAGCGAGCGTATCTGTCGCTCAACACTGACTTAGGTTGCCTGGGCGAGATGCTCGACCCTCACACCAGTAACGAATTTCTGCAACTCTCGCTTAGGCGAGAGTGACTCGCTTGGGCGAGAATTGCAGTATCCCCCCCTGTTCATACGTGAAATCAACCCACAAAACCACACCAACACAGGGTAATTCGTACTGCATAACCATATAAGCACCAGCAACCTAAATAGACATATTATATTCACATTTGAACCAAAATGTTGAGACTCATCTATGATCCTTCATTCTGAACCAAAACCCTTACTCCTTTCATCCCAAAAACAGAAAAATAAGCATAGCACCGTAAACCAATAGCCAAAAATTTCATACACATCAAATATATTACAATTTCCAAAGCATACAAGAATCAATTGAGAAAAGCAATCATGACACAGAACCATACACATATCATATAATCCACACGCAAAAAAGTTAACTCCTCTAACCTGAATTCTTGATTAAAATTGGGAAGAAAATGGAGGTTCCTTGGTTCACCAACGCTTTGCTTCAGCCTCTCCCCAAATTCAGCCCTTGCACACCCAAAGACTCACCTCTCACTCTCAAATTTGTGCTCCTTTCAAGGGTCAACTATCAACACTGCCAAAACCCTCTTTTTCCCTCAAAATTGACCTTTTATATGTCTCTCAATTAAGGGTTTTAAAAGTAAAACGAAAATAGGCTTTATGGTGGTTTCATTTCTATTAAAAGGGTCATTATATAATGGTTTCTAGCCCCTCTTGGCTGCCCCTTCTATTGATTTTACCTTTTCCCTTTTACATTCAATTCTACAACTTCATTTAGCAAAAATAAACTCTATTTCACCTTTAACAAGATTTGAACCCGTGACCTTCCACTCATAAGGACAAAGTACCACCACTATGCCAATTCACATTTTGTGATAACCATTATAATCTTATGACTATAATATCACTCACCAGTCACAATTACATTACCAAAACAAAATAAGAATAATTAAATAACACACTAAATGTCATACATAGGACTTGAACCCAAGTTCTCTCACATAATCAAAGTACTCTCAACCATTTGAGCTAGCACTTTTCCACGTCATACAACTAACATTTAATGTCTTCAAAGTTCCCAACACCACATTTATTACTTAATTAATTATTTAATTAACTAATTTTCACGGGTCTTACACTCCTCCTGCGGTCAACATATGCCTTGAGCCTACTCTGAGAGGCCTACATCCTATCTCTCACCATCCTCACTTTCTTAGTAGTTTGTTCCAACAACTCAGGTCCGACAAGCATTGCTTCTCCATCCTGATACCAACATTGAATGGTCCTAAACTTCCTACCATAAAGAGCCTCATATGGCGCCATGCCAATGCTCGCGTGAAAACTGTTGTTGTAGGCGAATTCTATCAAAGGTAGTACATCATCCCAAGCAACCAAATAATCTAGTATGCATGTTTTCAACAAATCCTCAAGTGACTGAATCGTCCTCTCAGATTGGCCATCGGTCTAAGGATGATAAGCTGAACTCATGGTGAGCTTGCTACCCAAAGCACTCTACAACGTCTGCCAAAACCGTGAAGTGAACCATGGATCTCTATTGGAGACTATACTCGAAGGTACTTTGTGCAACCTCATTATCTCCTTAATGTACAACTGGACCAACTTGACCTTGGACATTCTCAAGTTCATCGCCAATAAATGAGCACTCTTGGTCAGTCGATCCACTATAACCCAAATGGTGTCATGCCCCTTAAAAGTTCATGGCAAATGGGTCACAAAATCCATGAAGATGCTATCCCATTTCCACATCGGTATCTCCAGAGGCTATAGGATTCCACTGGGTCTTTGGTAGAGATGGCAAATAAACCCGTGCCCGTGGGTATCACCCGAACCCGTCCCCGTTTTGACGGGGAATCCCCGCTTTGACTGGGTATGGGTATGGGTATGGGTAATACCCAAAATTTTCAACTGGGGATGGGGATGGGGATGAGGATATATATATACCCGCCCAAATACCCGTCCCCGCTTAAATTACTAAACTATTTATAATTTATTAAATAATCTAAAAAATATATATAAATAAATAATATATTTAC
>Ga0214542_1005890_pt1 | contig 22901 bp, 10 predicted proteins | sample CNSS1metaG_FD_160096 | JGI IMG/M metagenome (GOLD analysis project Ga0214542, IMG submission 160096) | Root nodule microbial communities from cowpea collected in UCLA plant growth center, Los Angeles, California, USA - CNSS1 | ecosystem: Host-associated > Plants > Roots > Nodule | place: USA...
TTAGTTTCTTGTAGAATTCTGGTTATGAGTTGATTTTTAGCTATCTTTAGTTATTTTAAACTTGCATGAGTAGACTTTACCTTTGTTAATTTTAAAATTTAAATAAGTTATATAAAGTAGTTCAAAACCACTTAATGAGTCCACACACTCTTTATAAGTGTGCCTTTTTGTTGGTTTATGTAGTTGAAATTGAAATTGGTATTGTTCGTGAGCATTGTTTCTTTTTTATTATTCAACAGGTCCTAGATCTGTTCTTTCGTGTGCCAAAGGTGGAAGGCCTTTGTCTAAGCAAGGCTTCACTTGTTGCGTTGCCATAGGAGATTAAGGACTTTTGTTCTTTCCAGGGTTATCCTCCCCTCTCTTTTAGATGTTTTTGGTTAAATTAAGGACTTATTTGTTCTTTTCAGGGTTATCCTCCCCTTTCTTTTAGATGTTTTTGGTTAATCTTTTGGTTTCTGAACTTTGATCATTTAGCTTTGGTTGCTTAAATAAATGTAATATGTATCGGCTAATATGATGGCGTTGGGGTTGTGGTTTTTGTCCTGCCCAATCACGTGTGAAATTTTCTGTTATTTTTAGTAACATTTTTAACATGTAGCCTTTTTATTAAGAAAAAGTTACTAAAACTTTCTAGTAACATTTTTATAATGTCACTTTTCTATAAAAAAATGTTACTATAAACTTTTAGTAACATTTTAAAAATGTTACATTTTTATTAAAAGAATGTTACTTAAAATATTTAGTAACATTTATGTAAATGTCTATTGATAAGTATAAATGTTACAAAAAATCAATAGTAACATGGGGAATACGTAACATGTGATAAAATGTTACTAAATTCTATTAATAACATTTTTCATGATTTAGTAACATTTTTTTAGTGTTACTGTACATTATATATCTAGTAGTGTCATATGTGTTGATTTATACATTTAATACTATAAATCCCGAACCGAGTCACTGTAACTATATGAATTAACTAATTAACTATCCAATTCTAATAAATACATATTCAACTGGATTGTTCAAATTATATTTCTATATTTATGTACAATTCCTTTTGTCTCAAACAATAACAAAAGCAATACTATATTAAAACCAATAACAACACCAACCAAATTAAAATTAAAATGCCATCTTAACAACTCCAAAATCAACTATCAAATAATTTCCCCTATTTGGAGATTTCTTTTGTTTCAAATAATAACAAAAGGAAGTCTAAAATGTATAAAAACTTTTAAAAACATTGAGAAAATCACGAAAACAATAAAATCATAAATTAAAGGTTGGACTAGTTTCATAACACTTAGATTTATAGTCAAAGAACTTAAGAGAAGGGTTTTAGAGTAAAAAAGAACTTTGTATGATTCAAGTCTCATCAGACAAATTTCCCAACACTCAGTTGTCCTCTAATGATAGGATGTATTCTTGAAAAATATGAGAAACAGTAAATATAAGGAGAGAGATAACATTAAAGAGAATGAAGAATAATATAATTGAATATAAGAAACAATAAGAGAAGGAAAAGAGAGAAAAAAAAAAGTAAAAAAGAAAAAAGGAAAAGGAAAGGAAATGAGCCATAGCCCAAGGCTTAAGAGGAAGATGATCTTTAATGGTATTGTTTTAGAAAATGTATTTTGAATTATTTATATCATTTTTATACTTATTATAAAATAACGTGGCATTTATATAATTAAAAGTATAATAGAAAAAAAAATCAAAATCAAACCCTAAATATTTTTATATTTTCAGGCATCACTGGGTGACAAATATTTCGTCATTTTTAGGTAGTTATCTATTTAGAAAACACAAATTTTCACTATTTTTTTTAACTCTTAAGTAAATAAATTTTCTGACAAGTTTTATTTTTAAAATAATGATTTAGTATGTTTAATACATGAAGATTGAAAAATAAAGTACTTTTAAAAGTAAAGCAAATATGACTGCAAATTTTAGACAATTATATTTAAGATTTATGCTATTAATTTGTGTGACAGTATATTGACATAGTTAACTTGTAAAGAACATTAAATGCTCACAGAAAGATGACGTAGCAAGTTATTATAAGAAGGGGATAGAACAAGTCGTTAATGCTGACAATGTTCTCAAATGGGGAAGACTTCGCATTTTAGAATCATGATGGTTAGACTAAAGTTTTGAAAGAAATTTATTCTAATTTTTACTGAAAATTAAGAAGGATAAATACATATTTAATTTTTTTATTAGTTTTTTTTTATTAAGTAGTAAAACTACTCTTTAAAAGAACTTGTAATACTTTTCCTCTTATCTCAAGTATTGAAGTATCTACGAGCACCATATACGTAGTACTGTTAGATCTGTATTGGGTGACTTCGTCAACATTTAGAAGTTCATCAAAGTTTATTCTGAAATAAAAAACTTCTATAGAAAAAAAAAACATTATATTTATACTTTTAGCTCTTAAATTATGTATAACTTTTAAACATATAATAATAATTTTACATTTTAAAGTCATCACTTCTGAAAGACCTCTTATTTATTATATATAAACACTAAACAAATAATGATAACTTTAAAAAACTGAAAAGAAAATTGGATTAAAAATGGGAAATATATTTGGATTTAAGGTTATTACCTGTTAAAGTTAAAGTGAAGCTCCAAAAGAATTCAGTGAAAACGAAGATTTTTTTATTTTGATGATAATTAAAGATGGTAATGTTGAAGATGTATCTCAATCAGTATATTACACTACTACACACACATACACACATACAAACACACACGTATATATATATATATATATATATATATATATATATATATATATATATATATATATATATATATATATTCTCTAGTAACATTTAAAAAATTTCACGAAATTATAAAAAATGTTAGTAGTATGATTTAGTAATATTAGATCACGGGTTACTTGTAATCTTTTTATGTTAACATTATTTTTACATATTAATTAAGACATTTATAAAAATATTATTAGATACATCTATTTAATGAAAATGTAAAATTTTAAAAATGTTACTTGTAACGTCATATTTTAAAATAGATAAATCTATTTAAATAAAACATCGTCCATATTATAATATTTAAGGGTACGAGACTTAAAATATGACTTAAAATATGAGGACTTCACGACCATCCAAGTATTCAATAAAGAAAAACTAAGGTAACCACTGTACCCTTAACAAAACAGAAAGATTCAACAGATGACCAAAAGTTTGCTCATAAGCAAGGGATTACAATATAATAATAACTCTTCAACGTGGGCTCCTCAGCAGCCCAACACTAAAACATGTCCAACTAAGCTGCAGCATCCTCGTCGCCACTGCGATCACTAGGAGTTCCCACATCTGCTCGCATCAATAAATTGATGATCATCGCAAAAGGAGAAAACCACACACGAGACACACAAGCAAACAAAAAGGGTAAGCTAGAGTAAAAGGGTTTTATCATACAATTGAACATATGAATTTAAAGGCCGATAACACATAAATCACTCAACCATGTGATAGCAACCAACCCGACTCTAAGACTCATTTAGCTGGATACATATAATCAATCAGATTCACTGGATGCTTGCACTTGTGGTGGCCTCTACTGCTCTGCAGAGCCATTGCCAATGGGTTTCACCCTACCATGCACAAGGTTAGCCTTCAAACATCCAAGACCATTATCCTGCCAAAGACTAGGGCCTCTTGCTACTCTCACCACTTGAGTCAATATGCTCTACGTGAAACTAATTGACTCTTTAGAGTTTCAGGATGCAATCCTTACTTGAATCCTTACTAAATTATATAATGAGACACCACCACGAAACATTCGTGGAATTAGTCCTAACCATGAGGCACCACTATGAGCTCCCACCAAAAAGGGTCATGGAATTACGTCCTGACCATGAGGCACCACCATGAGCTCTCACCAAGAGGGTCATGGAATTACGTCCTAACCATGAGGCACCACCATGAGATCTCACCAAGAGATTCATGGAATTACGTCCTAAACATACCAAAATCATGTCTCACCAACCAAACATAAAGTTATCATGCATACCAATCTCATGCCAATATTTATAACCAACCATTTAATCATGTTTCATATGAAATTCATACCAAGCTCATCAATTCAAATCTCAATACATCATGTAGAACATACAAGGCATCATACTTGAACTTTTTAAAGCAACCAATCATTCGATCATGTGAATCATACATGTATCCAACCAACCCTACCAATCTCGCTCGAGCTAAAGACTTCTCGCTTAGGTGAGAGGGATCCCTCGCTCAAGCTACCAGCTCTCGCTTGGGCTAGACTGTATACAGAGGGCACGTCGAGGTCTCGCTTAAGCTAGCCCATCTCGCTCAAGCGAGACTACTCTCGCTCAAGCGAGTGGCCTTTGCTTAGGCGAGCCCTCGAACCAGAGAGAAAAGTGGGTTGCAGTTGTTCTCGCTCAGGCGAGAGCTCCTCGCTTAAGCGAGAGCTTTTCATTTTGAGCGACCAACAGCTCGCTTGGCCGAGATCAACAGAACCTCCTCTACTCTCAAGCGACCAAGCTAGATTCAATCACATTAACAACACAAGCAATGTATTTTCATACGACAGACAACATGAACCAAGCATCCATAATGTAAAATAGGCCAAGCATGCAAAAAATGACTTAAAACAGGGAAACCCTAGCTTCCCTTACCTGGAAAATGCTAGCCAAAGACTCTGACACCTAAGCCAACGAGCACAACAACTCTAGGAGCAGATTCGAGAGCTGGGAACAGTGGCATAGATTGAAAATGAGGTTATCAAAGTGTACCTCTATTGGAAACACAAAACAAAGCTTAGAAAAAGAAAGGGTACAGGTTGAGAAGCAACTTACGTGGGATAAAATGGGTTCTTCAAGCTCAATGAAGAGTGAGAGTCAAACCCTAGCAGAGCTCACGTAGCAGCAAAGGGAGAGGGGATATGAAACTGTTTTTCTGAAAAGTGGCAAAATCAGGGGGTTAGGGCTGTTTAGGGGTTTTGGGCATCCTATGGGCCAACCTTAGGCCCAATAGACAAGGTCAAGCCATTAAATTATGATGTAGTAAAAAGTGGGTCTTACATTACTAAACCCTTTTAGTAATATTTTTTTTAATAAATAAGTAACATTACAAAAATGTTACTACAAATCTTTTGTGACATTTTTTTTAAATAAAGAGACATTTTAAAATTGTTACAAAATAAATTTAATAATTTTTTTTAAGGCAACATTGTAAAAATGTCATTAATATAATAGTCACACCAACATTTTTTTACCAATTGATCTTTTGTAGTCATAAAAAAGTTTGATTTTAGTTTTTATAGATCAATTATTTTGAATCTCTATAACTATTTGTTTTCCTTTTCCAGATATTTTTAGTTTTTACCGTAAATAATCAAAGAAAATTGTGTGGGTGGGTTGGTTAATTGTAACACCCCATTTAATTAATAAACATAATTAAAATAAAGCGTCACATAAAAAGATATAACAACGTAGTCCCGGAGTTTATACTTAACTCCTTACAGTTATCCAAGGCAAACCACGATGCCAAAACCAAACCGTTACAAAGTTCAACAGGAACATAATAGGAAATTAAGAGTTAAGCTGGTACATGGGCCATAGCCTAGAAAGAAAACCCAAGGTAAGAAGATCCAGATGACTAAGCAGCGGAACCATCGCCTCCCTGATGACCACGGATGTTCCTCGCATATGCTCACATCAACAAGTTGATGATCATCGCAAAAGAGAGAACCACACATACAAAACACACAACAAACAACAGAAGGGTAAGCTAGAGCCAAAAGTGATTTTATCATGAAGTCAGGCATACTTTCACAGTCAACAACACATACATCATCCAAGCATGTTATGAAAATTCCATCAATACACTACGACTCGACTCGACTCGACTCATCCGGATATATATAATCTGGTCGGATTCAGCGGATGCTTGCACTTATGGTGGATACCTCTGCTCACCCCCGAGCGATGTGTTACAAGTGTTACAATGAATCAATCTCCCACACACAAGGTTAGCCCTTAATGAGTTTCAGGCCTCCTACTACTCTCACCACAAGAGTCAGTCCGCTCTAAGTGAGACTAACTGACTCCTTAGAGTGTCAGGGTGCAATCCTTACCTTGAATCCTTACCAAATTATATAGATGGGGCACCACCATGGACACCCACTAACAGGGGCCATGGAATTATGTCCCGACCACTGAAGCACGACCCTGAAAGTCTCACCTAGAGATTCCAAGGAATTACGCACTAACACAGACCAATCATACTCAATCATTCAAGAAGGATTTAACATGAATACACACACACACACACACACACACACACATATATATATATATATATCACATACCAGCTCCTCATAATCAACCTCTTTCATATTCCTAGTGAATCCATACCAACCCATTCTCAAACCATGAGTATGGAACTCCATCTCATATAAATACCATGCCACTTTGATACCAACCATCTCGATTAGGTCACAACCAAGATCATATCCAACCCATCATTTTCAATCCAAAGATCACACAGTTCTTGCATACTTAACTCATTCATGCTTTTAACAAGATAATGAAATTATATAGTAGATCACCAATCAATATATAAAACACAACAAACATCACACCAACACATGCATCAACCTCGCTCAGGCCAGGCACTCTCGCTCAGCCGAAAGAGCTCTTTCGCTCAAGCGGCAGGCCCTCGCTTGGGCGAGACGACCAATAGTGAGGGTTACTGGAACGCGGATTCTCGCTTAGGCGAGCCCCTCCTCGCCTGAGCGAGGCCACCCCTCGCCCAAAGACAAAGTCCCTCGCCTGGGCTAAAAACTACAGCAACGAGCCAAAGTCCTCACGCGTACTCGCTTAGGCAAGCCCCTCTCGCCTAAGCAAGATGCCTCGCTTGAGCGAGATGCCTCGCTTAAACGAGAGCTCTCCGCCTGAGTGAGAGCTCGAGTGTGGATCTGGCCTGTTTCTACAAGTCTCGCTTGGGTGAGAACACGCGTTTCTCGCCACTGTTTCCCTGCAACAGTCACACCCACAATTCCGTACAACATACCCAGACATTTCATGCTCTCACAGTGACACACCAACCATAAAATCGCAGCACAACAATAGAACCGATAGAAAATCGAATTACAATAATAAGGCCTAGCTTCCCTTACCTGGAAAAAGGCTAAGAGAAGGGTGCGACTCCAATAGCGAAACACAGAAGCTCTAGGGACAGATTTACCAAGCTGGAAAAGAATAGCGGAGTGAGTATTGACGTAAGTCTACGACAAAACCCTAACTAGAAGTACAAACATACAAGCAAAAAAACGAGGTATGAGGTGTAGAACACTTACACGAGGCTAAAAGGCGAAACTGAGCTCACTGGATCTAGGTTGGGAGTAAATCCTAGCAGAGGAAGACGGCAACAGCTCAAGGGTATGAAAGTTTTGTTTTACGAAAGTGAGCAAAGCGTTAGGGTTAGGGCACATTAGGTCTGATTTTGCCTTTTTGGGCCAGCCCTTAGGCCCATTCGATCAAAGGCAACCCTTAAAATGTTAGGGCAGAAAATTGGGCCTTACATTAATTTCTTCATTAGTATTAGTAAACAAGAATACTTTTTCTAACCCATAAGGAACATAAAAAAAAAAATTCACCTTATTATAATATACTGTGTTACTTAATGATAATTCAAAAGCATAGGAGTAAAAAAACAAATATTATACCATGTTTTTGAGAAATTATCTTAGACTAAACAAATACACACATTTATTTCTCAAACTTGATGATAATTCAGGCATATAAAGGAAGTAAAAAAACTAATAATCTCTAATGATATGTTCCTGAGCATACCATTCCTTATTAACTATTATTATTCACACACAAATAGACAAAACAACCAAATCATCCAGATTTTAAAAAAATCCACCACCTTCCATAATTGACTTCCTTATTAGTGACATTTATGATCATAATCAAAGAAGTCTTAGGATTATTCTTAACTCCTCCACCCTACTGCTTTGCCTGCAAAAATAAGTAGAATGAGAGATTATGTATACTTGCAACTAAAATTATTATTTTCAAAACAACTAACCATATAAAATATCCATAAAGTCAATCAATATAATACAATCTAGTTCTTTCTTACAACCAAAAAAGACAATATGTTTATCAGAATGTAAAAATGAAGTATGAAGAAACTCATATAAGTGATTTTAAATCTCATTTTTTCCTTCTTGTATACTCAAAATCAAATTGTTTTGGAAAACATCTTTTGAAATATAATCCTATGACAATTTGTATCCAATAGAAAACATTCACACCTTAATTAAGTTGCTTCTTCAACTCATTTGCATGTAATAATAAATGTGCACTATCTAACAATTATAAATAAAGATAATTAACATTGATAAATTGGTATAACAAATACAAAAATATTTTTAACCAAACCATTAGTATCATTTACTAAAAGACTTAGAGCAAACTTACACTTCTTGTGAGATTTCTCTTGTTTCAATTTAGTTAAGTCAGTCCAGTCAAAATGAACTTTGGGTTTATGTTCTCGTTTTCCTATTTATTTTCTTTAAACAACACTATTTAGTTCATTAACAAACAATCAATATAACGGAACAAAAAGGGGAAACAAAAACTACTTATTAGAACCAAATAAATAAATAAATAAAATGAGAAGTTACTCAAATGTAGTTTTCTTCTGAGTTTAGTTGCTCCTGATTCAAATATCATAAATAAGAAGCTCAATTAATACGAAATTTCTTAAGAACAAATAAAAGGCTTGGACTTACTTATTAGTCACAAAGTTCCATGCTTTAACATTGTTTTTCTAAACCTATTTTTTTGAAAGAAATGTTAATTAATAAATGATTTAAATAATTAAGTTTTATCAATGTATTGAACTTCACTTGTCCTTTCAACATTATTTAAATCAACTTTTGCTATTTTTATAACTGTTTGCAAATTCTTTCTTGCAATAGTGATCATTTATAAATCAATAAACCAAAAGAACAAAATTATAAGCATATTTTAGAGAACTTGAACTTACAAGAAAAGCTCAAAGGCATTGGATGGATATTTGAGAATGCTAAGATCTTTTTCAAGTGTGACCATTTCAACATTAACAAAATAGTATTAACAAAATTATTTGATAAAAAATATGCTAATCACCTCTTAGTTAACTTGGTGTTAGTTTTCTCCACTTTTTCCTTTTTTCTCCTAGGGCTAGTACGAGTAAATGGAAAATTTCCTAAGTATTAAGAAAAACAAAAAAAGTTTCCCAAGTGTTAAGAAAATCAAGAAAATTTTCCCAAAGACAATGAATATTCACCACATTGCAAAAGAATGGAGAAAGAAAATAATCATTGTAACCACCAAATTCTTACACAAAAGTAGAATTTAAAGTTGTCTATCTATAAAACTCACCTGAAGAGAAACAAGATTAGTAGAGATATTATTCAAGGCCTGTGCATTTTTATCTAAGAGCTCACTTGCAGGGCCTCCAATAACTACAAAAGGAACAATGCAAAGATCAAAACATTTACCGCTACATCAATATTTACTACTATGAAATAAATAAACCTTTATGAGAGATGTTATCATCAGTGTCCATCGTCTTCAATGTCAAATCATATGTTAGATTCCCATAGATCTGAAGGTGCAACCCCTTTTCCATATGTGTGCGCATAACCATGTCGATCTTTTCCAAAGACTTGGGAAAATACATCATCTCAGGTTTAGTTTTTCTTTGGTTCTTTTGAATAAGAAGAAATTGCATCCTCAAGCTTTGACTAAAACTTGTTATTTAAACAAAACTATTAATCATAAAAAAATATACATAATGAATGAGATCATCATACAATAATTTCTTTGGTTTCCTCATATTTAGGCTTATGTGTCATGATGAACATTTCTACACAAGATGGCTCTTTTCCATCAATATTTTTAATCATTTATCATACAAACGAAAAAAAATATTAGTGTAAAACAAGTACAACCATTAATACATTAGTTATATGCAATTAGTCTAACCTCTTCATATTGTATTTCAGCAAAGTTTTCTGTTCTTGTGGTGCGTATAATAGTAAATTTTGATCTACTTGTTGTATTCTTCTCATAACAAACCTTTATAATAAAAATATGAAATTAGAAAATATATAATAAAGTACTACATATTTGAATGAACAAATACAAATAACTAACCAATGTAGTGGAGTGTTGGAGTTTGACTAGGTTTTGATGAAATTTCTTCCAACTCATCAAGGATTTCAACCATAGAACCACCTAGAAATGACACTTTAACATTCTTAGCCAGCAAGGATGGTTTTTCTTTCTCACCACTAGCCATAAATCTACTTGACATTGAAATTTTATGTTCAAATAACCAATAGACAAAAAAGAATATGCATAGAACTTGGTACTTTAAAAACAACACAACAAAAATTATGCATATAGACACATTAATATTATATTCAATGATTATCCAATACGTGTATCAATTTTTTTTCTAGGCACATCATCTGTAACCAACTAACATCCTCACATTCATCTTCATCAATCACAGATTGATATAAAAATGGATTCTTTAATTCATCTCCCAAGTAGTTTTCCAAATCATTATTTTCTAAATCTCCAGATACATCAAACAAATCTCCCGGGTTGGTTTTAGTGACAACTTGCCAATTATCAATTGGATCTTCTGTATAATATACTTGCTTTACTAGAGTTACAAATACGAAAGGGTCACTTTTGCATATCAACTTTCCAAAATTTACAAGTGTTAACCCAAAATGATCTTGCTTACTTTCAAACAAATCACATTTAAATAACACAAATTCAAAGTGTCAATAATAATCTAACTGTATTATATCTTTCAAAACTCCATGGTAAGTAACATTTTCTACTTAAGGATTTTCATCTTCTTTATTTTTAAATCTAACAATTGATGAAGTAACCATTACTCCAAAGTTTTGTGTTTGTCTCAATCATAAATTTGTAACCATTTATCACAAAAGTTGAAAATCTTCTAGCAATAGTATTAGGCCTTTTAGCCAACCATTTAACCTCTTCACTCAACCAAATTTTTGACATGGTATCCAAACCACTTGTGCAATGTAAGACATTGATCTTTTTCCAAATTCCAATTTCTTGTTGAATTTTCATAAGCATTACTAGAGAGAAATTCCCCATGTTCTCTACCAAAAAAAATAATTTAATAAGCTCATAAAATTTAAAATCTCAAAAAAAAAAAATGAATATTGTCTTACGTGACAAATGACTTGGTGAGCTCACAATTAAACAAGACATAACAGTGAGCTTGCTCCCACTCAAGAGGTTGCAAAGTAGTCATCACTCCATTCCTTAATGGACCATCTAAATTTCTTAGCAGCTGATTGAACTTTGTTTGTACATTATCGTTCAAATATCTTGAGCAAAATGTAAAACACTTATATGCTAAATATCCCTCTACAGTTGAACCTTTTGGATAATTTCTATTACGCACATAAGATTTTAACCTATTATGAAAATACAAATGGAGAAAATGAATTTACCAAAAAATATTTCTTTAGAAAAGGAATTATCTTTCAATTGGATACATCCATCTATAATATACATGTTTGACAATTCTAGCCTCATATGCTAGATGTATGGATAGATGAACCATTATTACAAAAAAAATGGAGGAAAAATCCTCTCTAATTGAGACAAAATTAATGCAATTTCTACATTAAATGATTCAAAATCTTCAATTATGATGACTTTAGAACATAACATTTTGAAGAAATAACTTAGCTTCGTTAGAACTCTTGCAACTTCCTTTGGCAACATTTTTCGAATAGCTACTTTTAGCAAGTCCTCCGTCAATATATGAAAATCATGATTTTTTAGTCCAAGAAAAATTTATTATTCAAGATTAACACATTTAGAAACATTGGAACCATAACTTTTTGAAACTTTCACTTCTTTTAAAACACGACAGAAGATGCATTTTTCTTTTAATGAAAGTGAAAATCTTGCATGTGGAAGGAATACCTTGTTTTGTCCTATATTTATAGGATGAAGGTTTTTCCTTATACCCATCTCCACCAAGTCAAGTCTGGCTTTGAAATGCTCTTTTGGTTTCCTTTCTATATTTAGTAATGTTCTTATTCCATTTTCACATATATTCTTTTCAATATGCATCATATCAAGATTGTGACGAAGCAAATTAGTCTCTCAATACAGCAAGTAAAAGAAAATATATAAAACTTTAAGAAAACATGGTTTGTGTTTACGTGTACATTTCTTAGTTTTTTTTTTTCTTTTTCATTAGTGCTTAAGAAAACTAATCATTGGTGTTACTTTTTCATTAGAATTATTAGATGTTATTTTGATATTTTGTATAATGTTTTACTTTATTAAATGTCATATATTATGAATACAAAATTGAATCTAATTTTCTATTAAATGTATAATGTTTTTTTCTTTGACTTTTAAAAAAAATTAAGATATATTTGTGAGTACACATAGATGACAGAAACTCTATACATACAAAATATCTATTATAAATTAATTAAAATATACCAATAAATTGAGAGAATTCCTTGCATTTATTAAATAAAAGTTGATCGTATGTATAAGCATATGACATAACAAACAAAATAATAAATAAACACACTACAAGAAAAAATGATTTTAACGGAGATTTGTTTTTACATTACCCGGGGTTAAAATCTCTGTTAAGTAATTTATCTAGGGTTTCAATTTCTCCCACTAAATCATCCCTAGGGAATGTATTCATCAAGGTTTTTATGAACCCTAGGAAATGCGAATCAATAGTTAGGGTTTTTTATTCTCTTGCATTTAATGGAGATTTTAAAACCTCTGTTAAGTTTTGTAGGTTTAAAACCTCGGTTAACTATCGTAGGTTTTGAAACCTCCGTATAATACTATGGGTTTTGAAACCTCCATAAAATACCATAGGTTTCAGAACACTACAAGAAAATCCTTAATTAGAAACAAAAAATAGTTAGTCAATATAGTGACTAGTTTAGATACCAATTTACAAAACTAAAAATTATTGGTTACTAAAATAGTCACTAATATGAATAAAACATTATAATTGGTTACTAAGCGAATAAGACGAAAGGCCTCATTCAACATTATGCAGATCGAAGAGCTTTTTAGAAGAAGCTTTGTTGCACCACTACTTAAATGCCTCGACCAAGAGCAGGCACAATATGTGCTTGCCGAGATGCACTGCGACATATGTTGTATTGATGAGTGTATATTTTTGCCCTCATTTAATGTTTAATTCTGGGTATTTAATTAAATTTGTATACTTAAAGAGTAATTTAATTGACAGTTCTGATAATTAGGCTATTGGAACTTGTGTGATAAAAATGTCTTAAAAAGTGATTTTAGTTGCATAAATTATTTTTGGATATTTTAACATTTGTTGATGCAACTGAAGTTAAGATTAAGTTCATTCACTACAAGAAAAAAACATATTTGCGACGAAATAATCCCTAACTAATCCTTCGCTAATTCCTCACAAAATGATTTTGCGAGGGATTAGCGAGGGATTAGCTAGGGATTATTTTGTAGCTAAAATATAGGTAGCTAAATAGTTAGGAGATTTTTCCCTCTCTATTATCCATAATTTCCCTAACTAATCCCTAGCTAATTTGTCTTTAGCTAATCCCTAACTAATCTTTAACAAATTTATCCCTAGCTAATCCCTAATTAATCCATAGCAAATTTATCCCTAGCTAATCCCTAATTAATCCATAGCAAATTTATCCCTAGCTAATCTCTAACTAATCCATAGCAATTTTTTTCCTAGCTAATCCCTAACTAATCCATAGCAAATTTATCCCTAGCTAATCCCTAACTAATCCATAGCAAATTTATCCCTAACTAATCCCTAATTAATTTATCCCTAATCCATAGTAAATTTATCCCTAATTAATCCCAAATTGATCCCTAACAAATTATAATAATTATCTCTAGCACCCTAACTCATTCACTTTTACGTAATTTAAATCTACCACAATGTTCCATGTTCTTATTTATTTAAATACATTTAAAAAATGTAATGTTAATTAAAAAGATAAAATATATCTTGTTAGACATTTGGATGAAATGTGTGAAATAGCATGAATAAAAAAGTAAACTTTTAGCATTATAATTTTTAAGATACATGATTAAAACAAAAATAGCACTAAAATTTCATCATCTACACAACAAAAAAGGTGTGATATTGATTTGTTACAGATTGAACTTTCATAATTTACCGTGTCCAAGCAGTTAATTTAAGAGAAGCAATTTTTTAAATACATTTCAAATCAATATTTGAATTGCAAGCTCTTCGGCAGAAGTTTCTGCAGAATACTTTGACATTGTGCCCTACTTTATCCTGAAATGAAAGCATAATAGAATTGGTCAATTGGGGGAAACTAGTTTTCAACTATGACAATCTAGCAGATAAGGCCATATTCAAGAGATTGACTTAAAACCATCATAAGGTTAATAAGAACTATATCCATACCTCATCTAGCAACTCAAGTCGCTCAAGGGTTAGGACTAACTTTCCACACAAAAATGTTATCAAGCGCAGCAGAACTGCCAAAAGATTACAAAGAAAGATTAGCCTAGAGAATCAGAGATCATTATAGGGCTTTGTATCATTTTCTCCAAAGTTCGGCCATATAACATTAATCTTGACGGACCCAACATTTTATCTAATTTCAGTTAACATTAACATTCTTGTCACCTTTCCAACCTAAATCCTCACCTAATGTTTAGAGAGTGCGAGCAACAAAATTGTTATCAACATCTATGTTCATCAACATTGTTATCATCTTCCCCTAGTTTGCTCATTTCCTTTGTTTGAGAAACTGATTCACCTTTCTTTGGTTCTTCTGGTGTAGGTGCTTCTCTGGTTTCCCTCAAATTCTCCTTTCTGAATCCTGCACATTATTCAAAAGTACATAGGTTTTGTTTAAACATTTTTGTTTTAGAAAAATCAAAAGCAACAATGCATCAAGATAGATTAAAATCTTTGTATTGTACCATTGTTAAAGTAAGTTTGATCTCTTCTCTTATGGTCATAAATTAAAGGACGAAAAGCCGGCAAAATTTTTTAATACTAAACAAAAATTTGAGTCATTCAGAATACTGTAATGAAGAATAAGATTGTAGAATGATGGATATTTTGAAGAAATAAAATCATTTACTTGTTAGAGCTATTGTGATAGAATATTGTAGAGCTTTGTTCAATTCAGTAGTTGCAGGGGACGTTGAAAAGCTATTATTCTACCTACCTTATACAATGCATGATTAAAGGAAGCTGGAGTGGTTAGAAATGGTAGTTGCAATAAAAGTCATGAACCATCAAGATCACACTATTAATTATTGCCATTAATTAATTCCTGGGACATATTCAACTAATGAAACTAATGAGTAGTTTCATACTTTGAACAAAGAGCCCAATATTTTGAATGTGGAAAAGTAATCTCATTTTTTATATTCCAACTTTCAGATATCTTGAAGTACCTCATGGCAAAGCGCCTTAATCATTCCAAAGATAGTTAATACAATAATACTAATGTTGTAATAGTCCAATTATTCCATCCTATCCTTTCCGTAGAACATACTTAAACTAGTGCAATAAACAACTTACAGAATCTAGATGGATGTTTGAATGAATATCATAAGAGAAAAAAATAAGTACAATTTCTTATACGTTGGAAATCATAAGCATTTCTCCATTGCTTGGCCACAATATTACTTTTCTCTATTAACAATATTACTTTTCTTAATCTATTAAGAAGATGAAAAAAAGCATGAAATAGCCAAATAAAGTTTACATGATAATAAAGTACATAGTTAATGTAAGAATAAGGCTAGAAGTGAGCATAAGGTAATCTTTTGGCATTATCCTAAATCCTAATACCAATTGCCAAGCAATGAAAGATGAATAACATTTTGAGAATAAAAGAATAGCATTTCTATTTGTCATCATAATTAGAAACGATGAAAGATGAAACTAAAACTACATAATAAAAAGCTCTAATTGTAGATGGAAAAATGCACATGCACATGTATAACAAACCACAAATTTGTCAGAAATAATCTCTCTTCATTTTCTAGGCACCAATCACTTTTCTTTTTTTCTTTGAACCGAATCCTTACTTTATCCTTACTTTAAAATAGACAAGTAATAAAATCATATATTTGAGTTATTGCCTATGAATTATGGACTAGACTTCCTAATTTCTCTAGTGTATATCTGATTATGAATATGTGTAAGTACAATTAACAAAGGAATATGTAGAAACATAGATAAAGCAACAAGTTACGAGAATTAAAAAAAGAATTGCACATCTAAACTTGTAGATTCTTACAGGAGGTCCTCCTTCACAAAATTCCACAACGCCTAGACCAATTAAATTTCCCTACAAGATGAGAAATTCAAGAATGAATCACAACAGGTCTAAAACTATAAAAAAGAATAAAGGTATTGTTGTTTTGTTTCCTCATCATACACAAACTTAGACTCACGTACTTTTATTGCTTAAAAAATTAGGTCATCATTTTGAGACAACAAGGCACACAAACCTGCATTAAAAGGAAAGAAAACACAAGTCGCCGCGATCGTGAAGCATATCTCTTCACTTTGTCAGCCCGTGGAAGACGATAATGACGTCGGTTATGGCGAGAAACGCGGAGTGACAGATTTTAACCTCTCCGGCGTGAAATTTTTTGGCGTGACGAAGTGACAGTACTGCAAAATTTCTTCAACGAGAAGCTGATCGAAGGCTGGTGGCGCTGAACTCGGTGCTAAACAACAGGGAGTTTGACCGGATAGTGGTGGAGATGCTCGAGGGGAAGGCGATCGATATGAATGCACCGTGGCCGTTGACGTACGGGTTTGATTGCGCGGAGGAGATTGAAGTTGTTAGGGTTCTGCGAGGTTGCCTTTGTTGGTTAGAGTAAAGATAGATAGTGAGACTGCTCGTCTTGAATTTCAAAATTATGAGACTAAGTTAATCATATTAGCTGCATTAACAATAATCAATTTTAGGTATACAATTTTATTTATAAATATATAAAATTATTATTAATATTATAAAATCTGTATTTATTAATATCTAGATTTTACTAATATTTATTCATAAAAGAATTTGAAATTTTTCTACAAAAAATAATTCCAAAAAATTTATAGATAATTTTAGTGAAAAATGCTTCACAATAAAAAAAAATAAGTATTTTATGTAAAACAATTTTTAAAATAATTTACACAAAATCACCTACTAATATTAATTATTTGTAAATAATAGTTTACAAAATTCATAGAAACTTCATCTTAAAAGTAATTCTAAATAATTTATAATAAAATTTTTAAATAATTTTTATAGATAAAGTGAGTTATCTCTCAGATCTCCGATTAGCTATGAATTGGTTTTGTCGTTAATTTCTCTCTAAATAGCGAGAAATATTTCTCGTTAATTTTCCTCACAAATTAATTACATAAATTTTTTTGTCACTAATCTCTTATTAAATAACGAAAAATTAGTGAGAAATAATATTTCTTATTAATTTCCATTGCAAATTAGTTACGAAATCTTTTTGTCGATGATCCCTTGCTAAAAAGCGAGAAATTCAAAAGAAACAATATCCCTCGCTAATTTTCCTCGAAAATTAGTTACGGAATCATTTTGACGTTAATCCTTCACTAAACAACGAGAGATTAATGAGGAATAATTTCCCTCGCTAATTTTCCTCACAAATTAGCTACAAGATTTTTTTGTCGCTGGTCTCTCGCTAAATAATGAGAAATTAGTGAGAAAAAATATCTCTCGCAAATTAGCTACGACATTTTTTTATCGCTAATCCCTCGTTAAATAGTGAGAAATTAGTGAAAAATAATTTTCCTTGCTAACTTTCCTCGCAAATTAGCTACAGAATCATTTTGACGCTAATCCCTCGCCAAACAGCGAGAGATTAGTGAGGAATAATTTTCCTCGCTAATTTCCCTCACAAATTTTTAGTTTTGTTGTAATGATTTAAGGTGGAAAGATAAATTGATTGAAGTTACAAACCACATTTAAATAAGGTTAAAATCATGAAAAATCACTTGTGCACCCCATTCATTACTTATACACCCCCCCTCTTTCCAAACGGGCTACAAAAAACTTACTTTTGCACTCCTAGTTTCTACTAAGTTACACCCCTCTTATCATTTAAACTCAATTCACTCAGATGTTGCCATGTGGCAATCCTCAAGTTTCAAATTTGTCCAACCATTTATTGCCATATGTCACTATCCTATCAAACAAAACCGAACTAATAAAAGGTTGCCACATCATCATCTTTAACCCTAGCTTCTTCTCCTGGAAACCCTAGCCTTCATCAGGCCCGCCGCCGGTAGCCACTGCGCCGTCATCGTCAATGGAATTTCCTGCAATGCGCGATGAACAGATCATCAATGCCTCTCCATCATCTCCACTCATCTATCGCAGCATCGAAGATCTTCACACACCACAGTTCACGGCCACACCATGACAATCACCGCGAGCCTCCACGCGTGAGCTAGAACCAGAAATGTGGACGCACCTGCGAGTCACCGCCTGGACTGTCGCACCACTAAACCATCGCAGCCACGTCGCTGGAGAAGAAGAAGAATCATGCAGCAGCCATCGTGAGAACCCATTGCGACAGCTTGGTAGCGTAAACAACGTGAAACCCTAACGGAGGAAAAAGAAGGTTGATGTGAAAGAAGGAGCTAGGATGCCACGTGTCATGCCTTCATTCACAAAAGTGGTCAAATCTGGTCAAAGTTGGTCGTGATTGGTCAAATGGTCAAACAAGAAGGGCAGAGTTGGAAATTGGATAGAAATTAAGTTGCTATGTGATTAATTAAAAGATTTTTAATTTATTATATTTTATATATCTCAAATTATCAAGAGAGAAAATCTTCCAAATATTTTATAAACTGGTAAAATTTGTTAATTATTTGAGAGATATTATATCAAAAGATAAAATATTTCAGCAACAAAAAAGATACAGTCAAAGTCCAATCAAAGCCTATATAAAGAGACTAAGGGGGAAGCAGAAAGAGACAAGCTCGGGACTTCGAAGTTTAGGAACCCTTAAAGGGGCCTAATTTCGTTTCCTTTCTCTCTATTCTTCTTCTATTTTTATTTTGCTTTTGCATTCTATGGATTGCTAAACTTCTTGGGTTGATTTCAATTTAAATTCATTATGGATTTTGAGGTTAGAATGAAATAATTTCTTTGTTCTTTTTATTATTGTTGAGGTTTTAATTCATCTATGTCTTTTATCTTTGAATCACGTAAAAAGTAATGATTTTAAATCTATATGCATGTTGATCATATGAGTCCAAGGGTTTTTAAATTTAATTGAGACTTTACTTTGATTTTATTTAGAAACTTTCATGTGATTGAATGAGTTTTTACCAATAATTGAGACTTTACTTTGATTAAAGGTATTTACTCTAACCAAAATTAATCGAGACTTTACTTTGATTAGTTAAGCTTTTTATTTGGTGAGGTGATAAAAGAATAGACATGATTAGGCATAGTAAAATTTGATTGAGACTATAGTTTAGTTGAATTTACTATGGATAATCTAAAAGTTCTCACTTTTAATTGAGACTGTACTTTGGTTAAAAGTGAGAACGCCAACAAATTAATTGAGACTTTACATTGATTAATTTGCAAATCTACAACAATAATTAATTGAGCAATAATCTTTAGATGATCATGGATCTATTTTGAAAAAGCAATGGAATCAATCTATTTTCTTTACTATTGTTTTTATATCTTTTTATCTTTTCTATTTCTTTCTTGTTTATCTTAATCCTCCTATATTTATCTTATTTTATTTGACTAACTCTTTTGTATAGATTTTATAAGAACTAATTTGTTCAAAAGAAATTTCGTGTTCATTGGGAGACGACTTGGGTTAACTTTACCATTTCTATTTCCTTAACTACTATCTTAGCAATATGAAGTTGCTATAGTTTAGTAGTGTTAATTTGATCGCGTCAACGATAGCGTTATCAGGTATGAACTCGGGTTCCCGATGCATGGCCTTATGAGTACTAAGAGTCGGATATTATCGACCTACACTGAGAAAGAATGCTTATGAATACACAATGAAGTGCCAATAGTGTCAACAATTTGGACCATTGCACCAGGTGCCTCTAGAGAAGTTGCACACTGTAACTGCCCCTGACCATTTACCATATGAGGAATGGACATCTTGGGCCCCCTGTCCATGGCAAAGGGACAAGTCAAATTCTTAATTGTAGCAATAGATTACTTCACTAAGTGGATAGAAGCTAAACCATTGGCCACCATCTCGATCCAACAAGTCTAGAAGTTCTGCTGGAAAAACATCATTTGTAAAAGATGGGCTACCACAATCCACAATCACTAACAATGGTCAGTAGCTCATAGACGCATGCTTTGAACGCTTTCTCAACCAACTCTGCATAAAACATAGGCTCTCGTTAGTTAAGAACCCCAAGCAAATGGGTAGGCTAAAGTAGCCAACAAGGTTATCCTGATCGAGCTGAAGAAAAAGCTGCAAAGAGCCTCTGGGTCAAAGAAATACCAACCATACTCTAGGGTTACCACTGCACCCTACAATCAACAACGAAGGAAACATTACTTTCACTGGCCTACAACGTTGATGCCATGATACCTGTGGAACTCGGTGAGACCTCCAGGCACCGGCAACACTTCGATGAAACACACAATGCTGAAAACCTCAAAGTTCAGAGTTTAGGAACCATTTATGGGGGGCTTAATTTCATCATTTTCCCACATTCTCTTCTTCTATTTTTATTTTATTTTGCATTGTGTTAACTCTTTGGCAAGTGTATCAATTCGTTACAAGTAGTAAAAATGGAAGTCCAAGTATCGTTTTCCCAAGGGACTTGTGTTCGTTTGTCTAAGTGTGATTATTTACTAATTTTAGCAATAATGTCAACATAAAAGATTGGTTTAATTTAAGAACAACATGCAAAATTAATAAACACTAAAGTTATAGAAGAATTTAGGAAAGACTTCATCAAGGTTGGATTTCATGAACCATACTAATGTAATATTTCCTACATAATTTCTCTATCTTGCTCAAACATCCTCATCATAAGCTTACTAGCCCCTAATTCCTTAGAAGCAAGTTCTGAGTCAAATATGTCAAAATATTAATTCCTTAACTATTTTAACACATGACTTGCATTAAGATTTGATGTATAGAATGAACTAGAGATTACGTCTATTCCTAGAACCCAATCTCATGGTTGTTCTATCCAAGGTTAAGTTCCAATTCATTTTCCAATAATTAGATACAACCAAATAGCAAAGATTTCCATCAAACACATTTATAATTGAGATAGAACATATGAAAAACGATAGAGATTACATTACATAGGAAAATTACAAAGAGTATAGGTTCATTACATCCAACCCCAATGAAAGAAGAGTTTAGTCACTCCTAGGCATCTAGAGAACAAAGGATGGATGAAATTGATGGAATGGATGAATTGATGTCAAGTCTCCTTGCCCTAGAATGGCATTTTTTTCGTATCTTTCCTGGTCCTGTCGCGTTCCCACACTCCAGCACAACAGTTTCGTGTAACTTTCGAAACTATAACCATTTCAGAAAACCGTCCTCTCGCTGGGCGAAATGACTTACTCGCTGAGCGACTGGTGATTACTCGCTAGGCGATAGAGCACTCTCGTTGGGCGACCGATCACTCTCGTTAGGCGACAAGGTCCTGACTGAATAACCTCCCTTCTTCTCCAATCCTTCACTTTCCTATACAATAATCTCCAAGAAAACATAATATATATCTAACCTAAAAGAAACCTAAAAACAACCTAAAACTTCCCACAAAACACATGATTGAATACAATAAAGAGGTCCAATAAAATAAGAATAATAAGTATTTTTCATACTTATCAAACTCCCCCAAACTTGTACTTTTTCATGTCCTCATGAAAAGAAAACCTAACTGTACAAACACATAAACAAAACACCCTACTTAAAAATGAACCAAAGACATATGATCTCATAACATAATCCCCTTTACACATATCAAAGACAATTCACTTGCATTTCTCAAATTCAAGAAGATATGATGTGGTGCTTCCATGAAAATCAATTCCTCAATCCAGAATTAGATATGACTATCAACAATGAGAATCACTAAGTCACACAAAAGTCAGTGTTTCCTCACACATGTGTTAGCCACATAATCTCACAACTAGCATACCATAAAACTAATCCATCAAAGTTTTGCACATCATCTCATTCACACACTTCACACACATTGAATTAGATCAAAAGGTCTTTCTAGGCTTGAAACTTGGCTTGGTTACAAAGAATTATGGTTTTTCATGGAATCAAATCACCTTGGAAGAGGAGAACAATTATATGCATAAACATTCATGAACATCCTCACTCCCCATATACAAACAATACAATCCACCATAATCTTTTCATAGCTTAACCTCACAATTTCATTTCATGCACCCTTTTCATTACTTTGCCTTTGCTTTTTCTCTTTTTTTTTTATGACATTTTTTTTATTGAGAGTGTTGAGCTTTTTCAATCATCACAATTTCTCCTTTCTCAATCACATCTTTCCCCCAAACTTAATCTCCACTCATACCCATGTTCACAACATAAAACTTGTTCTCTTCTTCCATGGTGTAAGGTAAGATAAAATTTTACAAGGCTTAGGGTAGAGAAACAATACATCAAGGCTCAAAAAGGGTTCAAAAATGGTTTCACATTATGCACAAAGGTTAGCTATTTGGCCAAGTAGCTTCATTACATAACAACAAACAATTGCCTTTTTCAT
>Ga0214542_1005891_pt1 | contig 22900 bp, 16 predicted proteins | sample CNSS1metaG_FD_160096 | JGI IMG/M metagenome (GOLD analysis project Ga0214542, IMG submission 160096) | Root nodule microbial communities from cowpea collected in UCLA plant growth center, Los Angeles, California, USA - CNSS1 | ecosystem: Host-associated > Plants > Roots > Nodule | place: USA...
AATGACACATGTCAAAAAAAAATTCAAAAAAAAAATTCAAAAAATATTAAAAAAATTCAAAAAAACCAGAAATTGACACGTGACATTGACTTTAACACCGTCTGGTCAAAGTTAACGGTGAGGACCAAATTGAGTCATTTTTAAGAAAATGAGGACCAAATTGAGACAACAAAAAACGTGAGGACCAAAATGAAATTTCATGACAAATAGAGGGACCAAAAGGGTAATTTAACCTTAATACAATCATCATTAAACAAAATATATTCATCATCTCTATTTGATCTAATTCTTTTAATTTTCCTATATAATTGATTTTCTATTTCCATCTTATAAGTTAAAGCATCAAATGTTTCTTCCATGTGTTTGATTAAGTATACTTTGGTGTATCTAGAGTAAATCTACGAATGTTACAAAATAATTTTTACCACTTCTAGAAATGATTTGTTTTAAGTCAGCAAGATCAATATGAACCTAGAAGTTCGGTTTGACATTTTACAAGATGACATGTTTTCTTTGTTTTCTTAGATTTTACATATATATATATATATATATATATATATATATATATATATATATATATATCACATTTCTTACTTTGTTTGTCATGTATCTTAATTAATCTTAGTTGTTGCAATTTCATAACATATGAAGAGTTTACATGCCCTAATTTAGCATGTCGCACATCACAAGAATCAACAATATTACTAGAATATCCAAATTTTGGTATGAATTAATCCTAGAAGTTTGACATTTTACATAATGATATGTTTTCTTTGTTATTTTAGATTCTACACATATATCACATTTCTTACTTTGTTTGCCATGTATTTGTTTGTTTCTATGTTTCAATTGTTGTTCGTAGTCTATACAGGTCTGTAAAAGTTTTTCAATCAAAAGTTCTGAAACAAATTTATTGGGTTAGGTTGTGTTCTCTACTTTAATATCCTTAAGTAGATTGTGGTACTCATTAATCTAGATCTTGATATCCTTGTCTTCTATCATCTTCCAACTATAGTAATTTCTGATAACAAACTCTTGCCTAACGACATCTTCAATAATGTATTGAGAATTAGAGAATCTCAAATATCTTTCACTTTCTTGTAGGAGTAGTACACATAAAAAAAATCTTTAAACAATGCACTAAGGAAAATGTGACCATATATACCTTATTCGCATGAATTCGATCTTCAATTTGTTTTTGAGAAGTACTAGACTTGGGTTTGAAAGTGCTAAGAGTGAAAATGACTTTATACATGTCTAACAGAATATACACACATTTATGTCAGTGTTAGAAGTTTTTTCCGGTTAAAATTTTAATATTTGAAATGTTCAAGAAAGGTATCACAAAGATAATTTGTGTTGCGAAGACATGGTTCAAATTTTTCGGTGTAGAGTTGTCGTCAACCATTAAATCTTTAAGGTTGTTGTAAGAATTTATTCGCAGTTTATTACTCCAATTCCCTAAAATACACATGAACTTCTAAGATATTTTCGAAGTACTTAGAACTAACAAAACAACTCTCAAAGAGCAAATAACATATGACAATAAAAGAAGAAGAAAAGATTAAAGGTGTAATATGGAGAAGTGTAGGAACACCTATTTATAGATGACAGATAGGGTTAAAAAGCCCATGACTCGTAACTGAAAACGTGCGGAAGAATTCAATGTTCAAGTATGCTTTGCATGATCCCTGCTGAAAAAGGAGCAACTTGCCACTGAAGTTCAACCCTCCACGCCCCATAGAGAAACCACCGTCGACAAGATAACAACATCCATGGAGCTCAGTTGTAAAATCGGTTACACGAGGCAATTTGTTGCAAGGTGCGTTTGTGGAACTGCAGATCTTCACCGGAAAGGGAGGAGATGCTTGCAGAGATCATTTCGTGTGCCAACAATCAAGGAGCAGTGTTCACAAACAAATCCAACTACCACAACGCATCTTTAATCTGCAAGGAGCCAAGTGCAGAAAGATCCCTTTCTTTTGCAATACACTCTTTCACAACAGGAAATTTATTCCATACAATCTATTTGTATGTTACATTTTAATGTATTATTTTGCTTTAGATAAGTATGACCAAGATAGGGAAAATGCATTTCAACCCAAGGAGCGACAGTGCTTACGGTGGACCCTTTTACGTGTGTCATGTTGGTTATAATGTGCATGTAGAGCATGCACTTACATAGGAACGGTGGATGAGAAAATATTTCTTAGGAAACTAGTGTATACATCCGACTTTTTTTGTATTTGGGTCCCTTTTTACTCGAATTTATAAAAAAGGGTCCTTGATTTTTTTTTGTTGCAAAACTGGGTTAAGTCGCTAGGATGGAGGACGACATTGAAAGTGAAGTCGTCCTCCATCATGCTGGTTTCATTTTTTTAAAAAAAACGAAAGTCGTCAGGCAGGAGGCTGATTTCTTATATGTGAGTGGTGAAGTTGTCTTTGCAGATGACAACTTCATTTTAAGTTTCCTTTTTGGAACAATAAATGGTAATAAATTGAAATAAAAAATAAACATTAATATATTTTAAAATTGATTAAAAAATAAAATACAAGAATTCGGTTACTAGAAAATAATAAAATAGTCATCTATGTCCTCCAGTTCCACATGTTGGTCTTCTTCTGGGTCTGTTGGGTCGTCTTGGTGGTTGTTGTTGTTGTGGTTCATCATCATCATCAGCATCATCTTCATCTTGATGACTTTGGACATTTTGCAGATGGTGAACCGTTATTTGTGGTGATTGGGAAGGCATTGGCGGAAGATAGAATGACATTGATGATGGAGATCTTGGATAATAGGCAGATGGTGGTGTCATGGTTGTGGTGCCAAACATATGTGATGGACCAGCACCATAACTTGACTGATGCGAGAAGAAATCATATGAGGAAGGGACGTGTTGGAATGAGGTGTTTGATGGGTTTCCAAATTGAGGATGTGAATGTCCAAAAATTTGACCTTGACCCATAGGCGACTGTCCCAAAAAGGGTTGGGAATGACGTATAAAATCTGGAGAAGACTCAACATGGCCAGTGTAGGGTTGTGAAGCAGGTTGGGAAGGTTCTTGTGACATATCGTACTATAAAATAAATAACATGGTTATTGCCATCAATAAGTATGTATGATAAACAGATGTACAACATTGTAGTATAAATAACCTCATTGTCGGAAGATTTTGTCGATGGAGATATATAGCGGATAGTGTGGTTTATGTACCACTACATATACGGTGTTTGATCACGCAAATGCCGTTTCCGCTTAACGATGTACCTTGAATGATCTGATTCTGTCGATCATTCCAAATTGCAATCCACTGGTGATGATGTGCTACCCAATCTCTGTCGTTTTTCGTCCTTAAGTCATCCCTGTGAACTTGATCCAGGTTAACCGGGTTAGGCGAAATGTTTTGTCTTAAACCAAATTGACGCATGACCCTATCCGCCTAATGGATTTCTATTGTCGCAAAGCAAATTATTGGGACTGTTGCTCTGGACACCGGAGGGATGTCAACCACAATCAATCGACTAACTTCGTTTTGAATGTAAGACTTCCACAAGAACTGAAACAAAATTGTAGACATTAGTTTGAAATGTTAAAAAACAAAAAGCTTTCAATTACCTTAAGTATTACCTGTCTTGTACGTATTTGATCAAATCTCAACCGAAATTCAGTAACTGAAATTGAAGTTGGATTTATCCGATGCGTTACGTTCATCCACCTAAAAAAATGTAGCAATTTCAAGTTAGTTAAATGACAAGAAAAAAATAATAATTTAAAAGTTAGCTTTTTACCTTCTACAGACAGGGAAACCATCCCCATTAGCCACATCCTCATCACTTAAAGGTTGAAGTTGTGGGGCTATAGAAGTAATCCTCTCCCAAGCCCAACATTGTAACAAAATCATGCATCCACCAATATTTTCTTGGTGTAGGTGAATTCCATGATCTAGGCAACGATATAGACAAACCAAATCCCGACTACATTCAAGTCAACTAGCCTAAGTAGATACATGACATATACCCTAACTGCAGACTTGTCTGGCATTAAAATGCTTCTAATCAATGTGAGAATGTACGCTCTCGCATATTGAGCAATAACATCATTGTTTGCATTCGGTGGAAGCTGTTGGAAAGTAGTGTTTAACCAAGATACTCTAATTGAGTTCCCTCTTATCATTGTCGGTGGTGGAATGACACCTAAATGTTCATGGAAGGTGGAGAATATGTCTTGAACCGTAGTGGGACCAGTGACCACATCTCCGTTTATCGGTAGGCCAAGGAGGACGACTACATCCTCTAGTGTCACAGTGGTCTCTCTATGGGGCAAGTGAAATGTGTGAGTTTCTGATCTCCACCTTTCTAATAAAGAATTGATGAGGAAGTGGTTCACATTCATGTCTGGAATATACAAGGCGTGTCAGAATCCAGCCTGTTGAATTAAATTTATCACATGGGGATCAATTATGTCTTGGTTGTTTAGTATCCAAACTCCAGCTCTTCTCGGTATACAAACTTGTTCCCGTCCTTCCCATAAATCGTGAGTGATATGTTCGTGCTGAAGTTGGAGTAGTGACATATCCCGAGGTAGGCATCCATTTTGTGCCATGCTAAACATGTTTAGAAATGGTAAATAAAAATTAGAACATAAGTTTGGAAATTAATTGAAAACAAAATATTAAATGATACTTAAACCTTGAAAGTAGAAGCAATGAAAGAAGTGGTGAAGTCTTCAATACTCTCCCACTATGTGCAACTTCAAACTATTTTCTAACAATCTAAGCTCAATGCATGAAACCAAAGTGATGAATATGCGCGCAAGTTGAAACTATTTGAACCAATGCTAGCATTTTATTCACGTGAATGCATAATGCAACTGTCCATCAATGCATTATTTTTTTCGTGCAATGTGGTTGTGAGGGCATTCACATAAAGCTTTAAACGCTGCCACCAATTTAGACCATTGCATGCAAATTTTGAACTGTGCATGGCATAGGGAGTTGGAGGAATCTTTGAATTCCACTATTTACCTTGAATCCCTGGTCTGGTGCAGTGCAGGTCATCACACAATCAAAGAAATTAAATGCGCGCGTGATGGTGTCATCATTTTGGGAAGGTGGAGTCCCCATTAAAGCGGACGACACCCAATTGGAAGTCATCATCACTGCGGACGACAACCAATTGATGTCGCTAGGCCACCTAACGGTTTCACTTTAATGCCACCAAAGTCGTCCTGACATGCACCAGTTTCAGTTAATGTTTAATTAATGAAGTCGCGTGGTTTAATTAATGAAGTTGCGGGGTTTTAAGACAAAACCGTTGGCATTAATAGCGGCTTCTGTGCATGAAAATCAGATACATTAAAAATTTATTACAAAACTGTTGGCATTAATAGCGCTTTCTATGTAGTAATAAATGTGTTGTTGTGGCCTGGGCACGAATTAGGATTAGGGTTTCTCGATTTATTTATACTGCTTTCAGTAACATGCGAGACTCATTCAGTTTTTTCTTACCTTAATATTATTATTCATCTCTTCACCAAATTTTCTCACGAATGGCCGATTAATTGAATTAATATCCAGATATTTTGTCTGATTTCAGTAAAGATGAGTTGGTTACCAACCAATATACAATCCATACAACAGATCATAGTGGCTCATCAAGTCACACCTCAGTTGAAGCTTCAAATCAAGTGACTGAAAATTAACTATGTATTGGCATGTTTTTTGACACAAAAGAGTCCATAATGTCATATATCAAACAATAACATATCGACAATGGTTATAGATTTGCCATTGTTGAGAGCAAATCTGAAAAATTTATATGTTGATGTGTCGACCACAAAAAAGGCTGCCTGTGGCGTTTACGGGTTGCTTATAGCAAGCGGAGTTTGAATTGGGATATTAGAAAGATTGACGGATCACACACGTGTTTGTCAACCATGCAACCTGCAGATCATGTCAATCTTGATTCCAACCAAATTGGTTCTATTGTGATGAACTCTGTAAAGGAAAATCCTTCCATACCTATCAAAAGTTTGGTAGCTGAAATTAAAAATCGTTTCGGATATTCAGTTTCATATGACAAAGCTTGGAATGGTAAGCAAAAAGCGCTTGCTAAGGAGTTTAGAGATCGGGAAGAGTCTTACAATGAACTTCCCAGGTGGTATCAAGCTGTACAAGAAAGCAATCCCGACATAATAATTTAATGCACTGGACCTCTTGTATAAGTAAGTGGCCAACCTAACCCTTCTTGTTATATTATGTAACGCGTATTTTGGTCTTTTGGACCATGCATCCAAGGGTTTAATTATTGCAAGCCAATTGTCCAAGTAGATGGCACATTTCTCATAGGAAGATATCAAGGGACATTGCTAACAACACTAGCTCAAGATGTGTCACGTAATATATTCCCTTTGGCCTTCACGATAGTTGAAGGAGAAACAAATGAGGCCTTAATATGGATTTTTCAACTCTTAAGGGAGCACGTTACACCATAATCAAACCTCTGCTTGATAATAGACAGGAGGAAAGGCATATTGGTAGCCCTACAATCTGAAGAAGTACAATGGGAAGCAGATGGACTGCAATCAGTATATTACATACTTCATATTGCTTCAAATTTCAACAAAAAATTCAAGAATCACGAATTGAAAAACCGGTTAAAGATTATGGGTAATAAAATTTTTCTTTCATTCACCATATTCAATAATTAAACTAACTAATATAATTGCATTTTTACAGCTTACGAGGTGAAACAACCTATATTGGATGCTAAATTGGCGGCTTGAGATCCCATTCACCAGAAGTGGCATCTTGGATCGACAAGATACCACTACAAAATTGGACTCAGGCCTAAGATGGGGGTAATAGATTTGGACACATGACAACAAACCTAGCAGAATGTATGAATTATGTTTTAAAAAGAGCTCGTTCATTACCAATTTGTGCTCTAATTAAGACAACATTTGAAAGGACCGCAACATGGTTTGTTGAGATAGGGGTTAAGGCAGACTCCATGTTACGAGCAGGCCACCAATATCCTGAGGAAATTAATGCTATTATTAGAAAAAATCAACAAGTGGGAATGTGTCTAGTGAGCCGATACTCAAGAGAAAATAATGAATTTCAAGTTCAAGAGATGTTTTCTCCACATGATCACCGCCTACCAATGTCTTTTACAATTAAATTAAATGATTGGTGGTGTGATTGTGGTCATTTTCAAGCTCTTCGACTGCCTTATCATCACGTAATAGTTGTTTGCTCTTTCTCGCATATAGACCTAACCTCATACATTCATCGAGTTTATAGCCTCTACAACATCAACAAACTGGCCTCCTGCCTGACGTCGTCCTCCCCTGACGACATGACCCAATTTTACAAATAAATTTTTAACCAACCTAATTTTACAAATTATTGGTCAAAATGACCCAGAAATACAAAAAAGCCGTATTCATCCCTACTGATTGATTACCTATGCCGATCACGTTGGCAAAACATCGTGCAGTGATAAGGTAAGAAAATAATTTTATTTAATTAACACTAGTGTAACACAGGCGCGATAGGGCCTGTGTGTATACATTTTTTAAATATGTGTGATATTATATTAGTAGATGATAATATTATAATGTTATTAAGTTAATATATATATTAAAATTATATTTATTAAAAATAAAGTGAAATATATCAGAACAGATAAAAAAATAATTATTGATAAATAAAGAAGAAGAGAAGAAACAAAGACATCTGATTTTATAAAAAATTTGTAAAAATAAATACAAAAAGGGGAATCCCTCTATATATTGTTATATATTGTTATAGATGTTCATTCTGTATCTTTTGGATGGACGTTAATAAATTCGAGACACTAGACAACAAGTTATTGTTTGCGTTGGTAAAGTGGTGATGTAAAACAAACTAACAACTTTAATTTACTGACAACCATTACTAGATTATGTGTCTAGATTTTTACACATCCCTAATGGAACAATATATATATATATATGATAAAATGTTAATGATAGTTTTAAGATTAATCAAATAACGCATTCTGATTCGAACTGAACCTTTTCCATTCTGATTTCAAAAGTAAACTTCTAATTGCACGTTTAAGAAAGATGATTCTCAATCCATTATACCACAGTATCAATACAAAGAAAGTTCTAATTAAATTCATTGAAATGTGTAATATAAATTAAAACTTATATCAGTTCTATTAGTATTAGCAAGTAACATTTCTTACTCATTCTTCATCATTCAACACAAGTGTTACAAAGAACCTATTATTCTATCAAAAACTCATAAATATCATCATAAAAGTAAAAAACTTAGTAGATCATAGTATGATACATCATCATACATGTTTTCCACACCTATATAACAGATGCAAGTTTATTTACATACATACATATATTTGCATATAATTACGATATATGCGTCATTATAATCACTCACACAAATTCAGTTACGTCGTGAAAATCAGAAGAGGTTCAGGAACTTGCGAATCTTCTTGGCGAACGAATTTTCCTCGCGGTGCTGGTGGTGGTGCTGATTCTCGCCGCGGTGATGGTGTTCGTGAGCGGAATCGACGTGCTCCTCGGTCGCCAGAACCCGCGGCTCGGAATCGGCGTGAACCGTGACCCAGCGCGGATGGATCCGGCGAGCGGCGGCGTTGTCAAGGACGATCGCGTCGTTGCCGTAAGGGATCTGGAGGCGGTGGCCGTGGTGGAAGCGGCGGCGGCTGGAGCGGAGTGACAGCGGCAGCGTCGACTCACGGAAATGGTGGAAGTGGCGGTTGATCGGACGGAAGCGGAGGAACGTCAGGGGAACGGGATCGATGGTGTCGACGGTGAAGGCAACGGTGCCGTGATGAGTTTTAGGTTCGGGAAGGTTCACAGGTTCGGAGTGAGGTTGGGGTTCGGAAAACGGGTTTTGGAGATCGCGGGCTACTGTGAGGGTGAGAAAGAAGAGAAAGGAGAAGAAAACGGTAAGGGAAGGTACTATTCTTGCCATGGTGAAGGGCGTGTTTGGGTGTAAATGTGAAACGGGAAATGGAGGGAGATAAAAGGGGTTGGGGGAAGGAGAATTTTCTTGCTTATGTCGTAAGAATCACGTTGCAGCACGACTTGACTTTGTTCGAGGTAAAATCATCAACACTATATCATACTTTATTTTATTTTATATATTTTATTTTTAGTGGGTTTTATGGGTGTTGATGTATATAGGTAAATAAAATAATGAGCCGTATGAGAGAAGGTTATGTAGTTTAATATATTTTTTACTATTTATAATTTTTAACAAATAAAAAACAGTATTAGGAAGCGTGGGTTGCTGACCCATTCTAAAAATATGTAAAGATTTTTTAAGTAATGTAATAAAAAAAAAATATTTGAAAAGGAAGTAAAAGATAAATAACTGTACGTGAATAATAACTCAATTGAAATTAGTAAGGTTATCATCGAGTGTAATAGTTAATTAGCATTGACTTCTCTCAATTTAATTACTGATCATAAATTATATTTTCTAGTTGGTGAAAAAGTTACATTGTAAGTATAATGCAGATTTTTAATATTATAATTTATAATTTTAACAAATAAAAGTATTTTTCATCTTAGAGAATTATATTTGAGAGAATTATATTGTAACATGTGTAAGAAATAAAGAAATTTTGGGACGAGATTCATATAGTAGAGAAGGACACGTGGTTCATGAGTTGCAACAAATGGGTTAGACAAAGCATAAGGTTCAGGAGAGAGAATATAATGTTGAAGGATTAGACGTGTTGAAGTTGGTGGGGGGTGAACCTTCTCTTTGAATTCATTCTTTCTGAATTTCTTTGATTTGCTTCCATTCCTAAACATTTTCTGGTGTTTCATTGCTGACATTGATCGCAACGTGAAGTGCCAGTTTTTTTTATAATCATTTCTGGAATTTCCTTATGTTGTTCGTTGTAAATGCAATACTATTCTTCCATAAAGTGTTTGGCTCACTTATCTCACCAGGATAGATTCTTCTTTCTTTCCTTGCATTCTCAATTTTCATAAACAATTTCAAGAGTGTGTTTTTCTTTTTCTGCTTAGTTCCTAATCCAACCATATCCAAATACTAATTTACCTAAGACATGCATAATTGATTATCAAACAACTAATTTAAAACAAAATTTAAAAACTAAAATTGAAATTAAAGTGCAAAAAAAAAACTATTTTATTGGTTGACGATGGTGGTGGCTCCTTCGCTTCTCTTCTAGCTGATCATTTGCTAAATTTTCAATTTTAGGAATTGTCTCATCATTTCCCTTTCTAACATTTACCCCATTTACCTCAATTTATATTGTCTCCTCCTTTTTTCTTCTCCTCTTTGTTTCATATTCTTTATGAATGGTGAAATAGTCTTTAAGGTCGGCAACAATGTCGTTGGTGTTATCAAATTAACGCTACTCAACTAAAGTAATTTTAATATTGTCGAGCTAGTAGCCAACGAATTAGAAAAGGTAAAATCCACCCTAAGTCGTCTCCCAACAAAATTGATTTTTACAAATTAGTTTATATAAAATAAAATAAAATCAATAGTAGAAGATTAAGATAAACAAAATAAATAAAAAGATTGGATAACAAAATAATAAATGAAAGAAAGAAATAAAATTTTAAGAAGATTAAAAAAAATAAAAATAATAACAAAGGAAATAGGTTGATTTCACTCATTTTAAAAAATAGGATTCATCATTAGTTTTCTAAATATTATTGTTATTGATATCTAATCTAAGATTTCAATTTAATCATGGTAACTTAATTAATTTGTTGGCATCTTCACTTTTAATCATATAGCTTCTCATTAAAAAGCAAGAACTTTTTAGATTAATCATAACAAATTTAACCAAAGTAACTTCTCAATTAAATAGTATTATACCTAATCATGTCTATTCATTTACTTCTTATATCAAGTGAAAAGTTAATTACCAAAGTAACTTCTCAATTATTAGATAAAACTAATTCAATCACATGAAAATTTCTAACTTTAATGAAACTAACTTCTCTATTAAAATTAAAAATCCTTGGATTCATATGATTGTTATGTTATGTAGATTTAACATAATTCTAACTTGCTACAATGTAAAAAACATTACCTTTACTTGATTGAGAGACAAAAGACATGGATAAAAATAAATCACAACAGGAATGAAAAGAACAAACAAATTTATTCCATCTAACCTCAAAATCTAGTTAAGAAATTATAGCAGAATCAACCTCAGAAGTTTAACATCCCATGAATGGTAAACATAACATATAAATAGAAGAAAAGAGAGCGAAGGACGTGGAAGATGATGAAGAGGTCAAAATTAGGCCCCCTAAAGCGTTCTTAAGCTTCCTTAATGAATTTCCTTAAATTTCTTTGTATAGAAATTGAACTGAGCTTTTTTTCTAGCCCTTTTGTTGTTGAAATCTCCTTTCTGATAATGTAATTTCCTTTAATTATCTTCTAAATAAAGTCAATATCCTCAAGATATATTTGGTTGTTATGGAGATTGAAAATTTATAAGATCTTACTAGATTTTAAAAAGATTTGGTAATTATTATCTTATTATATTTTTAGATATAATTAAATGAGATAGTTATTCAAATATATCAAATAAAATGGCTAAAGATATTTGCCCCGAATTATCTATTATCATAAATATTATTGAATTATCAAAGGCCTTTTTGTGGAAAAAATAAAGAAAACTACAATGTCCAATTTGTATTGCTTGTTCCCTCTTCTTAGCTTAGCCAAATTCAATTTGGCTTAGTCAAACTTTTTCACTTTTCATGCTTTTCTTGCATTCTTCATGCAATGCTTGCCTTGAATTTTTGTGGTTTTTATTATTTGATATACTTGGCTTTATCTTTAAGGTGTTATGAAGCTTTAATCAATTTATTTCCATATCTCCATGAGCTTAATTTAGCTGCAACTGAACTAACACACCTCAAAATATCCAAAGAATATTTATGCAACTAAAAAGTTATTTTTAACATGTTTTTGTATTACATGCTCAATAAATCAAATTAAAAAAATCCTAATTTAAATAATCTATTAGCATAAAAACAATGAAGAATCCAAGATTAAAGGCTAGATGAGGGCATAAATTTGCAATCATCAATCACTTTATGGAATCAAGATTGAACAAGTTGAATTGAGTTTTGTACTGATCATTTAAAGTTTCAAATTTGTTATTCTCTTCTTTAATCTCAGTTTTACACTTGATGACTACAATTTGTGTTTTTTATTTTATAAATAAAAATAGGAACCGATTGAATATTGATTTGATGACTAAATGCGAACTAGATTGAATGATATTTTTATTTGATTTGTATAATCAGTTTAATTATTTAATTGATTTGGTTATTTGTTCAAATTTTGATATAATTCTTTAAAGAACTTATAAGAATAATTGTTTAATTTTAAAAAATACGAACTGACATTTTCATTATTTTTTCATTATATTTTGTTTTAATTTTTTATTTGTTTTGTATTTTAATTATGATTCAATTCATATGTTTTCTTTTTGAATCTCTAAATCCCAACTTTAATTTGTATGGAAGCAATAGTAAAGATTGAATTCTTAGCATCTTTGATTTTAAGAACAAAATTGAAAATCAATTTTCATACCTAATTTAAAATGTAAAATATTACTCATACTTGTATTTATACTCAATCAATCAAAATCAGAAAGAATTTGAATAATCTCTTCAAAATTAAATGTATTTGTTATCCTATTTTAAGTTCATGTTATATGATCAAACATTCCATGTAAGTTAAATCTCTATTATTTTTTTCATGTCTTCACATCCTATAATAACCAACCTACATGGTCAAATTCACATTTGAAGCATGACTTGAGTATGTAAATATAAAAATTAAGTTATTAAGGAAACATCCATTTATATTGGGAACTTTTTCCAACACATAATATATTATGTTCTGTAACATCATTCATTACCAATCTTTGTACAACATGTGTTCCTCCTAATCCTTAAAGTCACATGAACAAACTTTCCAAAGATGTGTTCAATGAAGAGGATGACAAACTCCATTTCATTTCAGGAGCATGTACTTGAGTTTATTGATAATGTCATTCTCACGACGCTCATGAAGGAAAACCAAACAATTCTGCAAAATGAAATTTTCCTGTACAAATAAAGAGAAAACATAAATTTAAAAAAAAATCTTATTGGAATAGATTTAAAATAATAAACAAATAGTTAAATAACGTGTTTGAAAGTTCCTAAAAGAATGTTATTAATTAAATTAACCACATAGTAAAATACTTTTCTATGTTTTGTGTATAATATCTAAATTTACATACCTGGATTGTTGCTTATATATGATAAGGTCTTGTTTAAATTTCCTAGCCAAAGTTTCTTGGCAAATGTTACATGTATTGATCTCAGCAATGGGGTGATAACTATACCTTCTGAAAAAAATTTTATACTTGGAATATTTCTTGCCTGCACAATTTGTATGTTAGGTAAATGAATTGTTCCATTTTGTTGATGGAAACTGAGCAACTTTGGAAGATCCTTGAGTACAAGACACTCCATTTTTGGAAAACTAATTGTCATGTCTTCACGATTATCAATAAATATTACCTCCTCTAATTTGTCACAATTGCACAATTTCAATGATTTGAGATTCTGAAGATTTTTTGTAGAAGAAATCGAAAATAGACTTTGGAGGGTTCCACAATGAACAATGTGAAGTGACATTAAATTTGGGAAAAATGAAACTGAAGGTTTGATGTTCCAAACACAAGTGAAACTTCTTAGATAACTCAATGCCAATTCCTGCAATCGAGGAAGAAGTTCTTGGATATTACCCGTTGACTTATCATCTTCAAGATAAAATATCTCAGTCAATACTTCGCATTGTTCCAAAGTCAATTTTTTCAACTTGTTAAGTCTTATGATAATGTTAAAAGAGATGACATTCAATAATTTGTTGTTGTTACTCAAAGTTAGATATTCCAATTCACAAAATGATTTGGAAGGACAATTGTCTGCCAAAGCTTCTCAAAATCTTGATTTTTCATGTACAACATCTTTAATGTTTCCAATGATAACTGCAAGGAAGTAATGAACAAACAATAAGTTTCAATGGTATGAACAAAGATTATTAACACTATACACCTCCCTATATATAGAAAATCGTTCTTTTATATATATATATATATATATATATATATATATATATATATATATATATATATATATATATATATATATATATATATATATATATATATATATATATATATATATATATATATATAGATATATATATATATATATACATATATATATATATATATATATATATATATATATATATATATATATATATATGTATATACATATATATATATATATATATATATGTATAATCATCTTCTCTATATATACACATATGATCATGAGTATCATTTATAACTTTAAATCTAAACTTGCTGAATTTAGGAAGAAACTTACTGAATCTGGGAAGAAAATATTTGAAGTAGTGGGTTTTGCAAGATCTTTTAGCTCCTTAGACTCTTCAACAAAAGTGGTCAAATTGGGGCAATTTGTTATTTTCAATTCTTCTAAGGAGGGAAATTCAGATGTAAAAGGGAAAAGACTATACAAGTTTGTCAAGTTTTTGAGACAAACAAACTTTAACTTAAGAAATGTGTTTTTTCCTCTTGTTCCTTCATCTTTATTAGTGATCATAATTTTCTCCAAGGCTTCACAATTTGAAATTTCTATACTTATCAACATTAAAGACACTGGTAGCCATTTAAGTAACTTACATTGCTTCACTTGTAAGCTTTGCATGCTTTCACAAAACCTAACAAACTTTTTGTTGATGACATAACTTAATTTAGGTAGATCAATCAAAATCAATTCATCTAGATGTTGTAGGAGATTTGTATGATAAGATATTTCATCATGAATGTTGAATACCATTTCCAATGTGTTGCAATGGCTCACAATGAGTTTCTTCAGATTCTTCAACTCTTGCAATGCCCTAGAAGAGACTGCACATACTAACTTGTGGCATTTATCTAACTTGAGATCATTCAACTCAAAAAATGACTTGTCATTAGTTATTTGTGAAGCATTTATAGTTGCAAACCCAGTTGTAAATTCTTCTAGCTCAGGACATTTTTCTATTATCAAAGATCTTAGTTGTGGGAATTCTAGAGGATACAAGTAAAAGTGAATCAATCTTGAGAGAGACTTGAACTCCACCTTATTTAATGTTGGGAATTTAATTGTTTCAGTGATACCAATATCAATAACTTTTTGTAACATTTGACATGCCTCTAACTTTAGTTCATTTAGTTGGCTGAGTTTCTTGGCTGTAGAAGGAGTGAACAACTTATGCAGAGAGGAACAACTTATGCAGAGAGGAACAACTTATTATGTGTACCATTTGCAAATTTTCAAAGCCAAGAATTCCCACTGGATCCTTGTTCCATATGCATTTTAGCTGATGTAGTTCTATCAATATTAATGCTTTTATTTGTGTAAAATATTTTCCATGTCCATCATTGTCAGGGGTAAACTCATTGAGATCAAACAAATGTTCTAAAGTTTTGCATTGCACAATGCTTATATCTTGAAGCTTGTTTGCTCTCTTCATCAAAATAGACAAAAAATTGTTTAGCCTTTGATCACAATATTTTATCGAAAGTCTTAGCAAGTTCCTAAAATGTGAAGGTCGAATGTTATCTATTGCCTTTCTTAATTCCTCGTTGTCATCAATAGGGTACTCCTCCATTGTTGAGAATCGATCCTGTAAAATTTTGCATTCAATTTTTATAATATTGACTTATTTTTATACTCGATCATTCATGTAATATATATATATATATATATATATATATATATATATATATATATCTATATATTAATAATAATTATTGTTATCATTTTAACATGAATATAAATTTTGGCTTTCTGGATTTTCTTTATAACTTTTAAAGTAAGTAAATTTAGTTTTGATATAGGCTAATTTTCTTTCACATATTCAAAATAATTTACTTTTTATTTTTATGTTTAAATGTGTGAAAGTTTACTAGTTGTAGTTATAAAGTATTTCTAAATTTTTTTTCAAGAGAAAGCTAGGGATAAATTAATAAAATTTGAAGTAGTTTGTGGATTATTAAGATATGATTTGAAGAAGGAAAATTTTAGCGTTTTTATTTATTTATTTAAAATTAAATTTGTTGTTTTAAGGTCAGTGAGTTTTCGATAAAGGTGTGAAATTATTTTGAATTCCTATAAAGATTTTTTGGTAGGAAACGAAGTTTTGGGTAGAAGAAAATTAATGGAGACAAAATTTTTAAAATTTTCAAAGTTAAAAGCTTAAAAATCATGCATAATTTAAAGTAGAGACCAAATATATAACTAATTAGTATTTTGAGGGAGAACTAACCGATAATTCAAAAAGATGGAGAATCTTGGTATCAATGCCAACTTGTTCTTGATTTTCTAAGATGAATCTCTTTAATTGCAATTCTTTTATTGTTCCCAACCCAAATTTCTTCAAGTTAGGACATTTGTTCAGAATCACATGCTTCAAAATTGGCCATTCAACCATATCTCCACATGAAAAGCCCCTTAAATTATGTAATTCCTCAAAATGTAATTTGCTTATTTCAGAAAATTCAATAGGAATTGTAGTTTCTTTTGCATCTCCAAGTTGTCTTGATGCTAATCGTAGTGGTGCAAAAACTAATGATTGTTGGATGCAAAAAATAAGTTAACATTAAAGGGGCAAGGGAATAAATAAAATAGAAAACTATTCAAAAAAAAAAAGTAAACAACACTTACTTATATTATTAAATCACAAGTGTGTATTTGTTAATAAAAGAATGTTACTCATACCATTCTACTATTAAATAAGTAAACAACACTTACTTATACTATTAAATCACAAGTGTGTATTACTAATGTTCATGGACTGATTTCTTATAACACTCATTTAGATTGCATCTATAATGGTCCTAATATCAACCCTAATGTCTTTTTGTAACGGTGTAACCATAGTGGTGGAATACGAATAAATTTATTTATCTAATGCTAGATGTCACAAATAATACTAACAAGACATAATCTTTAATATATTTTGCATAAACTAATGATATAATCAAATGATAATATATAAGTTATGGGTAAATATTACTTTACAAAAAATGATTTTATAAGATTAAGTAAAATATAAGTTCATTAACTAGATGATACTAAAAACATATTATGTAGATAAGTTATGTGTAAATATAAGTAAAATATTTATTTATTTATTTTTGCTTTTTTCATTTGATTCACATGTAAGAGACATAGAAAAGAAGATATAAACTTGCATGGTATTAAATGAGTATTCCCTTACTTGAATAAAGGTGTATGTTGGACGCCGAATACTCTGGTGGCCAGACTGCATATTAAAAGAGGACTTTGAAAATGTATACACACAAATTTCCTAAAAAATATAAATTTAATTTTCAAATTGCAATGTTATTAAATTTGATTAAGCTGACTTTAATATGACATAAAAATTATTTTTTAAAATTTGTTAAAAATATAAAATTATTTTTAACTTTTCCAGTAAATAAATATTTATATTGATATTATTTAGAAAAAAAGTGTAAGACCCTTTTTTTTCTTTCTGCCTTATAAGTTTAGGACTTGGCCTTTTTAGTGGGCCTAAAATCAGCCCACTTAGGGACTTGAGAACCTTAAACATCCTTCCACTTCCCATTCTACTCTCACTTTGCCAACAACTCACTCCTCAAGCACTCTCTTCTCTATTTACAGAAGCTCTGGTAGGGTTTGGCTCTCGTTCCTCGTTGAGCTAGAGAAAACTCCATTCTACTCCATGTAAGTTGGTTCTCGACTCATGCTTTCTATTCTTCCGCTTGTCTTTCGTGGTTCCAGCTAGGGCTCATCGTAGTAACCTAGTCTCTGTTCTGGTGTTCGTGTTTTCAGCTCACAAAGTTGTTCGTAGAGCTGTGGTGCTCACTGTTGGGTGTTTACTATTGTTCAATAGCCTTTGTCCAAGTAAGGGAAGCTAGGGTTTCACGTTTTTATATTATTTTTCCGTTGTTGGACTGTTTTGTGTTCCTAAATGCTTGTATGGTATTGTTGATGGTGTGAAAAATGTATGGTGTGTGCTTCTCGTTTGAATCTAGCTTGCATGCGTGAAACAATGGCGAGAACTAATATTCTCACCCAAGTGAGCCTATCTCGCCTAGGCGAGAATAGCAGAAGCTAGTCCAGGTTTCTGCTTGAGCTCTCGCTCAGGCGGAGATCTTTCAGTTTTAGCGATGAAGTATCTCGCTCAGGCGAGAGGGTCTCGCCTAAGCGAGAACTCATGGGAAGCTTGTTGTGGTTCGCTTGGTTGTAGCTTAGGCGAGAGACCTCACCTTTGGGCGAAGAGTAGTGTCGCTCAAGAGAGGAGGTCTCGCTCAAGCGAGAACTCGCGAACACTACAGTGCTCTATGTTGGCAGTCTCTTCTAAGCGAGGACTTGTAGCTTGAGTGAAAGACCTCTTTCACCTGATCGAAGGTCCATAGCTTGAGCGAGACTAGTGCAGGAATTTGTGTTCTTTTCCACGTTTTTGGTTGTTGGTTGTATGCTTGGTTGGAGTACCCTATTTAAAGTATGAAGTATGTGAATATGCATGTAATATCTGATTGTATGGGCTAGAATTGATGAGTTTGGTATGATCTTTTGTATGGAATATGATTAGATGGTTGGTTATAAATATTGGCATGAGATTGGTATGCATGATAACTCTATGTTTGGTTGGTGAGACATGATTTTGGTATGGTTTAGGACATAATTCCATGAATCTCACGGTGAGATCTCATGGTGGTGTCTCATGGTTAGGATGTAATTCTATGACCCTCTTGGTGAGAGCTCATGGTGGTGCCTCATGGTTAGGACATAATTCCATGACCCTTTTAGTGGGAGGTCATGGTGGTGCCTCATGGTTGGAACGTAATTCCATGAACTTGTTAATAAGGTTTCGTGGTGGTGCCTCAGTATATAATTAAGTAAGGATTGCATCCTGAAACTCTAAAAAGTTAGTTAGTCTCATGTAGAGCGTACTGACTCGAGTGGTGAGAGTAATAAGAGGCCCTAGTCTTTGGCAGGATAATGGCCTTAGATGTTTGAAGGCTAACCTTGTGCGTGGTAGGGTGAAACGCATTGGCAATGGCTCTGCAGAGTAGTAGAAGCCATCACAAGTGCAAGCATCCAATGATTCCGATTGATTATATGTATTCGAATAATTGAGTCTTAAAGTCTTACTTTTTGGTCATCACATGCTTGGTTGATTTATGTATTCTTGACTTTTAAATTGTATGTTCAATTGTATGATAAAAACCTTTTTACTTTAGCTTACCCTTTCTGTTTGCTTGTGTGTTCTATGTGTGGTTTTCTCCCTTTGCGATGATCATCTATTTATTGGCGTGAGCAGATGTGAGAACCCCTAATGGTCGTCAAGGTGATGGAAACTTCGCTGCGTAGCTATTCTTGGGTTGGATTCCCTGCTCCGAGTACTCTTAGGGCACTATGGCCCATATACTGTCTTTGCTCTATGAGCCTATATTTTGGATAACTGTCAACCGTTTATTTTTATTCTTCTGTTTTGTTAATGACATCATGGTGTGCCTTAATTTTCTCTCCGAATATTTTGGACAATTGTAAGGAGTGATACTTATACTCCATAGTTTCGTTCTTTTTGGTATATCCCATATGATGTTTCATTTAATTAAACGTATTTATTAAATGGGACGTTTACAAAAAGAAACTAAAATAAATATAATGGATGTTAAGTAAAATAAATATTAAAAGTAGACTAGCTAAAATAAATATTAAAAATAAATTAATTAATGACTGTTTAATAGACACTAACTAAAATAGTTATTAAAAATATATAAGTCAGTGGTAATGTAAACTAAAATAAAGATTAAAAATAAATAAATTAAAAGACATAAATATAATTTATTTTTAATATTTATATTTTATAAATTTGTATATATTTATCAATTTATCTTAGAGATATGTTATACTTAGTACTTAATCTTAGGATGAACTGATACTTATAATCAGTGATTAATTAATGCAACATTTTTTTGCAAAATAATAAATGTAACTCATGTTTGAAATGAATCCATATAAACCAATGTTTTCATTGTTGTTGCCTAAGTATCATTTGATAACAAACATTTTGCTGTAGCTTTCAGTTATTTATGCGACGCTAACATTTTATTAAATTCCAGCTTTTAATAATATTTAAATTATCTATCATATATTTATATTATTTATTTTTAATATTTATCTTAAATATTTTTATTTTTCACCACTTTTTTACCCAATATAACTAATTAAAATAACTATAATAGGTGAATCAATAAATTTTAAAAGCAAAGATAAGGAGGCGAATGAGTTCTCACGATTTTCATAATAATTCATTCTCCTTTTCGCTGAAGAAACATCATCCTCAGGGCTACTTGAATAAGCAAAGCGATGATGTTTGATAAACCGTGGCATTTTGAGGAAATTTGGATGATGCTGAAAGTAACACCAAAATCATATATCAAATCAATTCCAAATATACATTTTCTCAGTGTAAAAATATACATAATTCTAATCAAATTTATTTACATGTTCTATTGCAATGGTTACCTTAAGAAATTGAACTGGCTGATCCAATTAAATTCTGAAAACAGAGACAGAGAGCCGAATAAATTGTGACCAATTAAACGCGATTGAAGTGGTTGTTTTATGGTGAAAGTAGCAGCACCACAATTGTATATATAATAACATGACCATTGACAAATGTGGTTTCTATTCCGATGCTCTACTTCAAATGGAAGAAAAAGAAAGTAGATGATGATGAGCTTTGTGTAGTGCCAAGGCAAGCACATGATCCATTTCTTCATCCCTATTTCGATTATTACTTCATTTTTAGGTCTACTCTTCCATATCTCACATCTAAATAATACTTTCATCCTAAACTTCTCATACACTTACTCAATATATATGAAGCTATACATTGTAAATTAATGAGCGCTTTGCTACAAAAATAATTATTTTTAATTAAAGTTTAAATTTGGTGTTTTTAGAGGTTTTAACCCATGTTAAGGCTTTTTGTGTGATTTATCATTTTCCTGTTAATAAAATACCTAAGATTTTTAGCAATCGTTAAAATAGTACAATCTACCAGCAGTTTACAAAACCTCTAATACTGTCTAAGGTTTGAAACTCCTAATTCTACTTGTGATTTAAAATCCCTTGATTTGCCTGGGATTTGAAAGTCGTGATTGATACTGGTTGGGGTTTGAAATCCCTATCATATCAAAAGTCGGCCTAATCTTTTTCATTAAGATTTCTTGTTTTGTTGATTTCATATTTATTAATAACACATAAATCCTGAAATAAAAGAAAAATTGTAAAAGGTCAAGATTTTAGATTTTTTATATTTATAATTTGCATATAATATTAATAAAAGGAACAAAGAACAAAGTCTACAATTTTAATATTAAATAATGCAAATGACAAAGAGTAAAAATTAAAATTAGTAAGTCATTATAGTATCATTTGTTCTAAATTAGAAGAATAGACATCGCAAAAAATTAAATAACATTCTTTTAATTGGGTGGTTGATGTTAATAATTTGTTTCTTCATTAGGACAACGTCCATGATCAAATACTTAACATATAACAAAATAATGATAATTGATAATTTTCTAAATAATAACATAAAACATATATTAATATAATCAAGATTTAAATATTATTATTGATGCATAACAAGTAATAATATCACAAGAAAACTTTCCTTGATAATTTTGTACCAAAATATTAATCATTATCTTCATTTCATTGAAATTGAATATCATTATAGAAACCTATTTTAAAATACAAATTATCAATAAGAGTAAAAATAAGTCCTCTTTTCTACCCTTAAAAAAAGTGGAGATGTTTTGACAATCTTAAAATTTACATAGACAATCGGACTTACAAAAAAAGAAATTTGTTTGTTTATTTAGTTACTTGTTTCATACGTGTTGATTCATTTGGATGATTATCTTTGATCTCAAGTTCACACTTTAAGAAAACTAAGAACATATCAATCGCAAAAGTAATAAAAACTTCGCTCAACAAATACAAAATTAAAGAAAATGGAAAGTTATGTGCTTCATTCTTCCATACACCCAAGTCAAAATAGGCCAAATTTGCCATATGTGCTTTTTCTAACATTTGATTTCTCTTAATTTCGTATCTGCATAAGACTAAACTAAAGCGATTAGGCTTTCTGCTTTTCGTTTTTATTTTTTAAATTTCTACTAAGATAATTATTATTATATTTCTAAAATTTAATTATGTAATTGTATTTAAATGTTGTAATTATGTATACTTATGGATATAATATTGAAAAGAAGAATTTAATAATATGAAAAAAATAATAATAATTTTTTTTGTAATATATATTAAAATATTTCATTATATATAAATTTTTTAATAGTAAAATTTATAATAATAATTAAATCGATACATATTCATGAATTTATATAATTATTTTTTTTGTAATATTGAAATAAATGGTTAAATAAAATGAATGCTTGTTATAATTAAAATTTATATGTTCTTGAAATTTAATATTTAAATATTCAGTATAATATTTATATTTAAGAATTTAATGTTTTTAAAAAATGTAGATGGTAAAATTTGATAAAATAAATATTATTTGATGTTGTAAAGTTTATTAGATTCAGTAGTTATATATATATATATATATATATATATATATATATATATATATATATATATATATATATATATATATAAAAAAATTATTATTTATATATAACTATATATATATGTTTA
>Ga0214542_1005892_pt1 | contig 22900 bp, 13 predicted proteins | sample CNSS1metaG_FD_160096 | JGI IMG/M metagenome (GOLD analysis project Ga0214542, IMG submission 160096) | Root nodule microbial communities from cowpea collected in UCLA plant growth center, Los Angeles, California, USA - CNSS1 | ecosystem: Host-associated > Plants > Roots > Nodule | place: USA...
CCAAGCCAACTTAAAGGAATTTTAAACTAAAGAAAATAAAAGCAAAGGAAGGGATCAAGGAACTCCCTTTCTTCTAAGCATGTGCCATGGGCCATCATCCTTGGTAGGGATCAATCCTTTATCAGATTCACTACCACATGGCAACCACCATGTTATCCATGTTCTACACAGAACAAATTGCAGTCCCCAATTTAGGCATCAAAATCTACAGTAATCTCCACCAAATTAATTGCATCAATTCTCACAGGTTTAGCTTCTTACCAATGTTCCTATTCCCTTTTTGATTCATGAATCCAAACGCACCAATACCTAAGCTTGCTTAGGTTCCACTTTACTTATTCATAGCATGCCATAATCAACGCATACTATATGCATTCCACCCATGTTCCCAAACATTATTTCAATCTCCAACAAATTATGATTAATATAACCATTATACTACAACCTATAATTACCCTCAATTCAACTTAGACAACTCTACATAGCCCCTAAACTCTTGCATTATAATTTGCCTCACAATCCATCAAGATCCTAATTAAATCAAACCTCTACCTCACTGTGGTTGAATTCAACTCTTCCAAAACCAAACCAAACTTTATAAATCTCACATTGTATTTCCTCACGCATTTCTTATCGTTGTATCACCAATTCCAGCATATTACAACCCCACTGTTTCAAGCCCAAATTAACTCTACAGAATCCTCCAATGTTGCTATAAGTCTAACTGCACCGTGCCACTGGTCTACATCTGGCGCTTGGCAGTAGTTCAAGTGTTGCTAGGCGGTGCATAGGATTATGGAAATTTCTAACAATTCCTACACCTGCGAACGCTCTCAAAATCCAAAAACAACCCACAATAATCATTTCCACATTTTAGCAATCAACCATGCCACCAATGATACTTAATATCAAACAAGATTTAAACTTACAGATTATCAATGCGATTCCGGCATCAATCATCCCTAACGCTCAAAATCCCCAATTTGTCAAACCCTAAACTACATTCTTCTGAAATTCACTCAATTCATAACATAATGAAACAATTATCAATATTCCACACTCCATTATCATTTATAATTCCATTTTTCCTAATCAGGGTATCCCATAACGCGTTAAACACCAAAATCGAGCCAATTTAACTCGTGTCACTTGGTGGGCATTCACCACTGCTAGACGATTCATACAAAAACTCAAAAACTAGGTTAAAACACATACATCGCCTAGCGGCCAGTTCATGCCGCTCGGCAGTTCCTCTTTGGAACCCTAAATTTACACAGAAAAGCATTGAGTCGCTTGGCGGCTTTGAAGGCCCGCCAGGCAATATCTGGAAAATTTCCACAAACATGAAATTAAACCATATTATTACAATTCAGGCTTCTAAATAATCATTCAGCATGCAAAAATAATGACACGGATTAAAAATCACGGAGTCCAGCTCCCCTAATCTGGATTCCTTGCTTGAAATTGAGTATGTGATAGTTCCTCCTTGATCAATAATCCTCACGATGCTCTTCAATGTCCAAATTTGTCTGAGCATTCACATTCATGCCAAAAAGAATTTTGGCAAAAAGGAAGCTTAATTCATGTCTACCAAGGTTCAAACACACAACCATGCAAATGTCAAGTTAATGCACAACCATTCAACCAATTCATGTTTCGTGATAATTCATATAAATTTAGGATTATATTATCACTCATCATGATCAATCATATTATCAAAATAATACACAATTAAAATAACACACAATTGGGCACACACAAGACTTGAACCCAAGTCTTTTCAACACAACCAAGTACTTTCAATCATTTGAACTAGTACTTTTCCATGTCCTAAAAGTCAACATTAAATGTCATAAAGGCTCCCACTACTCGTATTGATTAATTAATTATTTATTTAATTAATTAAATTTCTCGGGTTTTATAGTTTTTATACTGGTTCACTCAATCACAAAGCTACATCTAGTTTACCAAGACAACCTCAGCCTGGTTTCCACTATTATCAAAAGTTTTACAAACCTCACACCAAGATTACACTTTTGAACAACAAAAACAAAGTTTTTTTACTCACACAAAAAACTTAACCACACGACTATAAGAAACACTTACAGGTCTAGAATCACACTAGAAACGCAACAAGAGGCACAAGAATTGCAAAACCTAATGGTGGTTGTCCCTAGCCAACCAAACTCGGGTTCTTGAAGTTCCAACCAAGCTAAAATGTCTCCAAGATCAATCGATTGAAAAACAAATCAATTGATTGAATACATTCATACTAGAAACCATATACAACAAGCCTTTTGACCTGTTAAAACCCATTTTAACAGATTTAAAAGGACATAATAAGACTAAAAAGACATCTAACATATGTCATATAGCCGACGAACATGGTACAACATGTAAACATCATATTCTACACTTTATTTCCATATTTAACATAATAGAAACATGATCATCAAGTGGATCACATATGTAATTTGAGTAACCAACTTTGTGGATATTTGATATTGTTGATAATCTTTAACCATTCAATATTCGACTCATTCTATTGATTAGATACCCTTAAATATGAAATATTGGAAGATTATCAATAGAATGAGTTAAATATTGAATAGTTAAAGATTATCAACAATATCAAATATCCACAAAGTTGGTTACTCAAATTACGAGTAATAATAATTGGAGAACAATTCAAAGATATGAAATCTAAAAATATTAAAAGATATATATCAAACATTATCTCTTACAATTTATTCAAGTATCAAATCAAGTTCAAATTTTAGGCCAAGTCCAATTATGAAAGTCTATAAATTGAGGACATGACATCAAAAACACACAATTAGAGAGAAAAAAAAACTTGATCTAAATACTTTTGACAGTAAAAGGACATTCTGAAGGCTGAAGACATTCAATTTTATCATCAGTCCAATGTGTAGTATGTTTAAGAGTAGTTAACTCCCTTATTCACGGGGTTAGGTGTAATGTATTCTTAATTCTCTGTAAATTCTTCATTCAATAAATTTATTTTCCATACTCTTATGTTCTATTCTCGATCTTAACTGCATGATAATTATCGATTTCATATTTATGGTTATCTAATCATTGGACACGATATTTGAACTTTTACTAGAATAGACAACTAACTAATTGTGCATATGAACATAAGGGTTGTCCCAACCGTACCCAAAGTACACGGCCTCGGCCTCTAAAGTCTACGCGTCGTTTCACTCCTCAAGACTGGAAGGCTGATGTCCCAACCGTACCCAAAGTACACGGCCTCGGCCTCTAAAGTCTACGCGTCGTTTCACCCCTCAAGACTGGAAGGCTGATGTCCCAACCGTACCCAAAGTACACGGCCTCGGCCTCTGAGCACGCAACCTCAATGAACCCGCATACCACACACCTTGTATCGGCTACCTCCCCTCCAACATGCGACCCTTAACGAGCACCCAGGCCGCACACTGCTCGATAGACATCCCCTCCCAAAGTATGCGACCACCAAACACACTACGGATCACGTACCTTGTTCTAGAGAATGCCCCTCCTCCCCCAAGCAGCCACCAGCGAACCTCTGAAGCCGCATCCTTTTCCAAAACATCCCCATCACGAACAAGAGGTCTTCACGGCAACAAATTCCCTAGGCCCCCTATCCTGCACCACAAATACTCCTACTCAGGACAATCCAAACCCATGACACAACCATCTCGACCAATAAGATGAAACCTACCATCCGTAGACACTCTCACGACCGAATGCCGGGTACCGCCTACCCCTGAGGGATCTCTTGGTAATTTCCCCCTCAGCACTGGATCCAAGAATAGCCAAGAAGGGAATATTGGGCCAAAAGCCCATCCCAGGTAGGACCCACAGGTAAAAAAGGGTATAAATAGCACACTACCCTATGCATTGATTACGCATTAAATATTCTCTGTAACCACTGACATCACTCAGCACTGACTTTGGCATCGGAGTATCTTTTGCAGGCACACCTGCGCCGTGACCGTAACCCCTCGAAGCCAGAAGACTCACCCGACCTCCCTGCATCAAGAGAGTACGCGAGACTTGTGAAGTACAACTCGGTCCCATAAGAACAAGGGTTAAATGTGAACTCTTGATAAGGAAAGGTCTTAGACATTAGGGTTCTTATTAAAGTTTAATCTTGTCATTAAGACATTAGAGCTTGGTACATAGTGGTGTGAATGTTAGAGTCAAGAATTAGAAATATATTGTTTGTTATTTTTACTTTGAATGAAATGCTAGAGTCAAGACTTATAATTTTTCAATCAAGTTATTTGTTTTCATTGTGCCAATTTCTTTTATTTCTTTACATTTTAATTCTGAATTTATTTTAGATTTCAACCACAATGTCTTGTTATTCTTAACCTTTATCAGTAATCAATCAATTGATTTAAACCACATTAGTCTCTGTGGAATATGATATCTAAACTTGTCCACCGTATTACTTGTACAATTTGGTACACTTGCCAATACATACCAGGCGTCTAAAAGTGCCCGGATTTGAAACAATTTGAATACAAAGATGTTTAGAAGTGTCCTTAATTGAAAGACATATGAGTATGAAGGTATTTAAAAGTGTCATGGGTTAAAATACATCCGAGTACAAAGGCATCTAAAAGCAGCCTAGTTTAAAACACCTTTGAACACAAAGGTATTTAAGAACCCTTAGGGATGTCAACAGGGCGGGTAGGTTACGGGTAGTAGCTCCCTCGTACCCTACCCGCTGGATGAATATCCGTCTTGTACCCGTACTCATATCTGTGCGGGTATTTGTTGTACCGGTATCCGCATATTTTATTAATATCCATGGATATCCACATGTACCCGTGGGTATTTACAAAAGAAAAATTTAATATTTAATAACAAATTTTAATCATAAATTCAAATAAAAATACAATACATAACATTTATAAATTTTAAATAAAGTGAAAATGATCCATTTAAATAGCGTTGAGTGACAAGTTACAAATAAATGGAGATTTTTTAAAACCAATTGACAGAAAAATAACTCATTCAAAATCAAAGTGTTAATGCTTTAATTATTATTTTTATTTTGAATTAGAGTATAGCGGGTACAAGTATCTACCGGTATGGATACTATGATACCTGTACTCGCCCCGTAAACAAGCGAATATAAAAAATACTCGTACTCGTTACTCACGAATATCCATTTTTAATATACATTTTCTATCCGTTGTTGATTTTATTTGCATGTATGAATTTTTTTAACATATCAACTATGTTAAAACACATCCATGTAATAATGACTCTAAAAGTGATAAGGATAAAAAAAACATCCACGGATTGAAAAAACATCGGAACGCAGCGTTTAAATATCCTAAGAATTGAAAAATACCCGATCACAGCGCCTAAAGCGTTAAGGATGGAAAGACATTCGAACACACTTATGAAAGTTAATATCGGCCAAAATAATTATCAATTTAACGATGTAAATAACCCTTTTGTATTTCATGAAACAAACAAGAGCGTACACTTGTTGACTCCGGTACATACATAGCGTGTCTTGAAAATTTGAATTTGCAAGAGGAAAACCAAAATGCGCGCTCCATTTTATTGAACGTGCTTGAACAAATTCTCCTATTTACTCAAAGAAAAAAGCATTCTGGCCTTCGCTTATTAAATAATCTTTTCTTTTTACTCTTCTTCATTTGCCTGGCTTCTCTGTATCCCTCCAAAGCTCTGATTTTTGTTTTTTTTTTTTTGTTGCAGCAATGGAAGGGTTTGTAGATTGCAAATTAACTGATGACTGTAACATATTTAGCATTTGGGAAGATCTTTCGGTGGGGGTATCACTGATTGCTCAGAACCATTGCCATTCTCCACCAAAAAGGCCATCTTTAGTCCCCATGTTGTGTGCACCTCCAAGTGGCAGTGCATGAACCAAACTCCTATCATACACAAGGAATTAAAAGGATTACTATGATGAGATTCATGAGTAATAATCCAATAGACCTTTGAAAGGCTTTACACTGCATCTGTTCATATATTTTTTGTTATTTTGTTGGCTTCAAAATAATTTGCCCCATGTTTTCCAGCTCATTTTTAGAGTGTACTAATTAATCTGATTCATTCGTTGTATGAGATTGTGAAATTTTACCTGGATTATCTGCCCTGAATCTAATTGCTGTCCATCCTCCAGCTGGTACTCCAACAGTGTTTCTTTCAACAGGATCAACAAGGTTAAAGTTGTTTGGGTCAGTACTGGGATTGTAGTTGCCTACTCCTTTTCCAACAACAAAGAAATTGAACCCATGGAGATGGACGGGGTGGTTTTCAGGTGCAATGATTCCAGTATCTTGTAGAACAACTTGAACTGTGGCAGTTACGGTGTTCAAATTGGTTGGTCCAGGCCCTGAGTAGTTGAAAACATGGGGTGGATTCGCAGGGAAATCAGTGGTGAACACCCCTTTGATGTTGAAATAATGTGCCTGTAGTAAGGCAACAGTTGGCATAAGGAACGTGACATTGTTGATAGAAGCCACCACCCTGCTCCCATTTGCAGCTTTGCAAGATGGGCATGGGTTAATGCCCAACCCAACAGTGAAGAAAAGTGAATGATCAACTGTTAGTGGGACATTGACAGGGTACTTTTTGGAGTTAAGGCCTCTAAGAGAGCTGATAAAGTTGTTAGCAACTTGGGTAGCATTTTTGGGAGGTGGGGTGGTGAGAAATGTGGGAGTGGTGGCAAGCGTGCCTGTGTAGTGTAATGTTGCTGTGGCAGTCAAGTTGTCAACAGCAACAGGAGCATCCATGAAAGGAGATGCTGCCACCAAGTACTTGCCAGATTTTTGGTCAGCATTTAGTAGGACATTGGTGGTTTGACCAGGGGCTATCACTATTGTTTCAATCTTGAAAGGCTTTACGTATGTGGCATCAACTTCTACCACCGTAAGCTTGTGGCCTGCAATTTTGAAGAAAAGCTCCTCATTGAGTGCAGCATTGACAATTCTCAGCAGGTAGGTCTTTCCACCCTCCACGGGCAGGTTGTAAACATCTGCACATATTCCCCAAAAATGAAAACAAATAAAGCTTAGTTTGAGGTACATTACCTTTATGGTAAGTTTATTGACTTTTACAACAATTACCTTAAGAGTTACATGTACTAATAATATATTGATTGATTGACAGGGAAAATATATGTTATTACCGAAAAAGAATTGAACAGAACAAAATACCCTGTGAAGAACAATTGGTAACTGTCCCTGGAAGGCCATTAATGGTATGAGCATCTGAGACATTTGGTGCCAATCCTGATTTCAGTGCTTCATTGATAATAGCTTCAGTATCAGATTTCCACCATTCTCCTACAATTTATAACGACAGTAAATTTTAACAGGAATTCCGTGTAATGGAAATTAAGTATGTGTTGACTTTAAGATCAATTAATTTAGTCAATAGGAGTAATTGAAGGGTACGTGTTTGCTCACCTAATACCACAACCAGTTCATCATCTGGCTTTGGGAAAGGATAAGGCACACCTCTCTTTGGCAAGATAACCAAGGCACCATGGAGAGTTGACCTTAGCCAGTTAACATGTGCATGATAAAGAAGTGTTCCTCTTTGACCTGTAAGGGTGAAATTGTACACATAGGTTTTCCCTGGTTGAATTGGGCACTGTGTCACATATGCTGGTCCATCTGCCCAACCAGTTCTCAGTTGCCTCACACCATGCCTACCAAGATGGCACAATCACTTCAATCAGAATTCAATATCAACATTGTGTTGATTAGAGATAGATATTGTTTACAATAAGGCCTATTACTTGTTTTTTGTGCTATACTTATTGTAACTTGAAGCAAATAAAATGAAATATATGATATCTCACCAATGGATGGTAACATTGTGGTTGACTTGGTTGATGACTTTGACCAGCACTGTGTCATCTTCCCTGGCGTAAAGAGTGGGTCCTGGGAATTTTCCATTAATGGTGACAATAGATTTGCTTGAACACAATCTAGAGGTTTGTTTCGCCACCACCTGCACCCATTATTATCAACATTAGCTATAATTATCTGAAAGAAACTATAATTCTGCATCCAAGTGGTTGGAAAAAATTGACCGATTATCTATCTCTTGGTGCTGATTTGGAGCTCTACCTTCCATGTCACCACAATTCTAAAATCTACTCATTTGGTTTCCATGGTGTGACATAGTTGTTGGCATCTACTAAGCACTAAGTTTAGGTGAGGTTAAAACTTCGAAACTAACAACTATGATTACAAAATTCCTGCACTGCACACCATGTCTCATACCAAGAAAAACATGAGAGCTCATGTTCCTATAAATAATATTATTAAGATTATATATATATATATATATATATATATATATATATATATATGTGTGTGTGTGTGTGTGTGATTATTAATTATACCTTTAATACTGTTTTTTACAAAATGTAAATTTAATTAATTCAATCATTGAATTTTATATTCTTATTAATTCGACAATGTATATCAAATTATTTTATAATATGATATTTAAAACATGTAAATTTAAGTGATGTGTCAATATAAAGTTATGAGAAATTTGATATACTTAATCAATAAATTAATATTATAAAATTTATCAGATGAAATTTGTTTGTTTTACGAAATGTAATTTAATTAACTTTTATTTATTAAATCAATTTGATCACAACACAAAATATATATATATTATTAGTTTTTTTAAGCGTACTTCTCGAAATAGGGAATTCATTTTGTCACTTGACTTTGGAGCCATGATTCATTTATCAGCGACTGTCAGGTTCATAGCTTATTTTTGCAACAAGGACACACACTATGGTCAGGTGACGTATGATAAAACCCCTTAACTCGGCTTGTATAATTTGCGAGAATGTGGGTTCAAAATGTATTTTAACGTAATTGCACAGATCTATTTAACATGAAAGGGAAATATAATCCTAAGCTTGTTTCGCAGTTGTCAGAACATTATTCTAAGTTTAATAAAAGAAAACTGACCTTAACCTCTGCGACAATGGTACCCCTATCTTTATCAAGAACTTGATAGAAAATTGCTTGATGTGAGAGGAAGATAATTGAATATAGCATAAATTGCATGCATTTATGCATAAATTATTTTTTAAACTTCTACTATAAACAGGAGATTCTTGGGTGCTTCTGAACTCGGAGTACTTCAACATCGTTGTATATTTATTGGTTATAAATTTCCAAATATGATATTGATATAAGCTATATAAAAGAACATTATCAAAATGCCTGACACAACACAATGCACATCACAGGCAGAAAATTAAAATGGTTTACTTACATGAAATTTGTAGTGCCTGACTCTGCACTCGACCAAAGCTGGTAGAATGCAAGCCATGAGAAGCATGATTCGAGCCAAACGAGAATCCATTTTTCTCACTCTGAATCCTCTCTACACTTTCGGTGTCTCAGTTTGTCGTACTTGTTATGTGTCCTTGTGTGTTGCATTCACGAACGACTCGCCAACCCACGCTTATATAGACCGAAATGGGCATTGCTACCACGTCGTTTTAACTTGGTTAGGTGAGTGATGGAGCCATTCTTGGAAATTAAGACTGAAAACACCAACTTAAACTAGCTTATCTCATGATATCTTGCTTGTCACATAAAGTAGTGTATAATGGAAATCGCTGTATTTTGGGATGCAAGTTATTAATCAACCTCCTTCAGACACATATTTGTTATGATAAATTGGTTATCACAGTTTTGGATTGGTTGTGTTTTGACTTCCAAACTTATAGCTGTTCCCCACTAAATAAGTTTCATCTAGAAACTTAGCTGATTAAAGTACGGTAATGTTGTTTAGTTACAAAACCTGATTCACCATTTTGGGCCTTAAACACCCTTTTTACCAGCATCCCTTAATTCATAATGATCTTATATGATATTAAGGGTATCTAGTAATTAGACAGAATATTTCACTATATACAACTTTTAGAAAAAGAAAGTATTCCGAATTAATATTTGCTTTATGAAATCAATTATGCATTAATTATTTTTTTCAGATCTATCTATGGTGGACGTATTGGGTAATAAGAATAAATAACTTGTAAATTAGATAGATAAAGAATATATTGAAAAATTATATAATTTATTTATAAAATTCGAATATTAATTGAATTTTTTGATTCCGTAAAGATCACAAAATTTAACGAAGGAGTAAAATACCTATTGAAGGCAAGAGCAAAGTATAGCATTTCGCATACGTAAAACATAGTACTCTTTTCATTGTTTGTGTTTTCTAATTTTAACACATGCAAAAGAGATTTATGTCTATTGAAACTTGGTAGGTTTAAGTGCAACACAAAGATTTATTTGATCAATAAAGTTGATTAAGCTCTTTGTCAATTAGAGGATGTTTTATTCTGATTAATGTTGTTGTTTTAGTTTTTTCTTTCTTCTTGAAAATAGTATCCTTTTTTTTTTCTTTATTGACAAGAAATATTGAATTATCTTCATTAAGATAGATAGTCGTGTGGCTCTTGATTAATGTGTCATAGGCTCTTCTTAAATATCTTTGGACATTGCAAACTCTTACATATGAAAAATGAATGAAAAGAAATCGTTGATATTGTGACAAATTAACTAAAATGACACAATCTCAAACTTTAATTATTAATGGTAATAGCAATGATTGAGTTTCATAATTACACTAATATTTGTCTAAATATCTCTCCCTTGCCCCACATGGGTTAAGTTACAAAAAAAAAAAAAAAAAAAAAAAAAAAAAAAAAAAAAAAAAAAAAAAAAAAAAAAAAAAAAAAACTCATTGGTTAAAAGGCGTACATAAGAAAAAGGTCAAAATAGTTTTAAATTTCTTATTTGACAAACTTATGGGTCAGTCTACGTGAGTTGGTTTAAAATTAAGATAAATAGGGTTAGATTATATCTGAGTTGACTCAGCTTTTCCTTCACTACGGGCTGACTCAACTGGATCCTTCAACTTTTCTTATGATTTGAGCTAACTCAGATCGAATGTCATCCTCGATAGTTTGACTCAACCTTCGACCTTTGTCAAATTAGCTCGAACTTTGGCAGGGACTAACTCATCTAAACATTTGACCCGAGCTTACTTGCCTTGATGTTAGGTCCTGACTAACTTGTCTCAACCTTCCAGTCAAAGTTGACTTGTCTTGACCTACGACCACGACCGACCCATCTTGACCTTCGACCCAAGCCAACCCGTCATAACCATCAGATTTGGTTGACCCGTCTTGACCTTTGACCTTGGAAGCTCGTCTCAACCTTCGGGCGTTGTAAGCCCATCTCGATATTCAACCTCAGACAACACGTCTTCATCTTGACCTACGACCTTAAACAACCCTATCTCGAATTTCAAACTAACATGGACTAGTTCGTCTCGAACTTCAACTTTGGTTGCACCATCTGCATCGTCAACATAGTTGGCTTGTCTCATCCTTTGGCCTAGGTCATTCTCGATATTTGTCTTGGATTACCCGTTTTGACCAACAGTTCAAATTGCCCTGTTTTCATCTTTAGCCTGGGTCAGTCTATCTCGACCTTTAGTCCGGGACAAGTTGTCTTGACCTTTGTCCTAGGCCAGCTCGTCTTAATTTTACGCCTAACAATCTTGTCTTGAAATTCATCTTGGCCAATTTCGCTCGATCCTCATCTTTGTTCGACTCGGCTTAAACTTGGGTTCAAGTGGATCTAATTTGATCTTTGGTCCGGACCAACTTAGCTAGGTCTTCAAGCCAGAAGAACTTGACTCCACCTTTAACCTAGGTCGAAGATATTGTATTTAGGTGTTAATTAATGCCTCATAGTATAACTAAACACACTTTGATCACAATCCTAGTCCACTTTAAAAAAAGATTTCGGAAGTTGGTACTTTTTTTCAACCTATTCATTTAGTTGAAAAAAAAAAAGACTTATTCAAGAGTGGATTTACCCACATAGCATATGCTAAATTGAAACTTTAAAATATAAGGATAGAAAAGTATAGGTTAATTTCACTTTTCTTCACTCGTTACTTATAATTTAAACTAGTATTTCCCGTAATTTTATCTAAAACTCTCAAATTGACATCTTCTGTAAAATAGATAGATTGTAATAAAATTTGAATTAATTTGTACAACGTAAAATTATAAATTGAAGATATATTTTTTAAAATTTGTATGAGATTTAATATTTTTGTTGGCTAAATTTTTATTTGATGAATAAAGTTTAAACTTTAAAGTAACTTAAAGAATGAAAATCTTTTATTCTCTCAAACTTCAATTATTTTTTGAATTAAAAAAAAGGTGAAGTATAAATCAACAATCATATCAGACCGAAACTTAAAAGAGAAATATAATAATAATAACATTTACACATTAAATTCACAAAAAATAATTAAGTTTAAAGAATTTTTATTTCATAAATTTATTTGGTATTTTCCTAGTTATAAGAACTATTATGTCTCAACTATAGCATGAATCAGGTATAAGTACACACAATACATAATAAGCAGCCACTAGCAGCTTCTAAGGTCGCTTACTCTATACTAAGGAACCCCTTAGTATATAGTAAGCAGCCACCAGCAGTCATCAGTAACCTCCGAGGCCGCTTACTCTGTACTAAGGAATCCGTACATAGTAAGCAGTCATCAGTAACCTCTAAGGTCGCTTACTTTGTACTAAGGAATCTTTTAGTACATAGTAAACAACCATCAGTAACCTTCAAGGCCGCTTACTTTGTACTAAGGAATCCCTTAGTACACAGCAAGCAATCACCAGCAACCTCCAAGGCCGCGTACTTTATACTAAGGAATCCCTTGGTACACAGTAAGCAGCTACCAGCAGCCATCAGTAACTTCCAAGGCTACTTACTCTATACTAAGGAACCCCTTAGTACAGTAAGTAGCCACCAGCAACCATTAGTAACCTCTAAGGTCGCTTACTCTGTACTAAGGAATAAATACATAGTAAGCAACCATTAGTAACCTCCAAGGTTGCTTACTCTATTCTAAGAATCCCTTAGTACACATTAAGCAGTCATCAACACCTATATTATTCACCCTACATTGAGGAATACACCAGCACGCAGTAGGCGGCCTCAAGCATCCAACTAACAGGCAATAAGGAAATATCATGAGCAATACACTATGAAGTTGCTCGAGTAAGAGGTAATCATCCTTATCCACTCAACTAACTAGGCGACCCAAAAGTATCCAACCTTCAAATCCCACATGTTTGCTTATCGGATACTATATACTTAGGATCTCCCATAAAGTATGCGATATCCGCCCATATTGACTCAAGCCGCCCAACGGCAACTATCGAGGGCTCTTCTTGTAATTTCACCCATTGTCATTAGATCGAGAAACAATTAAAAGAGGTATTTTTGGCCCAAAAACCCATTCCAGGTAGAACCCACAGGTAAAAAAGGTATAAATAGCACATTGTTCTATGTATTGATTACGCATTAAAATATTTCCTGAATCTCTGACATCACCAGTGCTAACTTAAGCATCGGAGTGTCTTTTGCAGGCACTCCTGCACCGTCATCGGAGCTTCATCGGAATAGGGAGGCATCAAGCCAGCAACCGAGTGCTAGAGCAGTTCAGCAGACTTGTGGAGTACAACTTGGTCTCATAACAACATATTACATAACCTTTTTACAATTTTAATTACTAAACTATCTGATTATTCTAATTTAATATATTCAATTTATGAAGATTTTAAATGATAACGAGGATTTGAATTTGTTAGATCGAAGAAAACAAGTAAATTATGATAAAAAAAAACACAAAGTAGCTTAATTTTAGAATAACAAGTAAAACAAATTTACTCAATTTGAAAAAAAAAATCTTGAAAGACAAAAGAAGCACATATAAGAAATTAAAAAGAACTAAAATTTCATCAAAAATGGCATAAGGCTAAGGAAACAAAGATTAAAAAAAAAAAACACATACACATTGCAATTTAAAAGGGACTATAACTTCATCCGCAATGGCATGGGCTATGGAAACAGAAGGTTCTTTGAACGATCCCAATTGCTTAGTCCACAAAATAAACTATTGTTGAGCTATGGCTTTCAAAGTTTAGGGTAAAACAGACACACACACATATATGAATATGAAAGAGAGGTAGGAATACATTGATGGGTGCACATCATGTTTGGTTTGAAAGCCAAGATTAAACTAACATTGGGTAAGTAACAACTCTGTCACCTTCTGGTCTATCTGCTGTTCCGTGCTTGTTTTTTAGTATTTTATTTTATTTTTTTCAAATGTTAATTAATTGCACTTTGGCAGTAGGTAACGGACTAACACATAGATGAATAGCTAGTTAAACCACAAACTGCTTAACTTGATGGAACGTGTATCATAATGATATATATTTAGGTATAGTGGTTTAACTTAGAATAGAAATGAACCTACCAGAATTTGTTGTGCCAAAGTGGTATTTGTATATCCCATCAATATTAATTTGTAGCCACCTATTCTTTTACCATACAAAATCTTTATGAAATTCATAATTTGAAACAATTGGACAAATTTTATTTCTGTTAAAAAGACAGTTTTTTATATTGTATAACCTAAGTTTTCTATGCGAAGTGCACACTTTTAGTTTGATGTACCTTTATATATCCGATCAAAAATGTATCTTCATATATGATGCGTGAAATCCTGTAATGTGCGTGTCATTTATATAATAATAATAATAATAATAATAATAATAATAATAATAATAATAATAATAATAATAATGTTCCTGCGGAAATAAATAAGAGATATTAGAAAACACAAATAATGTTTTATCTCAATCTTTGACCTCTCGAACCGGCTCCTTCTTGACTTGTACATATTATCTCCTAACATAGACACGGTATGGACCCTTAGGTGGTTACCTGCGAAGAAGATTATGACGATCAAGTCAGCAAAAAGGTTCTCAAAAGTCAAATCTCATATTAGGAAATTAATGAAAGCGTACATTTAATTGTTGGGGTCCACACGTATTTATAGAGTCATTAAATGTGTATGTCCCTTCTTATGGGTTGGGCCCCTTTTTGATTCTCTATGGGCTTGGGCTGAGCCCAAGTTCTGAGCGTCTGAGAGGCCTAAGTCCGGAGTTAACGACCCTATGTTCAATATGAGATCTATAGTAGGCGGCCTGGGCCGCTATAAGATCTTGTTTAACCGGTTACTCATATATTGCTTCTATTTGTGGGGCTATACCTAGGCGATTTTGATCATATAGTTATCCAAGTATGCCTAGGTATAGTACAAATAATAAACACTAATCTTATAAATTAAAAATTATCAATAACTAAAATAATTTCTAAATTGGTCATTATGATGAATTGGTATCTATATTAACATTAGCTACGAAGGTTTTACTTACAAAAAAAATTGATCTCTAATTTTTTTTTATTAGTGACCAATTTAGATACAAATTTAGAGACCAATTTTTCTAGTATATAAAGCCTTGGTTGTTAATGTTAGTGACCAATTTACAGACAATTCACTATGGTAATCAATTTAGAGACCAATTTAAAAACTATTTTAGTTACCAATAATTTTTAGTTTATAAATTAATATCCAAATTAATCACTACAATGCCTATTATTTTTTGTCAGTAAAATTGGTCACTAATAAGGTATTTTTTTGTAGTGATAACAATAATAATAATAATAATAATAATAATAATAATAATAATAAGGTTAAAATTTATATTTGGCCCCTATTTTCGTTCAGTTTTGTAAATTTAGTCATAATATTGTTTTTTGTTCAATTAGATTTGAATTTTCGTAAATTTTATTCAATTTGGTCCTTTTTTGCTAACGTTGTTTAAATAGTTAGTGTATTGAAGAGTACGACCACATGTGACTTCGTGGGTTTTTTGAATTTGTTTTGATCTTTTAAATTTTTCTTTTATTTTTTAAAAAATGTCCACGCATCAATCCAATAGTGTACCACTTGTTAAAGTCAATGTTTTATATTTAATTTAGTTTTTATATTCATTATTTTTGTTCAATTTAGTTTAATTTATTTTTTAATGAAAAATTTTGTTCCTCTCCGAATTGAGATCAAATTTAATTTTTATATAAAAGTTATAATATTTTTTTATTAAAATTCACAATTTTATTAAATATTTTTGGTTTAAGGTTAGAATTAATTTAAAATTAAAACAAAAATTTGAAAGATAAGGACTAACACCATCGATCCAAAATTTTAAGAGGTTAAAAATTACATAATCACATAAAGGAATGATGATACTCCCCACTTTTTAACCTCTCAAAATTTTAAAAATCACATTTGATTTTTAAGTTCTTAAAATTTTAGATCAATGATATTAGTCCTCATCTTTAACTTTTTAATCTAATTGTAACCATAAACCAAATATTTAATAAAAATATGAATTTTAAAACAACACCATTATAATATTTATGTAAAAATTAAATTTTATCTTAATTTGGAGAGAGACAAAATTGCTCCATTAAAAAAAAATTGGGACTTTGACATGTGGCATGTTGCTAGGTTGACATGTGGACATATTTTGTCAAAAAAAAATTAAAAACTTAAAAAAAAAACAAAAGTGACATGTGACAGTCATAGTTCATTACTGTTAGTTATTTAAATAGCGTTAGCAAAATAAGAGAAAATTGAACAAAATTGACAATAATTGGAACTTGATTAGAAAAAAAAAATAATATTAGGATTATATTGAGAAAAAATGAACAAAAATAGAAACCAAATATATATTTTAACCTAATAATAATAATAATAATAATAATGAAAGTTATAATAATAGTAATAAGAACACTAATAATAATAATAATAATAATAATAATAATAATAATAATGATGATGATTATAATGATATGATAATATTATAATTGTAATAATAATAATGATGATGATCTCCAACAAATTAATTGAGAATGCCAATAAATTACTTAAGAATTTACATTGATTAATTGACAAATCTATATCTATAACAATAATTAAATCTATTAATCTAACAATAATCTTTAGATAACCGAAGATGAATCATATTTTGAAAAAAAAAAAACAGTGGAATCAATCTATTTTCTTTATCATTGTGTTATATTTTTTATCTTTTTCCAACTTTGTTTCTTTATTTCTTATTTTATTTAATTTACCATTTTTGTATAATTTTTTATAAGAGGTAATTTGTCCGACATCAATTTCATGTTCATTAGGAGACGACTTAGAGTTGACTTTATCCTTTCTATTTCTTGACTGTTATCTTATAAATACTGAATTTGTTATAGTTTAGTAGTATTAATTTGATGGCAACAACTTTATCAAATTAATTATTTAAAGATATTTGTACCGCACCTAGTCGGCCTAAGCCGAATAGTAGTAAGCACCATGTATATGTTAAGGTACCCGGACTAAAATCACTAAGAAGCGACATTGATTTAACAAGCCGAAAACAACCGAAAACAACTATAGCGGCCTAAGCCGTTAAAGGGTAACCGGCTCAGGCCGACAACTCTATACAAACAACCAAGGACTTAGTAAAAAACAGAACACTCCAATACAAGTCACCAGTCTCCAACAATCGAACTAAGGGCCTGGGCTAAGGCCCATGCCCACCTACGGTCCAAGCAAGGGCCCAGCCCATGACGTGGCCAGACATAATTAATGATCTATAAATATGCATGGACCCCAGAAATTAAAGGCACGCATTCATTACTTCCTTAATCACCTGATTTGACTTTCTGAGAGCTTTCGCTGACTTGAGCTTCGGAGTCCTTTCTGCAGTTAACCCCTCCCGGATCCAAGCAATATTTATTACCAAATAATAATATTTAGATAACCGATGAGTGCTACTGATGTGGTATAGTATAGTAATATTAGTTTGATCATAATAGCATTATTAAATTAATTATTTAAATCTTTAATCAATTATCACCAAATAATATTTATATTAATTCTCTATATCATTCATTTACAATCTTATAGTCCAAATTTAAATTAGTTTCTCTCGTTTGGGCAAACTTTGACAAGAGTTTGAATATACGATCAATTTTGACCCGTTGACTATGCAAAGTAGCTCACATGTGGCAGTTCTCTCTTTCTCTGTCAAATGAAGTTCCTCCCTCCTCCTTTAAGGTTTGTGCTGTTCACGTGTATGGCTTGCTTTGCTGCTGTTTGGTTCATGGGCAAGATCTGCAAGTGGTTGACGGTGTTGACCTGTTGGTGACGCTCTGCTCCGACGACGGTGCAAATCTGGTGTTTGCGTCTACTTCTCCGGTGAACGTTGTTCTCGGAGTGTGGTTGCAGGTACACTATATGGTGAGTTGTGTGGGTTATAGTGTACTACAATGGAAGTCCGACGAGCTAGTTGCGTTTTCTTCGTTACTCAGATATAGGTGCAAAGGGGATGCGTGGGTTCGAACGCAAGTGCGCTGTCGTGAGATGGTTCCCATGGCTGCTCAAACGACGTTGAATGAACTCGCGGCGGCCTTCTCCGTTGCTGCTGGTGCAATGGAGGTTGCGCAATTCAAGTGCGTTCGCGTGCAGTGCAGATGGTGGCAGCGTCAGCGTTTTCTGTTGCAATTGTGTGGAGGCTCGCAGTGGTCCACGAGATGCGTGGTAGTGGAGCGTTTCAGATATGGTGGTGTCGCGACGTTAAACGCTGCAGGTTCCATGGTGGTGGCGGCGTAGTGGTTGCCAGCGTCAAGGTGCAATAGGCAGAAGCTAGGTTTCTGGTTGTGTGGAGATGATATTGGCTTAGATGTTTTAGTGGTAGATAGATGACATGTTGATGACATGTTGAGTTTAAGTGTGCAGGGTGAAATTTAGTAATTTAAGGCCTATAATAATGAAAGCCAATTGTATGGACCATTTGTGAAAAGGGGAGTGTACATGTAAAAATTTAGGGGTGTATTCAGCTTCTTTTATACTTCTTTTCAGAATTTATTAACTTGTCCTTATTTTGTAATTCAGAACAATTCAATCTCACATCTCTAATGAATCAAATTTAACTTCAACTGTCTCAACAAATGTTAGAATATCCAAGAATACTTTATTTAACTAAAATCATATTCTAACCTATTTTTATCTTACAAACTCAATAAGCTCAATTATCACAAATCCTGATTAAATTGATCTTTTAATCACAAAATTCAATTAAATTCCCAAAATTAAATATTATATGAAGGCCTAGATATGAACTCATCAAGGCCTTTCAGAGTCACCAACTCTCTCCAAAATGGAGCCTACAAACTAGAAGAACTTAATGGGAAGCTCATCCTAGAACGTGGAACGCTACCGACTTGAAAATGTACTATAGTTAAAGACTCTTGAGGACGCGTGTACTCTTTTTCCTTAGCCCGGATTTTATCCCTAAGGAGGGTTTTGTCAGACAAGGTTTTAACGAGGTACACTCGCCAACTATAAATGAAAGTCCTCTTTCACCATTTGGCCTATCTTTTCATTTTCAATTCTTTGTATCCTTCTGTACATTTACATGATTACCTATTACACGCATATACATTCTAAGCCCTCTCCGTGAGACACTTAAAGCCTTCTTTAAAGAGGCACTAAGCCCTCTTCGCGAGGCATTAAGCCCTCTCCGAGTGGAAAACGAGCAAACAACATAAATACGTAAAGAAACAGTAAACCAATACAAATGTCTCACACGAAATAACTTGTTTATTTACAACTTGTTCACGATTGTTCATTACAGGGCCAATACACATTCTATAGGGCTACACCACCAATGTTCCGATCCGAGGATATCGTTAGGGTCAATCACCCTTCATCCGAGGTATTGTCCGCTTTGAAGCGTCGACTCCATCACAATTTTGTCCTTAAAAGCTACCTCAGAGGGTGGAAAGAGGAAAGGGTATGTAAACCGCCTTAGGCCTCGACTTCTAAGCGATGTAGGGCTATTGGGTGCGGTAGGAACATAAGCCCCCTAGTTAAGGTTTAAAGGGAATGAGTGGATCATCCCCAATGGAGGGATTAAGGGACCAATGGTTCGCATGTTGAATCTCGTTATCGATTTCACGATGGGTTCCAAATGATCTTACCAGGAGATCCAAATGCAAGTGGTGAGGTTCATAAAGTCTTTGCAGGTAGAGCTCCCCCATTCGAGCGACAAAGAGGCCAGACTCCGGCCACTAGGTTCACCAAGGCGACTATCCGAACCTCGCCACTTGCATTTGGACCTCTAGTAAGATGAATGATCATGATAATGATAATAATAATAATGATGATAATAATGATGATGATAATGATAATGATAATGATAATAATAATAATAATAATAATAATAATAATAATAATAATAATAATAATAATAATAATAAGGGTTTATTATGTTTGTAGTCCTTCAACATACATGCAAAATTAGAATTTCTCTATAAAAAAGTTTATACAAAAATAATCACCATAGTTTATTAATGCATGGAATACATCTTCTATAGCCAACGATATTAACTTTTAGTTGACGTGTGTAACTACAATACTAACCGGATTAGAAAGTCTCAAAGTGTGATTGACACTTGTAATTTAAAAAAAAAATATTTTTATTTAGTTTTTGTACATCTTTTTTCTTTCAAGAAGCGTTTGTGCTCCATTCTCTATCCCTCATTTTGATTTTGTTTTCTAGGTCAGTTATCCATCGTTAGAACTTGCAACAAATACCTAGGTCAATTCTAAACATTTTGACTGATATGGGTGATAAGTCTCTAGTTGTGTAAAATTTATGCAGATAATGCTTTCCCCAAAATAATGTAGTATAACAACAACCAACAATCTATTTAAGGATAAGTAATCAATTGACTAGTTATAGTGTGTGTGACATGATTTGAGTGGGGAAACTAATTAATCTTCTATAGATACCTAAAATGAATGCAACCTAATCTAATTACACCTAATAATGTAATGCATGAAAGGCACAATGTTCACAAATTAACTTCTTACGTGCATGTGCAATTGATGGAATGAATATATGAATGTATAAAATGTAATTACTAACTAGTCCTCGGCTAATCTAATAGCTAACCCTGCCTAAACTATACAGATAAACCAAATTCACAAACTGTTTGACAAAAGTTATAAAAGGAAACCTAAATGCATGAAGGTGTTTGCTGAAATGCTTGTGTGAAGGCAAGTAGATTTATAACTATATATAACTAGATATAGCATTCATAAAAACAAGGTACTTTGTCTATAAGTTCAATGTAAGACCCATTTTATTTCTATTCCTTTTTTGCCCTAAGTTTTAAGGGCCTATCCTAAGAAGATGGGCCTAATGGCTGGCCCATAGGGTGCCAAGACCCCTAAAGCAGCCTAGACTTCCATTCTGCTCTCACTTTGCCAAAAACAAGCTTTGACCCTTTTCCTTTCCAAAACAGAAGCTCTGTTAGGGTTTTGAGCTCCGTCATCTGCAAGCTAGCTCAGATCCATTTTTCTACTGCATCTCTTCAGTTCGTTCCTAGAGATGTTGTGCTATCTAAGCTTGGCTGCCAAAGCCCCTTTTTACCCCTTTCCAAGTAAGGGAAGCTAGGGTTCACTCTGTTATTGCGCTTTTCTGCTTGAGTTACTGTTAGTTCACCATGGTATGTCTTGCTTGTTGTTGTGAATCTGTGAAATGAATTATTGGGCTTTTGGATCTTGTTCGTTGGGTTGTGCACGAGAGAACAGTGGCGAGCACTGGTTTTCTCGCCCAAGCGAGCATATCTCGCCTAGGCGAGGCTAGCGGGAACTCACTCTAATTTCTCTACGTGAGTTGTCGCCTGAGCGAAGCGTCTCCGTTTTCAGCGAGTCACAGTCTCGCTCAGGCGAGGAGGACTCGCCTAAGCGAGAGGGCGCAGGAAGCCACTGTTCCCCTATTCGAGCCCTTGCCTAGGCGAAGGGGGGCTCGCCTGAGCAAGAGTCCCTCTCGCCTAAGCGAGACCCTTCATCCTGAGCGAGGAGTTGGGCGAGGGTAGAGTGATGTTTGGTTGTTTCTTTGATCTTGAATGGTTAATACTTGCTTGAATTTAATTGTTATGTTAAAAGCATGAGATAAATGATTATGCATGAGTGATGTGATTCATGGATTGTGAATGATGGGTTTGATATGAACTTGACATGTGATTTAAATGAGATGGTTAGTGTCAAAGACACATGGTATTGATATGAAATACAAATCTATATTCATGGTTTGGGAAGGATGAGTTGGTACGAATTCAACATTTGGATATGAATGAGGATGGGTTGTAAAGGTTGGCATGAGATTATGTGAATGATAAATATTACTTTATTGATTGAGCATGATTGGTCTGTGGTCAGTGCGTAATTCCTTGGAATCTTTAAGTGAGATTTCAGGGTCGTGCTTCAGTGGTTGGGACATAATTCCATGACCCTTGTTAGTGGGGATTCATGGTGGTGCCCCATCTGTATAATTTGGTAAGGATTCAAGGTAAGCACTAGTGCAGAATTGGATTTCTACCTCGCCTTATAGGTCTCGGTTGGCCAGGAACCGAAGCCTATAATGGCGCGGTGGCAATTTTGCAATTATTGGCAACTTTTATGCCTCGGTTCCCCTACAACCCGAAGCCAAAACCAGTGATAGGCCTCGGTTGTAAAAAACCCGAAGCCAAAAGCCCTGTTAGGCCTCGGTTAAGAAGGCCCGAAGCCAAAAAGGATGCCCAAAATTTCAAAAATGCCATTCTCGTTTTGACTTATAGGCCTCGGTTGTAAAAAACCCGAAGCCAAAAGGGGGTATATGCCTCGGTTCTAAATTGAACCGAGGCCATAGTGTTTAATTAGGGCTCAAAACTGCAGCCCCTTTCTTCCTCGCGCGCGCAGCTCCTCCATTTCTCTCCTCCATTTCTCTCTGCAGGAGCAAAACCAGCGGCAGCAACAACCAGAACAGCCTTCCATTGCAGATCTGCGCATC
>Ga0214542_1005894_pt1 | contig 22899 bp, 10 predicted proteins | sample CNSS1metaG_FD_160096 | JGI IMG/M metagenome (GOLD analysis project Ga0214542, IMG submission 160096) | Root nodule microbial communities from cowpea collected in UCLA plant growth center, Los Angeles, California, USA - CNSS1 | ecosystem: Host-associated > Plants > Roots > Nodule | place: USA...
TCGAGCAGCTCAGGGTCGAGCAGGGGTATCCACCACAAGTGCAAGCATCCGCTGAATCCGACTGAGTTATACGTATCCGGATGAGTCGAGTCGAGTCGTAGTGTATTGAATGAAGAGTCATAACATGCTTGGTTACTACGTGGATATGAGGTGATGAAAATATATTTGACTGCATGATGAATATGTTGTTGGCTCTAGCTTACCCGTTTCGTTGCATGATTGTGTTGTATGTGGCTGTTCTTCCTTGCGATGATCATCAACTTGGTTGATGGGAGCAGATGGGCGAGGTTCCAGAGGTCAGCATAGAGATGGAGATTTCGCTGCCTAGTCCGTGTGGATGGGACTATAGTTTCCTTTGTGCTTTTCTTCAGGGCTATGGCCCCTGTATTTCGTTGTTACTGGATCTGTAAACTCTTAAGTAAATGGTTATCCTGCTTTTGTTGGCATCGTGGTGTGCCTAGCTTTGTAGGGGTGAGGTTGAGAACCCCAGGACTGCGTTGTTATGTTGTTATCACGTGACGTTTCCTTTAATTTCGTTTAATAATTAAATGGGACGTTACAATGATTATTAGAATATAAATGTATTAAAGTTATAAAGATTTATTTTAGATTTATTAAATTAATTTCCCCACTTCTCACTCATAAGGGTATTATACTATTTTATTAAAGTTTTAAAAACACTAGAGGTTGATATGACAATTTTTGAGAAGTTGAAGAGATTTACGTGTCAACATAGAACGTAAAAGAAATCAAGAAAAAACTGTGTACTTGATAATTCTATATCATCAAGAAACCATTAAAAAGGATAAGAGTATAGAAAATATTAATTAAGAAAACTTTGCAATAGATCTAGATAAGTTCTTAAACTCTTCTAATAGAAAGAATTGGATGGTATTCAAGTAAAAGTAAAATGAAATCAATGCTAACAAAACATTAGTCTCTAATTATGGACTATGAGATCATTGTAAACAATGACGGACCTTTGTTGTTATGATACAGGACCATGGCCCTCCAAATTTTTTATATATATAAAAATATATATATATATATATATATATATATATATATATATATATAAAAGTAAAATATTATTTCTTAAATTTTCATATATTTTATATATTTATCATTATAAGAAAATCTTTCATCAACAATAAATTTTGGTAACAAAAAATGGTTAATCAATATAGTGAACAATTTAGATAACAATTTACAAAATAAAAAATTATTCATTATCAAAATAGTCACTATTATGAATAGAAAAATTATAATTCGTCTCTAAAATTTTGATATAATGGTTTTGGCTACCAAAAGAATCAATTTATAAATTGGTCACTAAACATTAATTACAAATGTTTTGACTACCAAAAAAACTAGTTTCTAAATTCATTAATAATCAATTTAGCGACCAATTATAATTTTTTATTAATAATAATATTACTTTAATAATCAATAATTTTTTATTTTGTAAATTGGTATCTAAATTGGTGACTACAATGACTAATAATATTTAGTCCATAACTATTAATATTTAGTCACTAAAATTTATTATTATTTAAAAAAAATTGTATTATATATAAAAATTTTGTATTATTTGTTGAAGATGCGTTGTTGATTATGATTATTGTAAGCGTATTATTTTTATGCTTCAAAACAATAACATATCTATATGTGCTAGTTTGGATGATATCTATGATTTGGGTGCACAATTTGGTCAATGGTATTTATTTTCTTTGCCTAGACAATAATAATATATGCAGTAATCTAAAATTAAATGCGCTAAAACAATACGCAACAATGATGAAGAAGCATGCTAATTGAAAAGGTACATCTAATCAAACTTTGTGAACGTGTACCATCAACTTAACTTTAACCACTTACCTTCTTATATTGCCCACAAAAATGCTAGGATGGTTGTGTTAAACTCTAGGTAATTTGTGTTTTGTATTTTCAGGGCGTTTAAATATTTTATTTTATTATTTTTTAAATGTTTTATTTGGATATAAATTTTTTTAAAATTTTCAAGAAATTTAAATATTTAAATTTTTTATTTTTATTTTTTTAAATGGTTTATCAAATAAAACAATCCAAATTTATTACATTTTTATATTTTATTTGGATATAATACTTTAATTACAAAAATATCTTTACAGAACATTTGTGATGTTAATGAAAAATAATTTTTATAAAATATTGATAGAAATATATTTTGATTTCTAAAAGTGGATTTCTAATGATATATTACGTCTAAAAATAAATTTAAAAGTGTAATATCCATAACTTTACTTAAATGATGAAAAGGTTTTTTTGAAATTTAAAAAAAAATGAAAATGTAAAAGAAATTTTGGAGCAACAGAAAGAAAGACAAGACGCTAAAGTTCCTCCACGAACACGAGGCCTAATGTATCAACATATATCGGCTTTTATTTCCTGCAACCTCACAATTTATTAGCACACTTCCAAATTTTCAAAATGACTGTTTTACTTATTGTTTAAGTGATTCTAGATTATACTCTTTTTTTTTAATTTCAAAAACAGATTTTTCGAAATAAGGTTTTCAGAACATAATTTCTAAAATAAAATTTTCAAATTTAGAATAAAATTTCCAAAATAAACTTTTTCAAAATGATATCGTCCTCTGAAACAACTTTTCTAAAATATCCTTGCATGAAATATATTTTGAAAAGAATTTTTATGAAGATATAAAATGCGTTTCGGAATGAGTTTTTTTTTTTGTTCTCATTTTCTCTCTTCTCCTTTCTTTTAATCGTTCTTTCTTTCTTCTTTTTCACCGGTAATGATGAAAGTGATGATAACGATAATAGTGACACCGTTATTTAAGTGTTTCAAATAAGATGTAGAAATCTTTAAGTTTATGTACAATGTTTAGTGTATATATAAATTCTTAAGCTGTAGAATTATATATATATATATATATATATATATATATATATAATAAAATAAGTCAATAAAATAATTTTGTCTGTGATTGTTACATGCAAATAATACAATGGATGAAGAAAAAATTGACAAATTATATCAATTACTACGAATATCTATTATTGTAAATTGGTGTAAACTTGTTAATGAAATTATTTTTTTTTTGTGATTCTTATATTCAGATAATACTATTTTGAATGGAGAAAAACTAACAAATTAAAAAAAATTGAAAAAACAAAAACTCAAATACTGTAAGGTTAACTATATTTTTGTTCTCTAAACTATGGTCCTCAATTGAATGGTGTTAACGGTTTTTGTGACAAGGTCAACTATGTGTATTCCATCTTTCATTTTTTGATAGATGTTCTCTTTAAAATTACACGTGTAAGTTTTTTTTTTTTTACTATTTTATTTTTGTTATTATTTTTTCTTTTCCCACTTTTTCAGCCATCTTCTCCTTTTTAACCTTCATCTTCATTTTCCTTTCTCTCTCCACCATCTCCATCCTTTCCCTCCCCACCTTCACCTAGTCATCATCTTCTTCCTTCCTTTATTTTCAATCAATAGAGTTATTCCATGATTTATTTTTCCTATTTTCATCTTGTCCATCAAGTCTTCTCTTTTCTCTTCCTTTATCATGCTCATCCTCTCGGATCCATCCAAATTTTCTTTTAATAACTCATTCAACTCACTCTCTGGAATGCAAACCCTCCAAAATTCATAATAAAATTTTGGGGTTTACATTTTTATTTTTTTTATGATGATGTTTCTAATATATGTACAAAAGAAATATATAAAATAGATAAACAACCAATAGTATATATATTAATTATGTTTTATTTTTAATACAGTAAAAAGAACTTAATATATGTGTGTTTAATAAAAAAATAATATTAATATATAATTAATTTTTAAAGGGTTATAGAGAATTTTAAATTTATAAATAAAATTTAAAAGGTATTTTTTTTTCTAAATTAACTATATATTAATATTAAAATTTGTCTATAATTATTGACAGATATTTATCGTCAAATATTTACCTACTATTTTTTGGCCTTCAATAATTTCTGACAGATTTTTCGATCCGTCAATTAAATTTATCAACAAACATTATACTGAAGAATTTTCGATCATCGATAGTCTATAGTTAAACTTAAATTAGTGACAAATTTTTGTTATTACCAACAAATTTTGTCTGTCGATAATTATTTATTTTCTTGTAATGTATAAATGACAAAGTCTTTGCACAATATTTTCATCTTGAAGAAATAATAATATACCACACAAATGCATGAAGGCAAGTCCATTTGCAAACATATTAATAATTCCAATCGAAATGTTCTCACTTTAAAAATTATTGATGTTATAGTAGATGACAAGGATCAAAGTTATTTGCCAAAAGTTTATGACAAATTTCTAGGCACAAAATTTCGGTAGAAGTTCACTATTAATGGATGAAGTGAAAATGACTTTACAATCTTAAGGATTCAAAAAATAAATTACCAGTTCATATACACTAACTTCAAAGAATAAAAGAAACCAAAAAAAGCTTCCAAAGTTATGTAACAAAAATAAGAACTATAGATGTCATAACTAAATTGATGTGAGATATATTCTTAAGTATCGCAAAAGTTCGCTTCACACTAAATTTCTTATTCGGACTTCCTCTTGACAAAATCTCAACCTTTATTTTTGCCATATAAAACAAATATATACACTAACATACTCTTGTTGTCCACTTTAAAAATTCAACTCTTTCTTCTTGACTTTATCTAATACCTCATTCTACTAAAGCACTTTCCAAAACATTTCTGACTTCTAAAAATGCACTTTGAATTTCATCAATAACTTGATTCCATGACTATCTTCTTGTGAAGAAAAAGACGTCTTTAAATTCCACCTTTTAGTTTGCAAACTTAGGATAAACACACCATTTGTAATGAACAATTTAGAATTAATTTACCAAAAGAACACGATACAATAATTAGAAAGTATGTAATTGAAAAGATATCTAACCGAACTTTGTGAACGATCAACTTCAAGTTCTTACTTAGTTATGCTGCCAAAGATATGGTAAATAAGGTGGTTGTGTACGTTACGATCACATCTTATCGTGTGCTCCATACTTAGAGGTTTTCTATCAAAAAACAAAAATCATGATTACCATTTCATGCAACCAACGAAATTGCCCCATCTACATTATGAAGCCCTATTGTCCAAATAAATCATTATCTCTTTGGTAGAGGTAACACTCTTTAATTTAGGCTTTTATATAAATCTGATTGTAAATAATAAATATATCTAGTCATTATTACTTATAGTTTGTGGATAGATAATATTAAAAGCAATTTTTTTTTTATCAAACCGCAAGTCTTTTTTCTTATAGCGGATAGAATAATAGACCCAGTAAAAAATAAATTTTGTTAGGATATATATTTAAACATTTGACACCATATTAAGAAATAAACTTTATGTCTAATTTAACCTAACCAAATTGGCTCGTAAAATGATAATATGAATTTATCATATATGTGGTCTGACGTGAAACTTCCAACAAAAATTATATTAAATTTACTTGACTTTATTATTTATTCTTATGAGACTGTATAGTTGATTAAAAAAACAAACAAAAGATTATAATAATTTAGTAGATAATTGTTTGCGTATAAAAAATTATAAGATAATAATTTTGTATACCTAAAAACTTCAAATTTATTATTTAAGTATTATTATAATTATAATTATTTAGTTTTTATAATAATTAATTGATTAATATATATTTCTAATAATGATATAAAATCGTATATATAAATAGTGCGAGGTAAATTGAAGAATAGAGATAAAAAAAAAAGTCATCCTCAAATTGAACCCAACTCCCTTCTAAAATGAAAGTAAATTTAAGATTAGAAAATGTTGAAGTTGAATAAAAATCATAGAAATATATTTACATGTCAAGATTTAGTTAACATGCTTAATCCCGTCCGATAGAAGCTTACTTGTTGAATAATTCTTACTAATTACAAACCCTATCATGCACATGCATATAATTGTTAATTAAGACGGTTTTACCATAATGAAAATTAACCATTTTTGCTTATATTTTATCCGTTGAATACCAGAGAGATGGAGTTTCAGGGAGGTCTAGCATTTCATCATGACACATGAATATGGTGACAAAAGCTAAGGAAACTTTTAGCCACAATAAGTTAATGCCAAGTTTCAAAATGAAATGTCTTCTACTCCAAAACAATCTTAAGCATTTTACGACAACTAAAGCTGTCTTGTGATAACAATGCTAACAAATATACCATTGCAAGAAGGAAACCCTAGATTACACGTTTGAGGTACATGCGTGTCTCAAAAATCCACATTCCTCGTTGTGACAAGTGTTTGTGTGTTGGGTTGCATACTTCACAATCATCACCATATATGCTACTTGCATGTGATCATCGAACAAAGAAAATTTCCAGGAAATACAATGAATCGAGTATTAACTGTAATGTCACGATCCAATGCCAATGCCAATGGGTGTAAAATGTTATCTACTTCAGAATTAAAAGAATAATTAATCATGCATAAAAGATTCAAGCTCACGCAACCATGTTAATAGTTTAAAACCGAAAATGATTACTAGGAGAAAATACTCTGGAATATTTAAGTATTTCAATGCCAGCACTCATTATGTTTTCTTTTAATACGCAATGTGTGGGGTGTGGGATATTTTCATGCACTTATTTATCAACATAGGTTAATCCTCTCATGAATGATGAATTACTAGGTTTTTCGTAATTCTTTAGGAATTTTCCAAAATATATAGAATTTCGTTAAAGATATTGATGAAGCTAAAGGAAGGATGACAGGAATTAGAGAGAGGGAAAAAAAACTTTGAATTTGTGTTGTCTTGAAATATGTTCTAATTAAAGAGAAATAATATGTTAACACTCAAAAATAATGTAATCACTTGACAATGACTACTTCGTATATTAATATTTTAATTATATCTTTTTAGATTTTAATATAAATCATTTTATTATTAGAATAGGTTATAAAGTGAATGTATTTTGTTTTATGAGGTGTGAAAGTATAATTTTTCAAAATTAAATGCCCAAGCACAAACGAAATATATACAATTGCTTAACTTTGATTAGCTTAAACTATTTTAGAACCTTTTTATCAATAGAAAAAAAAAATCAAATTCAAAGTCTTATATAAAGGGAAGTTACCATCTTGTTATAACTAATAAGCTAACAATTTAACAAACATCACGTATGATCACCATGCTGTAACTATCTAATCTAATAAACATCTACATATATTATATGAAGTGTGGCATTATTAATTTGAAACGTTTTTTTTTAATTCTTTCAATTTATTTACTTCTTTCGATCCTATTTTGTTAAATTATTTACTTCATATACATATGTTTGTAGACTTTTTGAAGGTTTCATTTTAGTTTTTTTTTCTAAATTTTTTAAATATATAAAAATTATCAGAACACATTACTATATATAGTGCAAAATGTACATACTTAAAAAGTGGTCAACAATAGGCTTTAGTTATTTAAAATAACCCAAACCTGTACTTGAAGACTAGGTTTTGGTTATTTTCTAGTATTTATATTCCTTTTGGTTGTTATGGTATTGGTGATCTTCGAGTGCATCATTTTATATGCTGTGTTTATATCTATTTATGTGTAGGGTCTTTCTGTCTCTATTTTTTGTTGTGTATTTTGGAGCTGTAGAACAAATTTATGACTACTGTTTTAGTCACATGTGCATCTTCTTTAGGATCTTTTTAATCTTTGATGGATTTCTAGTTATTGACTCTCATGTTTTGTAAGGTTTCGATGTCAAGCTTTTGCATCCTTTTATACAGGTTATCGATCTTTTTGTAAAAGAGTTCAAGCATCACGTAAATGCTCTTCTTTAATTTATGCTGAAAAAAAAAATCTATCTTCCTTTTGTTTTTTTATTTAAAAAAATGAATTATTTTGGACTTTGGTTATCTTAACGAGCAGAATCTATTCTTGAAAGTTCCACATTAATAATAAATAAAACAATTTCTACATACGTAGATACAAACATCTCCTTATGAAAACATTCTAATATTATCTGAGAAAAAAAATGATAGATATAACTCACGAAATTTTTTTTTAGAATCATTAAATTAGAAAAAAAAAATGGATTGTTTTGAGGAGTTAATTAGATTTAAAATCAAATTCTTAGCATAAAAAATAAAAAAAACATTATATACATTATATATATATATATATATATAGAGAGAGAGAGAGAGAGAGAGAAGGAAGATGTGTTACTCTTTAAATTCCTATTTTATTCATTGCACGTTATAAACAATTCTTAGATTAACATAAAATTAAAATATGATGGACAATGGAAAAAAAAAACCGTATAATATACATGACATGTGCATAATACATATTATATATTTATGAAAAACTCGTAGGTGAACATTTTTTATGAGTATGAGTAAAAGTCAAAGGTTATGGATGATCCTTAAATATGAATACGGTATATTTACGAAATATTTACATTTTTAGGATATAAACGCATGTGTATAGTATATTAATGAGAAACTCGTACGTGAACATTTGGATACAAGTATGGAGAAAAAGTGAAATGTTAGGGACTGATCCTTTCGTATGAATCTGGTATATATCCTTCCAGAGAGTTATAGCCATATGCAAAACATCAACATCCTTTTTTCCTTAATATGTTTTCTTAAATTCCTTTGTCTATAAATACACAAGTTTCCTTAACTTGTAGTTCCACACACCAAGCCACCAAAACCATTCTCATCAAAAACAACAGTCTCAAACCTTTCAAAGAGCAATATATCTATTTTCTTTTTCTGATATAATAAACAATAATGGCCCTCCTCAAACACCTTCTCTTCTCCTTCCCCATTTTCATCATTTCTTTTGTTTTTTGTTATGGCAGCTTGCAAGAGGACCCACTCACCAATATATATGTTCATCATTCACCTTCCATTGATGATGGTGAGACATTATTGAAGAACTTCAACAAGCAAAGCACAAATGTTTTGAGCTTCAACACGTTTGAGAAGCGTAGCTCCCTTAAAAAGGTTAATGTCAATGATTATGGAGCTAAGGCGAATGGTGATAGTGATGACTCAGAGGTATTTCAATACTCCCGTAGTCCAAAACAAAGTTTTTCTTCTTTCTTCTTTTTTGCTTGCACTGTTTCTATTGGTTTGGTTTTTCATATATTTCAGGCTTTCAAGAAGGCTTGGGATGAGGTATGTACTTCTGGGGAAGCAATTCTTGTGGTGCCTGAGGACAATTATCTGCTCAAACCAATAAGATTCTCTGGTCCTTGCGAACCTAACATTGAAGTTCAGGTTATACTTTCACTGAAAATTACGCCAGTGATTAATTACTCCTTTTTTATGCTTCATCTTTAATGCAAAAAATTGATCAGTGACTTCTGTTAAAACCCATGAATACTGATGTAAATTTTCAGATTTCTGGAATCCTTGAAGCATCAGATGATCCATCAGATTACGAGGAAGACAGCAAACACTGGCTTGTGTTTGACAAAATTGATAACCTGTTTGTTTATGGTGGTGGAACCCTCGATGGAAACGGCAAAATATGGTGGAAAAACTCATGCATAAAGAACAAAAAGCGAGTAAGATATTAAGATAAGTCCAATATTATTTTATTCAGTTATTATATATGTGTGTTAATATATATTCAAAGGATGACTGAGTTATATGTTTTTCTGCTTTCTTTTGCAGTCTTGCAAGGATGCTCCAACAGTATGTGTTGCTCTGTCAAAGATAAAAGAAATTTTGTTGAAATTAATATAAAGCATATAAATATATACTATGTTAGCTAAATTAACAATGATTTAATTATTTTTTGTTTTTGTAGGCTCTGACTTTCGATCGTTGTGAGAACTTGACAGTTGAGAACTTGAACATAAAAAATGCTCAACAAATCCACGTTTCATTCCAAGACTCCGAGAACGTTAAGGTTTCTGGCCTTAGCGTGATTGCACCAGAGGATAGCCCCAACACCGACGGGATTCATGTTACGAAAACACAAAACATCCAAATCTCAGATTCTGTCATAGGAACTGGTATCCCAGTTGATACTACTATTTCATTTGAAAATGTTTTCATATAAAAAAGTGTTATTTGATGCTTTATAATTTTTCTCAAAAAATATATAAGTAAGAAATAAAATAACATATTTATAATTAAAAAGAAAATAAACGACGCTTATTATTGTCAAACCAAATGGTTGTAAAACATTAAAATCTCAAATGTCAAACCAGAATAGACCATTAATGTTGACTGTAACATTTTGTATCTATCTTTTTTAATATTACAACTATTAAGCATCATTATCGATGTTTCAGGTGATGATTGTATATCTATTGTACATGGATCTAAAAATGTAGAAGCTACAAACATTACATGTGGACCGGGCCATGGTATCAGGTAATTAGCATCACATCAGTAACAAGGATTACTGTTACAAATTTTCCATATGTTATTCTGTATGTTATTTGCAATGGTGGGTTGTTTCAGTATTGGAAGCTTAGGAGCAGGAAAATCCAAGGACATTGTTTCAGGCATAAAAGTGAACGGAGCCAAGATTTTTGGAACTAAAAATGGAGTTAGAATCAAGACATGGCAGGTAAAAAACAATTTGAACATTAATTTTGAGAACATTGAGAAAGTCACAATCTTTTGGGTCTACCCTTGTATATGCAGGGAGGTTCAGGAAGTGCTAGCGACATAAAGTTTCAGAACATAGAGATGACCAATGTGACCAACCCCATAATAATAGATCAGAATTACTGTGACAAGAAAAAAAGACCTTGCCAAAAAGCGGTAAGCATAAAAACACTTTTGGTACTATGGAAACAAATTGACATATATCATTATTATTCACGAATGATTCTACATAGGGTTCGGAGAAATCCGCTATAGAAATCAAGAATGTGGTGTACGAGAACATAAGTGGTACAAGTGCTTCTGAAGTAGCTGTGGATTTTGACTGCAGTGAGAAATTTTTGTGCAAGAAGGTAACGTTGCAGAACATAGACCTTGCATGTGAAGGAGGAGATGATGCTGAGGCTCGGTGTAACAATGTTAAGTTATCTTACATTGGACACGTTAAGCCTCGTTGCACTTCACAAAAGAAAAAGACCTCTTCTGTTTTTACTTCCATAGGGAAATACTTCTCATGGTTTATATGAATCATACAACAAGTACATAGATAAATAAATAAATAAAAGTCATTTAATTTTTGGATTGTACAGTTTGGAAGTTATTTTTAACCTCTGAATTATACAATCTGAAAAATCACTTTTATGAATAAAAATGACTTTTGAATTATATAATTCGAAAAGAAAAAAAAAATAGAAATTTGTTTTACATAGGTACAAAGAAAAGTTTACAGAGGTGTAGAAAGAATCTGTCTTAGGCCCATTTTACAATTCAGTTTGACAAAATCAAACCCAAATTATTTATGGCTTCATCTCTAATAACTACAAAATTGTCTTGCGCTACTGTAAATATCAAATTTCAGAGAAACAATTGTTTTCTCATTTTATTTTATTCTTTATTTTGTATGGATTCATTAAAGAATATTTTTATTTATTTGTTAACCTTTATCGAGAAAATTTTAGATAACATTAAATTTATTCATGTGAACTTTTGAGAGAAGTTTGAAAAGGCTTAAATGATAATAGTTATTTATGATTTTGGATAGATTTATGAAGAAAAAAATAATGCAATTATATTAATTTAATCAGTAATTTCAAATTGAATTTTTTAATATACATTAAGTATTTAGAAAGAATATTGTATCACTAACACTAATTTTAGATAAATTGAATATGGTTGCCTCTGGTGAATAATACATGTAATATATATATATATATATATATATATATATATATATATATATATATATATATATATATATATATATATATAACTCTTTCAATTGTGTTTCTCAGTGTTCATAGTTTGTATAAAAAATAGTAAATAAATTATATTTCTGCCCAAATATTTGAAAATAAAATGGAAGTTACGTTTTTTCTAATTAAAAAGTGTAAAAAACATTTTTTAAATCAAATGAGTGGAAGATGAAAGCTTCGATTATTTTTTTCGTCATCCTACGACCAAAATTCTGTATAAAAATCATGATTAGTTTTAAATCCAAATTTTAAACCGAAAAGGATAGTGATTTTTTTCTACCAAGATTTGATAAAAAAACAAATCAAAATGCTTGAGTGCCACAATTTTTGTTTGGGTTTAAAAAAAAAAGAAATAGAAAACACGCGTCGTAAAGTTTAGAAACCACACTACTTTTTTTTCTTTCAGTATAAGGATCAAAGTGCTTGACTTGCTTTTCTTCCCCACTTGATTCGTTACAAAGAAGAGTTATATACTAATAATTTAACATTGAATCTATATTCTTATAGTGATATAATAATATTGATAAATTACGATGGCTTGTTTTGTAACTCAATAATTTTACTAATTTAACAATTACGAGAGGTTTATGTGAGGTGTGAAGGGTGGAAGAAGTTGAGTGCATTAAAAGTATATTCCAATCAAGGTATTCATTGCTGGAAAAGTGGAAATTACTTCATAAAGCTTCTAGAAATAATATTTTGGAAACTTTAACTTTTAATCATCGTTTGATGGTTGTTGTGAACATTTGAGCTAGGTTAAGTTAAGAAGTTGAGAAAGTGTTAATTCTTTTGACCTGTAGAAAAGTTTAGTTCTCAGAATAAATTGCAAAACTCTCCCTTTAACTAGTTGTTGTAGCAACGGTAAGTTTCCAACAGGGGAATGAAAGAAAGCTTGGAAACTCTGTTTGGCTTTTTAATAGCATCGTGCAACGGCATGGACAACTTTTGCTTTGTACTATTGAATAGCAACTTCTTGCAATCATGCTTGTGGCATCTTTAAACACACATTTCAGATTCTATGAAAAAAAGTAAAATCTAAGGGGCCAAAGTAGCAATCTCCTGAAGATTTCTGGGACACAAATTAAACCTTCTCATCATAACTTACTCCACTAACTTGCTCATAAACAACAGTGTCATATTTCAAAAATAAATCTCTTGTAATAATGCTGAAAAACTGTAGTGTCCTTTTCCTAAAACAATCACTTCACTTCAACCAACTTTCAACTAAGATAAGCTACAGACAGATAAAAAATGGCTTTAATGCACAAAGACAAAATTTCAGATTTAATTTGGTTGATTAATATTCTGTGAATCTCCAAGTAGCACTACTAGCATGATATACATCTCTGCAAATGTTGGAAGATGTTTTGTTTGAAGAAACTGAAATAAGCTCTTTTACTGGGACAATGGTGTTTGAAGAAGAAGAAATGAATGAGCAACAAAATAAAACCAAAACAGAAAGTTCAATAGCACAACTAGGTGAATCTAACATGAATATAGGTTCTGCAACTGACACAATGCTACTCTATACATCAGCTATGTAACTTTTCCCCAACATTTGTATCATCACTTGGCTAGCCAAAGCAAGCATTTATCAACTTCTATACTGACTTACAATGTTTGTGTTAGAATAGAATGCATCTGATAAGAGCCTTTCTGATTCATTTACTTGCATCCTCTGCTGGTGCTGGTGTTGGTGCTGGTGATGGTGCTGGCTTTGGTTCTTCTGGTGGAGGTGGAGGTGGAAGTCCTCCATCAATGCAACTTCTACACTTCTTTTCAACCCAACCTTCTATGTCGTTCTCCCCATTGCCCCCAAAGTGTCTTCCACCACAAAGTCTAGCAATCATTCCTGCAATCACACCCACTATTGTGATCACTGCTATGACCACCACCAGTGTCTCAATTGACCTATGTGAATACCGGTTTGGTTCCACCACTTTGGGTGGTGTCTCAACAAAGGGCTGCATTTCACTCCCCATCTTCAACAAAATGATTCTGCTCAACCCCAACACAACCCTGAATATAAAGATGAAATCTTTATTGGCCCAGTTGAAAATGGTGAGCCTATAATGGCATATATTTATTGCAAGTTAAGCAATAAGAGAAAAATGGGGAAATGAGACAGCACAAAGTTGGATTCTGGTTTCTGAATGTCAAGCATAGAGTACACAGTGATAGTGTCAAAGTGAGTGGGGTATCATTAACTACTACTGATAAATAAGTGAGAAAATGTGTTGTTGTAGCTATAAAATAGGATTCCAGTGGTTATGAATACATGTCATTTTTTTTGTCTTTGGTCTTTTTATGTTATTATGTTGCATTTCTTTTTTGTTGGTCTGCTTTATTTGACTGGTTTCCTTGTAAAATAAAAGAAGGTGTGACTTTTGAGGTGCGAAACATAGATGAAGGCCAAAAGCTTCTGACTCCACATTAACTCATTAATAATATATGGTTTGAAATGGGACTTATAGCTTGTCAGAGGGATTCAATGGACTGCATTGCAATTTGCAACCTCACCCTCAAATTATTTGATTTCTCTTCCCTAGTTTGTCCTTTGTGATGTCACATGTTAATGTTCAATCTTTTAGTCTGTGAGACTGTGACCCCCCAAAGAACATGGTGATTTTGTTTGTTTTTCCTCTCGAAATTTTCCCTGGGCTTTTCCTTGTCTCTTATATGTCTTTAGCATTTTGAGAGTTATGAGCTCTGCATTCCCCTCTGCGACTCAAATTGGTGGTTTGTCAAGTAGTAGAAACTTTAATGTGTACGATCACCTGAGCATTCAAGAGAAGGGACATCCCTCAATGTGACTCTTCAGACAGACCATGGACCATCGTAATTTGCTTGACTCAGATATGTTTGTTCTAGTATCAAGATAAGGAAAAACCACAATTTTTTTCTTCAAAACAGTATATTTTTCTTTCTGTGATTCCCATATTTATTTTCTGTATTTTTGGGTAAATTTGGTTATGTTTCTCTAAGGGGTATGGTAGATGACACTTGTGGGTGTATAGTTTACGTGTCACTGTTTCAGGCATTATTACTTGCATGTTGATTCAGTAGTGCAAATTAACAATTATGACTCATGTGAAGACGATTCCTATGAAATCATTTAGATTAGTATAAGGGCTTATTACTAAATCAAAAATTATAATTATGAATCAGAATACAAATTTTTTATTTAAGTTGAGTAATAGAGGTTCAAATACCACAATTTAATTATAACTCGATTTAACCATGACATAAAATAATTAATATTATCTGCAATAATCTTTTTCATAGTTGTCGCATAAAGAATCTTACACATGAATTATGATTTAGTACATCTCATAGTTGTCACCTAAAGAATCTCACTTGAATTATGAACTGCTGCATCTTTTCTACGGGACAATCGAGCGATCTGCAAATTCAAACCAACCATCTTCACATCATGTAAAGGTTTAGGCGTGTTTTTCTTTGTGCTTCATTTTATCTTTCTTCGTGCTCGTGTTTTCTCCGCAGCGTTGTTCCTTTATTTCGCTTCTCTCTCTCCAACGTTTTCATCGGTCGTTTTCATTCGCTCTCAACGTTGTCGCTGTCGTCGCTCATTCGTATCTCACCGCTATCGTCGCAAGCTGCTTCTAACTGAACTATCATGTTCACATTGTCGTGCTACCATACCACCGTTCCATTCTAATTCAAATCTTAAGTAGGTCTTTTTCTTGTTTTGATTTTTTTTTTTAAATATGGTTGTTTATTGAGTGATTGTTTTTAATTGTATATTCCATTTTGAATCATATTTTAATTGTTGCATTATTTTTTTTTAACGCATTGGTATTAAATAAGAGGAAGACTTTGATAAATTAAATTGCTTATTTTATAGAAATTAATATTTTAAGTTTTGTCATCAAAATTTAAAAAAAAAAATGCATAAATTTAAAATTGTGAATCTAGAAATAGTTTTTTTTTTAATTTGATAAAATTGTAGAATTTTATCTAGTTGAAATAAAAGTTGTATGTACTATAGTTACTTGAAGATTGATTCGTTAAATGGGTAAAATTAGTTTATTTCATTTAACTTTAAAATTACATTATTGTAATGACTGGTGAGATAAGATGTTTTTATGTTCCTCGTATTTCTTTTATATTGAGTTGATTCTTAATTTTTCATTTGAGATTCAATTAAAAAAAAGTTATCAACTATCTCTATCCATAGTATGAAACAATATTATGGTTTAAATCATGTATTTTTTTTTCAATTTAATCTTTTATTGTAACCATTTTTAAGTTATTAACCGATGTGACCTTATTAATTCATTTTTTTTTATTTTTAAAATTTTTGTTATTTAAAAAAATTTGTTCTCGTGTCAAGTTAGCATCATGTAAGGTAGTAGCTGTGTAAACTATCAATATCAAGTATCAGTGTCTTATATCTAATTAAGTCCCAGTTTTTGTTAATTTATTCAATTCACTCCTTTCTTTTTTTCAAAATAATTTTTTTTTTTTCTAAATTGAAACCAAATTTAACTTTTATATAAATGTTATACTTATTTTTTTATTAAAATTCACATTTTTATTAAATATTTCTTTAATTACTTTTAAATCAACTTTAACTATATTACTAAAATATAATTATTAGATTTATGTTTGATTTTTTTTTACATGTAAAAGATAGAGTTATAGTTGATTTAAAAATATCAAGAATTTTTCTTCTAGTTTTAATTTAGTTTTAATTTAACTCTAGTCCTTTTTTTTCTAACCAAGTCTAACCCTGTTTTTAAATCAACTTTTACCATATTTTTTATATTATAATAATATAGTTAGAGTTGGTTTAAAAATAATGAAAAAAATATTTAGTGAAAACTTGAATTTTAATAAAAAATAGTAAAACATTTATATAAAAATTAAATCTACTATCAATCTAGAAAGAAATAAAATTGTTTCATTTTGAAAAAAAAAATCGAGGGTGGACAAATTAACGAAAATTAAGACTAAATTGAATATAAGACATTCACATATGATATTGATATATGACACTGACACTACAATATGACATGATGTTGATTTGACATGTAGACAATCTTTTTTCAAAATTTAGAAAAAAAATAAAAAAATTTTAAAAAAAAAATCACGAACTGACACATAACATACATTATTTACATTTTATTAACCATTTAAGCATCATTACAAAATAGGACTAAATTAACTAAAATTGAAACTTTATTGAACATAAAAAAAAATAAAGAGGATCACATTGAACAAATTGGATGAAAATTTAAAATAGTATTTAAACATTTATTCATATAAAGATAAGAGGAAAAGGTATTGATAATTGTTGTATGGAATCTTAAATTATCTGATTGGATAGTTTAAGAAAATTAATAGTTTTTTTAGCAGTTTACTAGTACATATATTTTAATTTATATTTCATAAAATTTGATTCATTTTATTTTATATGTTAATCTCCTTATGCATATTTGATGACACTTTAGAAATATTAACCATTTTTTAATAGCTCATTAGTACATATATTTCAATTTATATTTCACATGTTTAATGAAATTTGGTTCATTATATTTTATGTTGATATTCAAATATATATTTAATTATGGTTGATTATCATTTTTATTTTGTGCACGTGAAGATTACTGAAAAATACTATCAAAATTTTGTGAAGTATAAGAAATATGTATTAAAAGTTATGTACAAATTAGCTATGAAAAGTTAACCTTTTTTAACAGGGGTTACATTTTTTTTTTTAAAGTTGGAGTTACATTAATTTAAACTACACATAATGCTAATGCCGATTATGTACATATGGATTGAAATTAGATTAATTTAGCAGACATAAATGATGAGTACAGTGAGAAAAAAAAATTATACAATTTGCATAATGTGATAATTATAGTAGTGCTGGTGGAGTAAAGTTTAGGTGTCCTTATGATAATTGTCTAAGAGGGAGTAAAGTTGATGCTACAAAAATTAAGGATCTTTTCGTGTGAAGGTTATGTGTGAAATTATACAACTTGAACATGACATGGTAAATTATTTGATTCCACGGTGGATGATCCTGCGGAGGAAATTTGATTGAAATATTTGATTAGTGTTTTTGGAGCAAAATCCTTTGTTCAAGCTGTATATGAAACTATGTTCAGGAACGTAGAAAGTTCCTTGTATCTTCCATCAACTAAGTTCACAGTTTACATAATTGTCAATGATGTTAAAGTTGATGAATTTTAAGACAACCAATAAATGAACCGATTTAATAATTTATTTTTGTTATAGGAAATACATTATCTAATTGTATTCATGAGAAGAAGATATTTTGTTTATGAGTATAAAGTATAAAAAAAACGCATACATGTTCTAATAATTACATATTATATAGGAAACAATTTTGAATGGTTGAAAATGTTTAAAAATGTGAGTTATCACGATATAAACTGAAAAACGAACATGCCATGACAAAGGATAACCCTATATGGATGTTGTGTGGTATTTTTTGATCATTCCAAGGCTTAAACATTTGTTTGTAAATTCAAATGCTGCCAATGATAAATCACATGTAAATGAAAGGAAATGTGACAAATTGTTACAAATTATGGGTACAATTAATCTAAAGTGTAATATTTGTTCTATCACCAAAACTAATTGTTCTTGAATCATGTTTTACATTATGGGTGCAATTCATCTACATTGTGTTTGGATAAAGAATTTTAGCAATTATAAGAAATTAAAATACATGATATTTAAATTACTTACAATTCAATTTTCTTCATTCTTTAAATACTTTGTTTGAATGAAGTAATTGAAATATCTTATATTTTTTTTTTGTTCGAATAGAGCATTTTGATTTTTCTACTAAGGAAATATTATATTTTAATTCTTTTTTAATAACTCAGTTTTACCATTTATTCTTGAACAACTTGTTTCAATCTTTGATTGGATTGACTTGTCTTGACATTTGATCCAACAAACTCATCTCAATCTTGATTTGAGTTGACTTAACTTGATCTTTGGTCCAGATCGATTCCTCCCGACCATCGATCTTGACAAACTCATCTGATCTTTAACCTGAATTGATCCATCTCGAATCTTGACTCGAACCGAATCGACTTAAGCTTTGTTCCTATTCGACCCACTACAACTCTCAACTAGGACCAACTAGCACATTTGGTTTCTAATCTTATTCTTTAATTAATGATATTTTGAATTAAAGTATTTATTTACCAATTTTGCTCTTTAAATGATTTTTTTTAAATTTAATATTTTTTCGGTTTGATTACTTCTTTAAATTTAATCTTTTCTTAAACTAAATTATATATAATAAATTATGTACACAATAAATAAAAACCATGTATAATAAATTATAACAATTATTAATATTTATTTTTGTTATAATAATAATGATTTTATTATTATTTTTAATTATCATTGAATAAAAGTAAAAACGTGCGATAACATACGTAGTCATGAAAAAAAATGTATAGTATGTCCACTATTTTAAAAGAATTTGAGTGATTTGTTGACAACTATGCTAAATTGAATATTCATTAATAACCGATATTATCATTTTTATCCTTTTAAGAGTTACCTGATGTACTAATGCTTTAATATTTCAATCAGAATGGTTGTTCTGTTCAATTTCGTAACATGTTGATGTTCATGTTTGGACACACTGAAGCGACGGAGTGGAAACGGCAGAACAAGAACCAATTAGTGTGTTATATTATTGTCGGAATTAATCAAAAAATTAAAATAGTTTATACTCTTGCTAATTATATTTTATTAATAGATTAGGTGAGATTAGATGAGTTTTAAAGGAGACGATTCCCTCCTTTTCCTGGATTTCTGGTTAGCTCTGTCATCTCTTTCTTTCCACGCTATATCCTCTCAATTCAACCAAAAAATTTCTCTCTCAAAATTCACATTCGATTTTTAATTTCTGAAGGGAAGGAGAGAGGGGCAGAGAGGGAGAAAATTCGTTTTCTCTCCTCTGCGTTGGGTAAATCTTAATTCCGATGGGGACTCCGGAATTTCCAAATCTCGGCAAGCATTGTTCTGTTTCCGATTGCAGGCAACTTGATTTCTTGCCCTTCACATGCGATCGCTGTAATCAGGTTTTTCAATTATCCCTCACTCTCTTTCTTTCTTCTTTTTCTTTTCTATTAATTTATATGCTTATACTCTGTCTATTTCATCATTATATGATTACATTCAATAATTTATATTTCCGCGTTTTTAGCTGCCAAAGGTCATTAAATTCACATCCAATTTCAAATTTCAGTTTCAAATTTGCGCATGAATGAAAGAAACATAATTACAAGATCTAGTAATGGTGTTTCTAATGCTGGATTCCCTATAGAAATTTATCATCATCATTAATGAAGTTGATTTTGTTTTGTATCGTGACTCTGAATAAAATAAAATAAAGAAACTGGTATCTTCTCGTTTACAATTACACTTTCACTCATTTCCTCAAATTTTTGTGAATTTCTTGGTTTTTTTTTTGTGTGTATTTGATCCTATCGATCTAAGGGTCTTGTTGAGTAAAGGCATTGATCAGGAGATTTATAAATATAAATTGTTATTGTCAGAGATAATGCATCGGAAATCATGAAAGAGTGTTACTTGACTCTCAGTAAATTTTTTTCAACTAATCGTAATTTTGATCTATCTTGTAACCTAAACCTCTAATATTGTTTAACAAGAATGTTGAAGTGGTAATGCAAAAGACCAGTAAAGTTATATTATCACGAATATGCAGACATTACAGGACAATAATAAAGTAAAATATTGTCACGTCCATATTTCCATTAATATCCGGGTTAAATTAGCAAAACTATCCAATTAAACGAGTGGGAGAGTAAAATTTGCTGGAAAAATAATGGGAACACAACATTTGCAAAATTGAAAAGAATGCAATGAAACTTCTAACAATTTATGAACTCTTTGGTTGAGCTAACACAAATGCACAATTTCTTGCAGATATTTTGTTTGGAGCACCGAGGTTATATTGAGCACAAGTGCACAAAGCCCAACAAAGACGATGTCAAAGTTGTCATATGTCCCCTCTGCGCAAAAGGAGTTCGCCTCATTCCAGATCAAGATCCCAACATAGCTTGGGACCATCATGTTAACATTGATTGTGATCCATCAAATTACCAGAAAGTGACAAAGAAGAGAAAATGCCCTGCCCCTGGATGCAGAGAGGTATTGGTTTTCTCCAACACAATCAAGTGCAGGGATTGCTTGGAAGACCATTGTTTGAAGCACCGCTTTGGCTCTGATCACAAATGTTCTGGTCCCAAAAAGTTAGAGACAAGTTATTCATTCATGGGTTTATTTACTACGACTAAAAGAGAGGAGCCAAAACCCAATTTAACTTCCACAGCATCATCTAAATGGACTTCAAGCTTTCTCAGTGTGGCTTCTAACATTCGTGCCTCGGCTGAAGCGAGCATGTCAAAATTGAGCAATGAAATTAACCAAGTTTGGCTGGCAGCAAGGGATGGTGCGGGACCGAACAGTGGCAGTGGAAATAAAAATGATCTTCAAGAGGAAACTTGCCCTCAATGTGGTGTAAAGTTTTCCTCTGCGATTTCTTTGGTGGATCATGTGCAAAAAGTTCATGAAAGCAATGGGAAACCATTAGGGGTTAAGAAGATTGATGCGTGCCCCAAGTGTAGTAGAGGGTTTGTTGACCCGGTATCCCTAGTGGAACATATTGAGAAGGATCATGGTGGTTCTGCAGCATAGAAAATTCAAGTTTTTTAATGAATTTTCTTTTTATACATATTATTCGATCATCATTTTGTTCTGTTTTATAGCAGAAGAATGTGAAGATGAGGCTAGGTTTGTTCCCAATGCTCTTGTAGTTATGTCATTATTTAATGGCTAGATCACTGTGTCATTTCTTCAAACATTATACTTTCATGTTTAGAATCAATCCCATGGCTTCACTTGGGCCTGTTTCCTGATCACGTGTTCTGCTAGAATCAAAATATTTTTAAAGACATGAAATTTTGATATATCAGTGACTGAAATTTAGCAGATTTTTCATAAGAGAATATGAAATCTCGTTTTCTAATTTCCGTATCCGGAAAGTCCTCATTTTTTCAATGTTTGCTCTCTTATCCTATGTTTCTAAATAATTAAAAATATTTTAATTACAATAACAAAAGTAATTTTCTTATCGAATTTATTAAAGATCAAATTATAAAAATATTTGTTGTCATCGTATTCTCTTTACATTTTTTCAATGAAGATGATTCATGTTTGGTATTTCAATAAACTTTACATTGGTCATTAATGACCTAATACAAATGAGAGTTCATTCAGTGATATTAGATAATATATTAAATTATTAATTTGATTCCTCTATTTAATTGATTAAGCTCATTTGGATTATTTATTATCAAAAGTTTTTTATTTTTTATTTTTCTTAACTTCTAAAAGTATTGCTGTTACCGTTTTCTTAGCTTAGATTTATAATGGAGATGTCTTAACAAATGGTCTCTATGCCTTCTCTCTTGATTGTACGAGAAAAACAACATGATTCGATTTTAAAATTGAAGAGATTAAATTACTATGTTAATAATAAAATAATTAAATTAAAATTAGTATTTTATTATTTTTGCAGAACATAAATTATTGACTTAATTAATTTGTTTTCCATATTTACATCTTTAATTTACTTTTATGTATATTTTTCTTTTAATTAAGTTCAATATTTATTATATATAATCAATATGGTATTTTTTTTAAAAATAGCATTTTTTTGGTATATATATATATATATATATATATTTGGAAATGAGACACCCTTCCATGTTTCACTCCATTTCTTTTCAAAATTCTCGCTTGCCTGGATTTTCACCTGGCAACACCAATTTCGGAAGGATCAATCCTCCAAGTTACTCCCAGTACTTGGAAAACAACTATCCGTCAAATGGTGGGACAATTTTGACGCCACCCATGCAAATGCTCAAGGGGTTTCATCTTG
>Ga0214542_1005895_pt1 | contig 22899 bp, 7 predicted proteins | sample CNSS1metaG_FD_160096 | JGI IMG/M metagenome (GOLD analysis project Ga0214542, IMG submission 160096) | Root nodule microbial communities from cowpea collected in UCLA plant growth center, Los Angeles, California, USA - CNSS1 | ecosystem: Host-associated > Plants > Roots > Nodule | place: USA...
TATATATATAATTATTATTTTAATATGAAAAATAGTGGGGACTATATCAGAATCTTTCTAATTCAAAATTTATATAATTAAATTTTAAAATGCATAATTTTAATTTGTATTTGGTATGCATAATTTTAATCAAAACATTGTTTAGTATTAAAGGAGTTAAGATGGCAGAAATGAGAAGTAGATGAAGTTATAGCAAATAACTAAACTCAGTTTGTTTCCAGTAGAAAAATAAAAAATAAGTATAATGAAAAGGTGGAAGTGTAAAACGAATTGAAGGGGAATCTATCAGAAAACCTGCGACCATCCCAGGTCGTAATGAATGGGAACGATCCTCTACAGTAATGAAAATACTATTCTTCATGTATAAAAAATTACATTAGAGCACTATCCCACAAAAGTAAATATCAAGTCTCGTCGTTAATTTTCCACTAGTGGCATATTCAGGGGTATTATAACCTTCTCTTCACATGACACTAGTCGCAACATATGATTAGCCCCAACTTGTGCCAAATAAGCAAGCTAAAAATCATAAGTTTACAGAGCTTCAATCCCTCTTACTTCGGCATTGTATCAACTGCGTATCAACTTCAGCAAATAAGTTTACAGAGCTTCAAATTTGTGACCATCTGCATAACATAGGCTATTAGTCACGGTTCTAGAAAAACCATAAAAGAAAAAAAAGCAAGTACAATTGGCTAGCATCTCAGTTTGAAAACTAATTTTTTTAGATGAAAAAAGTAGAGAGCATACAACCTTCTAAAACATGCCGAAAACGAAGGTACCGATCATTAGAGAAAACATAGTCTCCAATCCCTCTGCACAGGATCTAAGAATCTTATTTTGACGATACAGCCTTCTATTTCCAGTTATCTAAAGGCATTATGGAGTCAACAATCTTTTTTGAGTAGTCAGTCAGGAGATCAACTTAATAAGTAGCTCCCATCAGTACAACGCTGAAAATTAGGCAAACAGCCAATTGTGATTAAATCCGTATGCAACACTAAAGATTAAATCTTAGTTACGTATGGTTCGGATTCCATCCATTTCATTACCTTATCATTTTTACTCTGTCAGTTACGTATGCATCACTCCATTGGAGAATGTTGAAAACTGCTAGGGATGGACAAAGATAAGTCATGTTTTACATTGTTACCGATATAGTAATACGAAAGAAGACTATGCAACACTAGCAACATCAACACAAACTGGTTTACCAATTTTGTAAGACACTGGTGGTAATAGAGGAAAATAAGCAAGTAAATTCAACACTAGCGACATCAACACAAACTGGTTTTCCAATTAGGTGCCGCTGATCAGATGAACAGGAAAATTCAGCAACCAAAAAAAAAGGCATTGCTGAAATTGCTATAGCTTAAAATTATATATATCACTATGCTACTGTAACTAACTAATGCCTAAACATGGAGTTACTCCAGTGCAAAATGAAACTCATATTTTGAAGGAAATATTACTCGTATTCTAAATCTATGCCAGATGTTAAATCACTAACATGTTATTTGGACTAAATATACATGATATGTCAACTTATAAAGGTGACATGTTTTGAAAGCAAAACAGTGGTACAATGTCAAATGGAATACCTGCATCAGAAGAATCAATAACAATCATTTCAAGATAACCACATTCCGGATTGACTTCACAAGCAGCACGACCCAAATTCAAATAGAAATTCAACCCAACATTAGATTTGTGCATTCAAACTCAAACTGGTTCCTCCATCTCTGGATAGCCCTTGCGAGCCATAACAGGTTTCACCTTCATCATTTGCCTATACCTATTCCATATGCCATCCTTTATTCTCTTGTGCACCCCATCCTCCTCCAATAACAAGCCACCCTCCCCGGCAGCGCGAAGCGCATCACAAACCAACCCATAAGTATACTCTCTGGGCACGGATCCGCCATCAACCAACTCAACAAGAAACCCCCAAGCCTCAACAACCCTCCCAGCTTCACAAAGCGCGTGAATGATGGGAGTATATGAACTCGAACTGGGAACTCCATGCCGCAACCTCTGCATCTGCCTCAACATCTCAACACCCTTATCAATCTCATTCACAGCACTATAGTACCTTATGAAAGACCCATAAGTAACACGGTTCGGAACAACACCCCTTGTCTTCATATCATCGAACAACTCCAAAGCCCTCTCCACGCGCAAAGTCTTACAGCACCCATCAATTAGGGCATTGTAAGTCACAACATCGGGAACCAACCCTCTGAAAAGCATCCACCGGAAGAGACGCCCGGCCTCGTAAATCCGCCTGCGCGTGGCCTTCCTGCAGCCGGTGAGCCTGCCGTAGCGGCAATAAGAGCTTATGAGAATCGTGTAAGTGAAGGTGTCTGGCGGGCACCAGAAACCGGGAAGCTCCATTTGCTGGAGAAGGAAACGCGCCTTGGTGAAGTTCCCCACGCAGCATAGCGCGTGGATCAGCGCGTTGTAGGAATGGGTATCGGGTTTGCAGCGGAACTGTTTCATTCGGTGGAAGGTGAGCAAGGCTTCGTCGGCGAGGCCTTGTTCTCCGAGGAGTTTGATGACGCACGTGACAGTGGCGGTGGTCACGTAGGGGCATTGTTTGAGGAAATTCCAGAGGGGCTTGGTTGTGCTGGCGCGGGCAAGTAGGCATGCCAGCTCGCGGCACGTGGCTTCGGAGTGGGCAAAGGCGAAGCGGGCTTCGACCCAGTGGAAGAACTCGAGGGCTTTTAGGGGCCCGAGGTAGACCTTGTAGGGGTCTAGGTGGGCGGCGGGACCTAAGACGAGGGTGTTGTTGCAGAGCTTGTTGTGTTCTAGGTTGAGGTTGCGCTGCCGCAGCGGGGTGCGGTGGCGGAAGCCGCTCTGGCGACCAATGGAGCGAGGTGATTGGAGGGTGTAGCGGGAGATGGAGCGGAGAACTTCCGTGACAGCGTCATCTGTCCATGGCGTAGCTGACGGTGACGGTGATGGTGATGGTGGGTGCGCATCTAATGGAAGGTCTTTGATTACCAACACCAGTACTTGGTTGGCAAGATGTTTGTTAAAATGACGCACAGGGTTTGTTATTCCCATTTACGTTTTGCGGGCGTTGCAATTTGAACAATGTGCTCACCGTAGTAGGAAAAATAAAAGAAGAATGATCGTTGGAAACCAAAAAGTACATGGGCTCTTAATTTAAAATAATAAATTTAGGGAAATGATATTTTTTACAAAGTTTTTTTTAATAAAATTTGACAAACTACTTGTTTAGTTAAAAAAATATTATTTTATTACTTCATTTTAATTAAAAAATAAAAAATTAACCCGTTTTAATTTTATTTATAGAAATTTTATCAAGTTTGTAAAAAAATGTCAAAAACTATTTTTCATAAATTTATAAATGATATGATATCTTTTAACAAAAAATAATATATATTTGTTAGGTTTTAAGTTTCATATGTTATAATATATCTAATAGTTTCTTTATTTAGAACTTGAGGTTAAAATTAATTTAAATACATTTTCTCCCTTCAATCATTTGAAGCATATTTAAAAGACAAAATCATAAAAGAAGTTTCAAATTCTAAAGTGGATAATACCTAACGAATTTGAAATTAGAACATTGAGACCATTTTTTGTAGAAAAGACAACTCTATTAACCTTAGATTGAGGCCCTTACAACTAATAGAGACTTTGGAAAAATCAATCTTGAAACCCTTGTAAGAAGCAGTGTAGAGATTGTGCAAAGCGGGGACGAAGATGATCAAGGAAAAGGTGGGTGGTTGGTGTAAGGTCAATCACCCGGCACAAGATATCAAACGCCTGTAATGCCACCCAAGTGTTCGGATGGATCTGGGTGCATGCAAAATTCAGTTCTCTCAGGACCCCCAGGTGGAAGTCCTCAAACAGGAGCTAGATGTGCAGATCAGTGAAGAAGCAAGCGTAAACAAAAAATAAGTCTAGTTGTGACCCTTCCCGCCTATGACACACACATTCATTGCCAACACAAACCCTTAGTCAAAGGGAACCATCCTCGACGTCATCCCAAAATATTTCATGTTGCTCGGTGAAGTAGCCCAAGTCATTACCCAATCGGTAACGGGTGGCGAAATCCTTAAGTTCATGCAGTACCCACTCATACCCAATAATTTCAAGGAGACTTAGTTCATCACCCTCGACAACAGTTTCGATCTGCACTTGCTTCTCGTTACACTTATCGTTGTATGACTCCTCTTCTTCCCCTGGCTCAGCAACCCTAGGACCTTCTGGAAACACACATGAGCACATCAAACTTTATTTGCAAACAAGGATGGTTGAGTTAAAAAGAGAAATCTACTTTGTGTCGCACATTGATGGGTAGGTTTTATTGCTTGTAATATTTTATAAAGTATTATTTATTATTCGACTAACTACTTGTGATTGATGGTAGGTCCCATTAGCAACTATTGATCATCATTCCAACACAATGCATTGTTTTATGGTTTTATTCAATGCATTAGGAGATTAAATTTGCTTTTGAAAAACATATTACAAGATTAAGTATTACTTTTTTTCATATCATCTACTTAGCTATAGTATAACTAACCTATATTTTATATTTTCAAAATTTAATTAGAATTTTGGGTAAGCCTAGAGCACAACAGATTAAGGTATTATACCCAAAGGTTGGAACTTATTAATTTAGCAAGTTATTAATTTTTGCGGGTTAACTTATGACCTTGACATGTGATTATTTTCTTTGTCATGTTTAGTGTAACAAGCAAGAAGATTCATGGAAATGTAAGTATTATGTCATGTCTTGAATAAGAAAAATCATTCGAACTGCAATTAATGATGCTTTGATAGAGGTAATAATATATATACCTTTCACATATTATATAAATGATATCAAACTTTAAGTAATGATATTTGTCAACACCCAATTTCGTCCGGGTGAATAAATTTATTTTCAAAAAAATAAAATAAATAAATAAATAAATAAATAATAAAAAAATGTGAAACAAAATTTTCTTGAAAGATTTTTCAAACTTTAATTTTAGGGAAAAAAAAAAAAAAAAAAAAGAGAGATGAAAAAAAGAAAAAAAAAAAGGAAGAGCCTATTTTGTTATCACACTCCTCTTCATGAGCCCAACAACTCAACATATCTTCTACAACCTTTGTTCTGATAAGAGATTAGTGATATGATTCTAATAATTAAAAGCAATATCTCTTCATATAATTAGAATCAATATTACTGATTTTAATTGATTTTGTGTTATGATTTGCTATGATGTGATCCCCATAATGTGCTGCTATCATGACCAATTCTTTCCTTATATTGTTCATTACAATTAAGGTTGAGATTGCATTGATATTGCAATATGTGAATATAAATACGTAGTTTGTCATATGAAAAAGATTAAAAAAAAAATTCTCTACACTTCTCTACTTCTTTCCCATCATCACTCCCACATACACACCTCCTCTATCATCTCTCTTTCAAAAAAAAAAAAACATATTGAAGGAGGTAAGAAAAGAAGAAGAAGATTCTCTATAATCTATCTTTCTCTCTCATTACCACTCATACAGACGCATCTCATTTTATCTCTCTTGAAAAACAAACACACAAAAATATTATAAAAGGAAGCAAGAAAAAAAAAAGGCAGAAGGTACGTCATTTTTAGTTTCTTTTTATTTTGATTTATTTTTTTTAATTTTCATTATTTTGTTTAAATCACAAAAAAAAATTCCTATTTCTTTGGTGTTTGCTCGACCACTCGCGTTGCATGACATCCATTTTAGACTTCGTTATTTTTTTCTAAAAAATATATACCAATCTAAGAATAAAAAAATAGTTTTCTTTATTTACTTTTTAATATCTATCTGGTTGCTCACGTCGTAGTGACATCCACATCCAGTTTTAAATAACTAAAAAAATGAAAAATTATAAAAGATTAAAAAGATAAAAAAAAAATCAAAGATTAAAAAAAAGAATTTATTTTCATTGTCGGTCATGCCGCTCGTGTCGCATGACACCAATAATAAAATAATACTAAAAATTTGAATGTAAGAGTTTTCAAAATTATTAAAAAATATTTATTAAATCATTTTTCAAATAACTTTTTCAAAAAGAACTACGTAACCCTGATTCCCCATTCACATGGAGATACGTAGGAGAGAGGATTAATCCTCGTCGGGCCCAAAAAATAAAAAAAATAGTTTTGTTATTTTTTGTACATTCTTTTATTAATATTTTTGGGGAAAATTAAATATTTTGAAAAAACCACATAAGTTTTGCATATTTAATTAAAGGTACCGTCTTAGGATGGACGTTGTGGGGTGCTAATACCTTCTCCACACGTAACCGACTCCCGGACCCAAAATCTGGTTTTTTGCAGACCTTGCTCTTTTTTATGGTTTTCCATAGTTTCATATAATAACTATGGTGGCGACTCCAAACTCTTTATTTTTCAAATTTTATTTTTTTGGTTCGTCATCCCGTCGCGATTTTGATTGCGACAATATTCATACATAATGAAGTTGTATTATTTTTTCAATGGTTCAAGAGTATCAGATGACATTATCCAAACACTAAGACAAGAGTGGTCAACATATTTATTGGAACAATGGAGTTTGGTCCACTAGCATTAGAACTTTTTTTTAAACATTTAGTTCGGTGTTAATTGTAATAGTTTAGACAACTTTAGTGTTAATATAACTGTAAATCCAGAATTGCGATGGAATGATCTATGAAATATCTGGATTTTTTTGATTTTTAGGTATAGGAAAATTGTAAATGCAGAAAGAATTAATAAAAAAAACAACAAATTTTGACGTCTGGTGTGACACTGTCAAACATCAATGTACGTCAAACAATGCACTACCTGACGTGTCCTTTGATGTTTGGCAATGTCACACCAGATATCAAAATCTACTGTATGTTTGCTTCATTTGCCGCCAAATTAGATGTTGGACTCTTCAAAAATTGACGTCAAGGAACGTCGAACCCTACAGACCTTGACGTTAAACGACATCAAATTTATTTTCCGACATCAATTTTGACGTCACCCAATCTAATGTTGGAGTTTTGGCAAACGCCAAAGGACGAAAATATTCGACATTGAAAGCCTTTTTTGTGTTAGTCAGAGAGAGATGGTGTCTACACTTGCATTTGGAAGCATATACAATTCAAAGTTTTTCATGTTTTTTGTGAGAAGAATCATTATTCTGATAAGTTAGCTAATTTAAATTTTATTCATAGGAGGACCGTATAAGTGATTTAATGTTTTATTTTCATGTATTTATTTATTTATTTTTTCATAAATATAATTTGTTTATGTTTTGTGAAGTGTAATTTTTATCATGAGTTTTGTGTGATACCACATGCTTTATATTCGTTTGTTATTTTTTATTTTAATAAATTTTCATATGATAACAAATTATTGATGGACTTTGAGATTTTAATCTTGTCATAGTTTATAATAATATATAAGATAATCTTATTTAGAGAAAGTCAAGTCGGTACGAATATCCAATATTTATTTGAAATGTTAGTTCCTTCAAAATTTTCTATCTAAACAATATATTTTATTTTAAAACATCTTAAAATTTTATTATGCTAAAAGAATACTCCATTTAAACGTAATTTTTAAGTTTCTAAGTTACTAAAATGTTCAAGAACTTTCAATATTCACTAATACAACTCATTAGATAAAATGTTTAATTAATCTTTTGGTTCTTGTATTTGTTGGAAAGTGCCACATTAGTCTTTCAATTTCTTTTGTCTTAATTTGGTCATCTTTTTTTTAATCTAATTCAATTTGATACTGATTTTTTTTTTAATGATTCACTTTGGTTCTTGCTGTTTGTTTTTTACAAACGGTGTTAAAGTCGATGTCACATGTCTATTTGTATTTTTTTTAATTTCTTTTTGAATTTTTATTTTTTGACACATGTCACTTCACAGTTGTGTCACGTTACACACTTAATGTAACGTGATAGTAGCAAAATATGATGTAACAATGTCACGTAGCACAAATGTGAAATGACACATCTAAAGAAATAATTAAAAAGAAATTAAAAAAAATTATAAATTGACATGTGACAATAATTTTAGCACTGTTTGTGAAAAACTAACTGTAAAGACAAAATTGAATCACTTTTAAGAAAATTAGAACCAAATTGAATTAAATTGAGAAAATAAAAACTAAATTAAGATGAAAAGAAAATCAGAACCAAATTGAATCAAATTGAGAAAATTAAGATTAAATTAAGATGAAAGAAAATTGAAGGACCAGTGAACGAATGAAGCCTAGATAAATTAATGATACATTTATCATTCAAATGTCACCATTTTACCTTTCTTTTAGATATTTTATCACAGTTTTTTTTAACGTACTTTTTATTTTTTAAATTCTGCAGAATTCGATAGAAAAACAACATTTATTTTTAGTTTTTTCTTATCTATACTGGAAGTTTAAGAAATAAAGTGAAAGACATAGAAAATTGAAAAGATTACAATTTTTTAATTTTTAAAATGTTATAAAAAAGAAAGAAGAGTTATAACATTGTTATAACATGAGGCAGGGTAAGAGTGATGGATTGTTCAACTCTTCTTATTAACAAAATTCTAATAATTAACATATATAGACTATATTGAGTCATAATTTTATAAAATAGCGAATTATTATACAATATTAATCTTTTTAAAATATTATAAAAAGTAATCTGTAGTTAAAATAAAAATATATTTTACATTTTTAGAATCACTAAAATTTTTAAATTAAATATAGTATATAAAATTGTTTTCTTTAATTATAATAATGACAACATTTTGACTTGATTTTCCAACCAGTTTAAATATTGTTTCAAAATCGGATAGAGGGATTGACTAAAGAAAATGAAGCAATACAACACACAAAAGACCCTCATGTATACAACGAAATTTTACCATAATAAATCATTTTAATTTCACATAAAATAACCTTCAAACAGTATAAGAAAGTGTTATCACCAAATACCTTATTTTATTACCGACGAGATTAGAGAAAACACAAAATAATAAAAATGTTTTCAACCACAATCATTATTCATCAGCCTATTTATTTAACCTTTTTAACCCTTCAATATTTTCAAAAATTAAAAATGTCAAAATAGATTTCAATTCCTAAGCCAACATGATTTTTTTTAAAAGTGGGTGACTCATTTAACCCATCAATATTTTTTTTACAATTTTTTTAATAATTATTTACTAATACTAATTATATATATTCACAATTTCATATTTTTAAATGCTAGAATGTTACTCAATAATATTTAAATAGTTTGAATGTTTAATTAATTTGATTGTAAAGTTATATTTAATTATAATCTTTATAGTAAATTACTCAAGCAACCGTCTTATAAACAATTTTTTCTAAATTAGCATTACAAAAATATGTAGTTTTTTTATTTATATTTTGTTGAATAGCATGACAGAAAATGTAATATTGGCCATGTTTTCTTGGACTATATGAACACTTTCTTGAAAATAATTCATCATATATTGGTGGTAAACATGATAAAAACATTAGTTCTTGATTTTACTGTGATTGTCATCTCATAAATTGCTTAAAAAATTATTTAAATATTTAAATACTTAAAAATAAATATATAAATAATTTTTTTATGACCAAGCCATCCCATCTACTATAAATATAAGAACCCAAACTAATAGGAATATTACCCTTATACCATATTTAAATTCTCGACAGCTGTCCATTATGTTGGTTTTTTTGACATTTTACAGATTCATCTTCAATTTCTTTTTTTTTCACGTACCACTGCAGTGTCACCTATTCCTGTAGCTTGATTGAAACCTTTCTTTTCGAAGTTAAATCAACTTTTCAGCCAGCTTCCATTACACTCCACTGAATTGATACATTTTGTTTTGTGTTTGTGATATCCCGTTCCTATTTTCACTGCATTCTTTCACATGGTTATCTCTCTCAACGTTCAAAGCATACAATGGTCATCTTCCTCAAAGTCTAGCACTGAATATTTTTGTTGTGATTTGGCTGTTTGGGTTTTTTTTGGTTCATCAGGTGATATCTTTGTTTTATTTTTCCTTGGTCGTTGTTTTGGTTTGGTTCATCGTAAGTCCATCTTTACTTTATTTGTTTTGGCTTTTCATCTTAAAGTTTTCTTTTTTCTTGACCATTGTTTGATGATCTTTGTTAAAGTCTATGTTGTCGTCTTCCTCAAAGTGTACCACTGAATTTTATTGTTGTGACCTAGCTGTTTGGGTTTTCTTTGCTTCATCAGGTGATTTTTATGTTTTATTTTTCCTTGGCCGTTGTTTTCCTTTGCTTTATTGTAAGTCCTGCTTTAGTTTATTTGTTTTGGGTTTTGATGTTAAAGTTGTCTTCTTTCTTAACCATTGTTTGATGATTTTTGTTAAAGTCTACATTATCGTCTTCCTGAAAGTGTACCACTGAATTTTATCGTTGTTATTTGCCTGTTTGGGTTTTGTCTGCATTATGAGGTAATTTTTTTGTTTTATTTTTCATTGGTCGTTGTTTTCGTTTGCTTTATTGTAAGTCCAATTTAGTTTATTTGTTTTGGGTTTTGATGTTAAAGTTCTCTTCTTTCTTCACCATTATTTGATGATCTTTGTTAAAGTTTACGTTTTTATCATTACTGTCTAGATTTTTGTTAAAATCTACGTTTTTACCTTTCTCTTTCTACCCTGTCAATACTGAAGTATGTATCAGTAAATTGAATTTGAGCGTGTGTTTCCCGCTCATTTCTGTCGAATAACATTTGACTGATTGATTGATGTCTGTGTATTTTACAGTAGAAGAAGAGTTTGGAGTCTTTTCAAGATACACTTTCTTTCTTCTTTCCTCTAAGTTCTCTTGGTCCCTTTTCATTTCTATATAGAGAGAAATCAAGCATGGACCAGCTGTTCACATTCGAACCTCCACCATTACCGCGATGGCGGAAGAGAATTTTTGATTGATAGGTATGTTGTTCTATTTGATCGACAGCGAAAAAGGTGTTTACGTTTTTTTTTTGTTTGAATAAATTGATTGAAGACATGTTCTTTGATTTTTTTTTTCTTCTAAAGTTTTTAGGAGATTTTGAAGAGAAGATCCAAGAATTTTGAAGACCAAAGTCGATCTTGAAGCTAACATGACGAAAATAATTTTTAAGAGGATTTTTTTAAAGTTTAATTTTCTTTTGTATGGAGAGGTAAGCATTCAAGGATATGTTTGCTATTTATGGTTTTTAAGTGTTTTTTTTATTCTTCTTCTAACTCTACTTTTACATGATTTTTCATTCTTCTTTTACTTTTGCTTGCTTCTTTTACTTTTGCTTGCTGCAAATAGTGTGTCGACATGAAAATTTATTTGTGCTAATCTTTTTTTAAAATTGACTTTCACATTTTGATGAAATGTAAGAATCAAGAGGGACACATGCGCTTTGAAGAAACCAATACCAAATTACTTCCTACCACATTTTTTTTCTATTACCTAAATGCTCTTGGAAGACTTGAATCAAGGAGATGATTTTTTACTTGGATTTTTTTTCTCTTCCTTGAATGTTCGTTCCTTAAATGTTGTTTGTTCTATTGTTATATTTTAGTTATTGGATTGTATGCATTTCTTGATTTGGGTGTTGTAATTTTGTTTATCTTTTTATAAACTTATTTTTTTTTCCATTGTTTTGTAAACATATGATTATGGGTTGAACAAAAGGTAATATATGTTTTAGTAATCTTTATCTATCTTACTAATTTTTTGATGAAAAAAATAAATAAAAACAGATAAGAATGAAACTTATGCAAAGATATGCATAATTTAAAGGCTTTCTTTTAGCAAATATAGACCAATAAAGGATATATCAATTTCATGAGATATGTTGTGACATATTCACTTTAAGATGATAATCTTTTCCTGTTGCTTATGTTCAAAATTCATGCAATTTTTTTTTTAATGTTATGTTGGCTCCAATGTCCTTACACTTTAAGCATTGTTTGAGTGATAATTCCATGTCAATTGGATTGATTACGTAATATGTTATTGAAAAGTTTCAATATAAATACCTTATTGTTTTAATTTTTATTTTATTTTAAACAAAAATTGAATTTGACAAAGTGTGATAAGTTCAATTATGCAAAGGAGAGCACTCAGTCGGTTAAAGCTCAACAAGTTACATATAACTTTGATCTAGATACTCTGATTTGGGAGGGATCCTATGGAAGAGTATATTATGATGTTCATAAAAGTGAGCAGGGAGTCGCAACCAAGAACTTGGATGCCAACATACAGGCTGATGAGGAACTTTTAGCCCAGGTATGTACATGACGATATCAGTTTAATACTTTTTTTGTTTGTTCTAAAACTATTTTTTATGTTCTGTTATACATTAAATTTTTTTATATCCATTAAATGTTCTTTTTTTGTTATAGTGTGCAATGAGATGAGAAGGATATCGAGAATGGAGAGCAAAAGCAGGACGAATAGAACAAGGGATATAAATTTAAACATATATTTATTGAAGCTAATTTATCTCTTATGTTTTAGTTCTTTGTGTTTATGTGATTTTAGGGTTTATGAATTAAATTGATGATGCTTTTTACCTGATTTAAGTTAATTCTAGACAAACAATTTCATGTAAGAAGGTAATCTTTTTCCTGTAATTAATTATCTATTTGTCTATATATAATGTGCACTTGATGTATTTATATAAACTACTTTCAAACGCCATGAGAATCTGAAGATTTAGTATTCCACTACCTTTCCTACTTTGATGGTTAGTAGTAATTGAAAATTCCATGTTTATCTTTTTCTATAGTGAAATTTATAAACTTTTGTAAGATTGGCCTTTTCACTTCATGTTATAGTTTTCACAAGAGCTGTAGTTTTTTTATCATTTTGTTGTACTATTTTATGGATCCATCTAATTTAAAATTCATCCTAAGTAATGGATACATTTACTTTTTTATCAAGTACGCCTGGAAGATTGTTATTTATAATTGTACATTAATTTAAATGATATTTGATTATAGTGTGCTATTCTTTCTGCTTTCCTTTAGGTGGCATTTAAAAAGGTAGATTCTCCTAAAAAATCATTTCAAGAAAGCTTGATTAGATGTTGCTTAGCAAGTTGGAAACAAAGTTGAATTCCATCCATTCTTTGGCTGATGATGCAGAGCGAAAGCAGTTCACAAATCCACATGTCAAAGTTGTTATCCTTGATGTAGAGCTAATTGTCCATATTTTTTCTCATATATAATCCAATGTTATTGTTGTAGTTAAAAATGTTTTAGGCTTTGTCTTTGGCACAATTGGAGTAGTATCCACTGGCTGTTAGTAAGAAATTTTCCATTAATTATCCATTGGTTGTTTTTTGTGTGCATTAATTATTTCTTCTTAAACATGGATTAGACTTTTGATTTTCAAGGATGGTCAAAGTAAAGATTTTTTATTCTTAGTAATCAAAGATAATTTTAAGCATAACTTATAAAGTAACTTTTATAAAAGTACATAATCTCATCATACATGTTAATGATGAGTGGTTTTCTCTTGGAGCTGCTGCAAGCAAGCGTTATGCACTTCTCAAAATGATACCTTTATTTTCATATGCTTCATTAATTAATAGCCTAACTTGCTAATAATAAGGATAAGTTGTTTTAATAAGGAATGCCATTTTTGAGCTAGAAGAAGCTGGCATTACAATAGGAAAAAAAATGCAATGGTTCAATCTCTCTATCAAGTATATTCTCCTCTATCAGAAATGAATGCATCAAACATCTTGAGTTATGTGGAAACTGGTAAAGGCATTTTGATGGATTGGGATTGATGCATGCACCCAAACTAGAACTAAAACTAAATTATTTTTACATTTAGCTCGTGTTGCTATTAGATGTCTTTCTCGAATTTATTCCTTGCTTACATTGATCACTACTCCACTATCATTCACTTGATTTTGATTCATCTTTAGTTTCCTATTTAATTTATCGCTTCCCATTCAACACTACTGTTGTTGTGGTTATAGCTATTGTGTAATACATATCTTTAAGTGTAGTGAAGTAAGGTTGAAGCAAAGAATCACTTAGAATAAAATTGATGACTGCACAATTATATATAAGGCTATTTTTAATGTTTGGACTTGGTTAATTGTACAGTTACATAGTTAGCAATTGAATTTGAATCAACAGGTGCTAAATAAATGTATCATTAAGTTCCTGTTTGAATTTTCAATAGTTGTGTGACATTAAACACAATAAAGTTTTACCTTTGAAACCTTTCATATAGTTAAATCTTTAAAACCTTTCATATTATTATTTTTTTCTATTAGTATTATTATTAATATTTGTGAACTCAAGGTATGACAATGTCCAGCAATTTGTGAACTACATTTTTGAACATGAAAGCATGTAATTAGTGTTGGGATAAATTTATATATGTTTTAACCCCATGCTCATTTTATCACTATATATAATATATAATTGTTTTAAATATTGTCCAATATTTAGCTTGAAAAGAATATTTTCTTTTGTCAGTTATTTTATGTGTTTAGAACTGTCCTTTGAAAGAAAAGACATTGATTGAAGATTGAAGCTTTATATATCTAGATTTACTGTAGAAGTTGTAATTGTTGTTGATACACTATGATCAATTTCTAGAATCATAATTTAATCAATTTCTTTAAATGTTCAAGGGGAAATGCTCCTATAGTTGCAGATTTTCAATCCGTTGTTGTTGACATTTTGTGTGCTTATTGTTCTTTTTCATCAAGGGACTAAATTACTATTAGCCTTTCTCTCTATAGTTTAACACTAGCAACCTATTGTTGTTATTCAAGGTAGAAGGTTGAAGAATATTATTGTTTTTGTACTTATTTTCGGGCACAAAAAGATTTTTTTTACTTATGTTGGTATGTTGGTTGTCATATTGTTGATGAAGTTTGGACACCTATTATTTCCTGTTATGTGGTTCATTGGGTTCTTAAGTGCTATAATTTTTTGATGATATAAGTCTTCATTCTTTATTTTTTTTTTCTTCTCCTACTTTGTTTAACCCAACTTTGTTTCTATTATGCAAAGTGTTTTTCTGCTTCTTATTTGGTGAACATTTTATTCAAGGTTACTTATTTTATAATGCAACTTTGTTTAATCTAACTTCAATTTTTGAGGTACATCATTAACTCCGTTTTGTATTTTTATTTTGTACATGATCCATAATGCACAATATATCAACATTTTATTTTGACAATAATCTGTGTTCATGCATTTTATTTTAATATAATATATAATTTCAAAGTTTAATTATAAACTTTAATCATACAACAAAATTGTTTTAATACTGGTATTATAAATATTGAGAGTAGTACTATTATTATTATTATTTAAATTATTATTATAAGGCTTAAATACCTTTTTGGTCCTCATTTTCGTAGTGTTTGTTGCAGATGGTCCTTATTTTGACAGAATGTTTAAAATGGTCCTCATTTTTACCGAATGTTTAAAATGGTCCTCATTTTTGCCATTCGTGTTTTATTTGGTCCTTTTCTGTAACGCCGTTTAAATCATTAACGAAGCATTGTACATGTGGCACGGTTTGTATTAGGGTGTGTTACATGTATTGTACATGTGGTATTTAGATATTTGGGGATAAATAAGTGAGCAAGGGTTTTGGTAAGGAATGTTTTGGCAGTTGGTTAGTTTTGACAATCTTGTTCCTCCATTTCCAATTGGTGTTGCTGCAATCTTCTTCCTGCAATCCCATTATATAGGTATGTTACGATCCCAATCTTCATGCACTATTGGTGGTTCAACGAGAAATGGATTAACCCCGAGTTGGTGCTGCGGAGAGATGACAACTTTGAGGATGACAAGAACTTCAAAGAATATTGGTAGAAAATTTTGGGTACAATCTGTTTTTATTTTTGTGTTAATAATAAATTGGTTTTAATTCTTGGTTTATTGATTTACAGAGTGGTGGTTCCAATAATGTGGGCTGCAACTTTTTCAAATGGTGGTGCTGATGAAAAAGATGTCATCATCATGACACAAATGAGGTAGATTAATGATTTGGAGAAGTCACTGAAGGTTGCTGAGAAGAGGCTGCAATTAGTAATAGGGTTCACTTGTGTTGTTATTGTATTATTTGTAATGTTATTGTGTGTAATCTTTTAAAGTCCAATCTATTTTGTACTATTGTTACATGAAGAAATGAATTAGTTTGATTATGTTGATATTAGTCCCAACATGTTCAAAAGGACATCTTAATCTGAGCATTGAAGTAAGTGATATTGATCTAAGCTTGGGAAAAATTAAATTGACCTAAGATTGGAAGAAGTTAAATTCATAATGTTAATTCATCCTTATCAAAATGCACTACATCAATGTTTGACAAAAGTGAAATTGAACGAAATTTAAGGAAAGTCAAAATGCAGTACATCAATAATGAATTCTACATCAGAAATTCCAAAAAATAACTAAGACGTTTGTAGCTGCTATCATGGCCTCCTCCTAATCTGTAATTTCATCCTAAATTACTGAGATGGTTCTTCTGGTGTTGGTAGTGGTGCTGCTTGACTCTCCACTTCATTCCTTGGTGGTTGAGTTGTTTGAGTTTCAGTAGTTGGTGCATTCTCAGCAGTTTGGGCATTTGGTGCAGTCTCAACAGGTAATTTAGAAACCATGCAGAACATCACAACAATCGAAAGATAAACAAACCCCAAAATAGAATTACGAAAACCTTAACCCACGAGCAAACACAACCCATAAAACCCTAAATCCACTTACCTTGTTGATGATGATTAATTGGAAAATTGAAATGAAAAGCGCAACTACAATCCAATGATGAAATGGCAAGTATTAGCTGCTTCCTTTGCAAATCCGAGCTCAAGAAAGACGAAGATGAAGAAATTTCCCTAATTGCAAAATTTCCCCTAAGTTTAAAAATTAACGTTAATCAGCCACCTGTATAGTACACATAACACACCCTAATACAAACCGTGCCACCTGTACAATCCTCCGTTAATGATTTAAACGGCGTTACAGAAAAGGACCAAATAAGACATGAATTGCGAAAATGAGGACCATTTTAAACATTCTGTCAAAAAGAGGACCATCCGCAACAAACACTACGAAAATGAGGACCAAACAAGTATTTAAGCCTTATTATAATTATTATTTTTGTTTTGTACGGGATCCATAACACATAATGTGTCTACATTTTATTTTAGCTATAATCCGTGTATATACATTTTATGTTATTCTAAACCCTTTATATATATATATATATATATATATATATATTATATATATATATATATATATATATATATAATTCAACATTTAACTTTATTATGTTATATAATTTTAAACTTAAATTTTATTTTAATAATTAAATATAATTACAATACTTAATAAAATTATATAAATTAATTATTTTTCTAAATATAATAAGTATTTATTTATTTCTTAATACATAATTAAAAAAAATCCGATACAGATTAACACGAAGCATAATTATTATAAAAATACATAAAATTCAAAATGTTATCTTTTTTATATTATGTAATTATAAACTTAAATATTATATTTATAATCAAATATAATTATAATATTTTATAAATTATTTATTTTTCAAGAATAATAATTATTTATTATTTTTCTTAACACACGGGTCAGACGCTAGTTAAACAAAACAATTATTTAGACCATATTTATCATTACGTTTAAGAAGTCCAGATCAGCAAAAATAGATTGATCAACTTGGTAATCTGGAACATTGGCGAGGATGATGGAGGAAACTCATTGCTTTGAAACTGATTGTTCATATCTTTCAGCATTCTTTGCTTCTTTCTTCTCTGAATCCAGTGTGAATTTTTTCACTGTAATCCTTGTTTTATAGGAAGAACTTTGAACTTAAAGATAAATCATAGAATAATTAGTAGATTGCATTCCAGATATATAATCTCCAAATAAGCAACAGTTATATCTTAAGTAATCTATTTCAACTGTATATATCTTTGGTAGATTTCACTAACGATTTTTTGTAAGAAAATAATTTATCTTTTTAAGTATAAAATAGTTGTGATAAAAGTCATATAATCTCCAAATAAACAACAACTATATCTTAAATAATCTATTTCAATTATATACCTGGTTTGTAGATTTCACGTAAGATTTTCTTAAGAGAATAATTTATCTCTTTAACTATAAACTAGTTGTGATAAAGATATGTTGTTTGATTATAAACATAAGCACAAGTTTAAATTATAATAATTTATTAAAACATTTTGATCTTCTTTACCCCTTTTTACTCGATCTATAATATATATATATATATATATATATATATATATATATTAGATTGAGTAATTTGTTTTCACCGCGAATCTCTAAATAATCTTTTAACGACTAGTATTACGATCCACCGTAGAAAAAGACTAGGGTTGAAATCAATGTTTCAAGAAAATATTTAATAGATCATTACATTTAAAGTTTATCGTTAACATAGTTAAACATTAATAACATAACAAACAATAATTAACATCTCATATAAAATGATATTATTAATAGCAATAATAAAATTAATAAAATAACCAATAACAATAAATAATAATTATGATATAATATAAGATTGAAAAACGTTGTTCAACCTAAAAATTGAAAATGGTACGTATTTATGAAAATTTTGACATTTAAAAGTTCATATATAAAACCAAATAAGTATATTATAATTTATAATGTTACGGGGAAATTTGAATAATACACTATAATATTTATTAAAAAACCAAGTTTAGTTTTGGTTTGGTATAAAGTAATTTTTGATTTGTCGATGTTCATCATACTTAAACCTATAGATAGAAGATGCAAATGAAATTCTTCTCAGCAAGATTGCACTCTTTTTTTATAAGTAATCACTAATGGAGAAAATACTTTTTATCATGGTTAAAATCATTTTTTTTATAGTGACATAGAAAGTTTGAATTTCTTACGCTCATTTAAAAGACTTGACATAGAAAGTGATTTTGTTTTTAAAAAAAATTAAAATAGCAAAACACGAAAGCAAGCAAACACCATCTCAAACTTTAGCATCTTGACATTATCACTACAAAAAATCTTATTAAATACGATCATTATTTATGGTATAAAATGATGTTTATAACCGTCATCCTTGCACGTGTGACGGGTCTAGTACTACCATATATTTTATCGCCACAAAGTATAATATGATGGTCTTATACGAAACGCCACAACACTCACCATTTAATGCATTGTGCAAATAATGACATTTGAATCGTCGTATTTGCTGTGCAAATAATAGCAATTTAAGCCGTTGTAGTTGCTGTGTAAATAATGAGAATTAAAACTGTCGTAATTTATTGATTTTAAAAGAATCATAATACGAAAAACAACACCTAAAAGTGTCATTGTTTTCATTATACTCAAATGAAATAAGATGTTTTGAACTATCCTAATTTGAATGTAAATTTATTTTTATTATTTCATTATTTACTTAACCCGTTTTTCATAAAATAAGAAGAAGTAAAAGAAAAAAAGTATCACATAAACAATTTTGATCACATATTTTCATTCATAATAAAAGAGTTCATATTTATCCATCATCACTCAAAAAGTTTGCATATTGAAAATAAAAAAAATAAAAAAAGATCTTACATAATTATAATACATTTTTCTAAATTTCTATAAATATGTTCCTAACTAGTCTTGTCTCCCTCGCTTGATGTTCTTGTATCATTCAGTGACGAAGCACCACTTCCAACATTTGGTGCTTGAAATAAAAAAAATACTAAAAGTTATTCAATTTCAATTTTTGTTATAATAAACTTATGTAACTCCTTAAGTAAACCATAAAGCAAATCTTCACATTACCAATTACCAATCAAGACAGTTTAAAGAACATAAAACATAACAATTGACCATTCAATTTGAAGCTTTACATTATGAAGTAATCGTAATAATGTATAGAAAGGAAAGGAGCACGTAAAAAGGCAATAATAGAAGTTATAGAGAAGTAAACAAATTGGTTTTAGTTACTTCACTAACACCCCAGGAAAACTAGTTACATGTTAGAAAACAAATTATCATTGTTGTCATAAAGATGAATCTAAGAAATGGCTAAGAATTTAAGATAAAAATCTTGAAATAGAGGTCTTACATTGTAGAACCAGGTTGTTCCGTTACAATATTAGTGAACCCTGAAATAACCAAGTCTGCCAGAAAGTGAAGGACAAAGCATACTAGTAATCACAAATGAGAAATTACCTCCTTAATTCCACTAGTAAGGCATGCTTTTCTGGATTAGAACTGACATCTAATTCACCAATAGTATAACTACGAGCAAAAAGTAGAATCTCTGTCATACCATTGTTTGCAAAGGTATATTATACATTGACAGTAACTAAAGAAGAAGAATCAATAACCTAGAAACCAATTGCATAAAAGTAAATTGCAAAATTCTAAAAGTAACCTAATCTTGATTCAGAAATATGTCCCATTTTGCATAAGCCATGCACTTCAAAACAAAGGAGAAACACAGTCTTGCCCCTAAACTTCTATTGGCTCTAATTATAATTGATAAATCACATGGAAGGAAGGATTGCTTGGGGATCAAAAGGAGTGTATGTTGTTTCCATTTCATAAAATCTTTGTTTGCTATGTTAGAACCCAAAACAATGTTCATTGCGTGAGAGAATAAAAATGCTCTACCATTTGTTGCCTGTTATAGATAACTCTTGAAAATCCTAGGTTATTCAAAGAAAAAAAGAACTCTGACTAGTTTGAAGGAAATTGAAAATGCTAAAAACTCAAGTGAATCGCTTCAATATAGATAGGGCTAATTTCAGGTCGTGTTTGCAAGGATTTTGACATGATTAATATGGGCATAACAATCTTAATCTTTAGCAAAAAAAGTAGGTTAGAAGTTTTTTTATTTTTTTATTTTATGATTCTTTTAACATCTCCTAGGCATCATTTTGTTAGTAATTACCAGTTTCAATTGCTGATTAGTTGAAATTTAGAATCAACATATCCTACTCTGATTGGTTTAAATGAATCATCCATTTCAATATGAAATCTAGCATAAAATTGGAGAAAAGGCCAGAGAAAGTTCACCTAGAAATCTTTGGAAACAATATCATCATGGAAAGGAACAAGGTTTTTAGCACTTAAAGTAGCTATATGCTTATGATCCCATAAACTTCGTTGTTGATGTATTTTCCTGGCATTGCCACTTTTTTTCCTACTCATAAATAAAAGTGCAAAGGGAAAGGTTGGTTAAAGACTCAACAATAGAAAAGTGACCAAATAATAAGCCTATCTTACAAACGAGTGACAATGGCTATGATTTGTCAAATGGGTATCAGTGTCTTCAAGGCTGATTGAAGTGCAAGATACGTACCTAACCAAACTATGTGACGCCAATCACAATTAAACATTTTGAAGGAAAGAATATGTCTAAAAGGGTAACTAAGTGATGTAGATTATAGAAGACTTTGATAATTGAGAGTTTTGTTTAAATAAAAGGTGTTGATTGTGATGGCATAAGAAATGTACTAAAATAGTTTAGTAAGAAAGTGATGCAATTATTTAACAAATGTTACGTGTTGCTTGGAAAGTTATGTTTTCCTTTAAGCATAAATGCATGAGAGAAGAAACACATACTTACATACATACAACAAAATGTAAAACTAAAATCAATGCAAACAAAGATTCCTCTAAAAATGTAACCAATTGATGAACAAAATCTTTGTCAAGTTTAGCATCTGCCATCTTCTTGCTTGCCTGCAAAAAAAAGAAGGTAAAAGGCCTTGAAGGTTGTGCCACTATGCACACGTAATTTCATACCTTAACTTGATTACCCAACTCCTTATTGATTCAATTACTCATTAGATACTCTAACCTACACCATGCCTTAGTCAACCTTATGGATATGACCTGCACTCCCTTATTCCCTCTTCCAATAACTGTTAACATCGTCTTGCCACCCTATACGCCTAATACAACTCCAGAATTTCCCTATAAGAGTCAATTAATATTTCCACCAATCAACCCCGTTATCTATCTAAGTGAACATACTTTAGCTAAGGATTATAAGTCAGTCATCATCCTAAGTAGTATGAGACTCATTCCAAATTAAATCCTTATCTCCTATGCCACTATATTCCACTCATTTTCAATTCTTAGACTTAACCAAATTTAATATCTTTCCATTATTCTTTTTTTTCATTGAATTCCAAACTCCCTAACCACAGAATCCCACCATTTCAATTTAGTTAGTCTCTTCCTCTTTGTTCACTCACGTAGGCTTGTTGATCACTACCAGAATTTCATCACTTATTGGTTGGCCTCCATTAATTCCAAGTAACTACACCATCAATACATGGCATATATCATCACTAACCCACCACTGTTTTCTTTATTTTTATCATCTAATCATAACGAATTTTGCTCTCAACTCAACCTATCATCCTCTCTCGCAGTCAGAGAGCCCATTCTCCATACCAGTGCTTGCCCTCTATTATTGTAACATCTCAACCGGATATTACGGATTTAAATAATAAAATGAAGAAGTAAATAATAAAACTTCATTAATTATAACTGATATTCCCAAAACACGGGAAAATTAAAAACTTTTATTACTTTCACAATATACCAAAATCCATAAGTATAAATAAGATTGTAATTATCCAAAAGTTCAGAATATTCATAATTACAATTTATTTGAAAGCATAAAAAAAATAAACTTCATAAAAGTTGTGATAAAATTTTCTCCCAATACTAGCCCCGCTCCATCTCTAGGCCTCACCAGATCCACCTGTAATATCATCTGCTCCCATGTACCGCGTACACGATCATCGCCAAACACAAGCAGATAGGGTGAGCTAACAAATAACACATATATATAAATATTGCACAGTTAT
>Ga0214542_1005899_pt1 | contig 22891 bp, 6 predicted proteins | sample CNSS1metaG_FD_160096 | JGI IMG/M metagenome (GOLD analysis project Ga0214542, IMG submission 160096) | Root nodule microbial communities from cowpea collected in UCLA plant growth center, Los Angeles, California, USA - CNSS1 | ecosystem: Host-associated > Plants > Roots > Nodule | place: USA...
AACACAAAATTCAATCCTACCATTGTCCAACTTATTTCTTGTGAAATTTTTTGCAATTTTTATATATAAAAGATCAATTATTTAAATTGTAAATACTAAAAATTAGTTAAAAATTAAGGAAGTGTCACACAAAAAAAGAAAAATTTCAAATTTCGTAACACCATTATTCCTCTTTGAGTATTTGAATCAAGTTTCTCATGAAATTTTGAGCAATTTTTATGTAGAAAAATAAATTATTTAAGTTGTAAATAGTAGAAAGTAGTAAAAAAAATTGAAAAATTGTTACCTAGAGATTGAATTTTTTAAATTTTAGAAACAAATTGCAATTTAATATCCGCCAACCTGTTTGTTGTGAAATTTTGAGATATTTTTGTACATAAAATTTCAAGTATTTGAATTGTAAATAGTTAAAAGTAGTAAAAAGAATTCAAAAAGTGTTACTAGGAGATGAAATTTGTCAAATTTAAGAAGACAAATCCTATCCAAATATTGGTTAACTTGTTTCTAGTTAATGTTGTTGCAATTTTTATATATAAAATATAAATTATTTAATTTGTAAATAGTAAAAATTAGTAAAAAATTAAAGAAGTGTCACAAAAAGAAGAAAATTTTCAAATTTTATAACACCAATAGTCCCCTTTGACTATTTGTAAGAAGTTTGTCATGAAATTTTGAGCAATTTTTATGTAGAAAACATGAATTATTTAAGTTGTAAATAGTAGACAGTAGTAAAAAAATTGAAAAATTGTTACCTAAGGATTGAATTTTTTAAATTTCAGAAAAAAATCGCATTTGAGCATCCACGAACCTGTTTGTTTTGAAATTTCGAAATATTTTTGTACATAAAATTTAAATTATTTGAATTGTAAATAGTTAAAAAAAGTATTACCAGGAGATGAAATTTGTCAAATTTAAGAACACAAATCCTATCCTAGTATTGGCCAACTTGTTTCTTGTGAATTTTTTTACATATTTCATTTTTAAAATTTTGATTATTTAAATTCTAAATAGTAAAAATTAGTAAAAAATTAAAAAAAGTGTCAGAAAAAGAAGAAAATTTTCAAATCTCATAACACTAATAATCATCTTTGAGTATTTTCAACAAGTTTCATATGAAATTTTGAGTAATTTTTATGTCGAAATTATGAATTATTTAATTTGTAAATAGTAGAAAGTAGATAAAAAAATTGAAAAATTGTTACCTATAGATTGAATTTTTTAAATTTGAGAAACAAATCGTATATGAGTATCTACCATTTGTTATGAAATTTTGAGATATTTTTGTACATAAAATTTCAATTGTTTGAGTTGTAAATAGTTAAAAATATTAAAGAGAATTAAAAAAGTGTTACTAGGAGATGAAATTTGTCAAATTTAAGAACATAAATATTATCCTAGTATTGGCTAACTTATTTCTTGTTAAATTTTTTCCAATTCTTATATATAAAATATCAATTATTTAAATTGTAAATACTAAAATTTAGTAAAAAATTAAGGAAGTGGCACAAAAACAAGAAAACTTTAAAATTTTGTAACACCATTAATCCCTTTTGAGTATTTGCAACAAGTTTATCATGAAATTCTGAGCAATTTTTATGTAGAAAACATGAATTATTTACGTTGTAAATAGTAGAAAGTAGTAAAAAAAATTGAAAAATTGTTACCTAGTGATTGAATTTTTTAAATTTCATAAACAAATCGCATTTAAGTGTCCGCCAACTTGTTTGTTATGAAATTTTGAGATATTTTTGTATATAAAATTTCAATTATTTGAATTATAAATAGTTAAAAATAGTAAAAAGAATTAAAAAGTCTTACCAGGAGATGGAATTTTTCAAATCTAAGAACACAAAATCCAATCCTAGTATTGTCCAACTTTTTTCTTGTGAAATTTTTTGCAATTTTTATATATAAAATATCAATTATTTAAATTGTAAATACTAAAAATTAGTAAAAAATTAAGGAAGTGTCACAAAAAAAGAAAAATTTCAAATTTCGTAACACCATTATTCCCCTTTGAGTATTTGAATCAAGTTTTTCATGAAATTTTGAGCAATTTTTATGTAGAAAAATAAATTATTTAAGTTGTAAATAGTAGGAAGTAGTAAAAAAATTGAAAAATTGTTAGTGATGAGTTCAAAATTTTGCCCTCATTTAATATTTAAATTTGGGGATTTAATTGAATTTTCAGTGCTTAAAGATTGATTTAATTAGGATTTGTGATTATTGGATTTATTTAGTATGTTTGGTAAAGGTGGTGTAAAAATTTATTTTAGTTGCATAAAATATTATTGGATATTCTAACGTTTGTTAATGCAGCTGGAATTTATTTTTGGTCATTAATAGTGTGGATTTAAAATATTCAAAGTTACAAAATAAGTCCAAAATCAGAAAATTCTGGAAAAGAATAAATCAGGAGCTAAATGCACCCTCATATTTTATTTGCACACTCCTTCTAAAGTGGACCACCAAAAACCTGTTTTGGCCCCCCAGTTTTCACTAAGTTGCACCCCTCCTACCACTTAAACTCCACTCAACCAGATCATGCCATGTGGCAATCCCCACTTTTTAAAATTAGCCAACCAGAACAAGCCACGTGTCATAATCCTCCACTCACCAAATTGACCACTCAGATCTTGCCACGTCATCATCTCCTCCATCTCACACATGAAACCCTAACCCTAATTTTCCTCCTCTCCTTCCATCACCATGAGAGCCGCCACCCTAGCCGCAATCTCGCCGGAGTTCGGAGCAGCGTTGTCACGCACACCACCACGCCTCTGCGAAGCTTCCTCGCGCACCGTCTGCAACTGCAATAGCAGCTCCACACGCATCTGTATCTCGCCGCCAGCCACCGCGACGCATCACCAACCTGCAGCGCGCATCCACCACCTCTCCACCATCAACCACCGCTCTGGAGACCACACAACAGCCAACCTGCAACAGATCCAACGACTCTGCAATAGCACATCACCACGCTTCTCTCACCTTCACGTAATCTTCTCCGCGAGCAAGATCAACCAGATTCACCACCGCAACTCCGCCACGTTCCTGCAACCTTCAGAACCAGTCCCAGCCACCATTCGCGAGTACACAGCGAGTCAGCCCTGCACCGTGCGAGTCCTTCACGCAGCAGCCATGGCAGTACCTGCACGAACTTCGAATCCACCATTTTCGCACCTCAAACCTCCACGAATCAACGACAGCGCGCAGAAAGAGCAGCAGCGCATACAACAACAACACTTTCACTATTCGTCGGAGCAGCAGCACTCCAGCGCATCTTGCACTTCACCTCGCAAACGCACTTGCACCAGAACACCGTGAGCAGCCGTCAAGCCTTGCCGGAAAACGGCAGCAGCAGCCGTCACAGCACCTTCGCAGCCAAAGTGTGAGAGGTCCTAATTCTGGAGAGAGAGTCTGCACTGCCACGTGTCAACATCTGATAGGACAGTCAAACTGGTCAACTGGTCAAAGTCAGCAGTCAACTCTGGTCAAAACTGCAAAAATGGTTAAATAAGAGGGGTAGAATTAGAAATTGGACAGGAATTAAGTTGCTAATAATTGAGACTTTAATTTGATTAGAGGTAATTACTTTAACTAAAATTAGTCAAGACTTTACTTTGATTAATTAAGTTTTCTATTTGGTGAAGAAACAAAGGAATAGACATGATTAGGCATGGTAAAATTAATTGAGACTGTACTTTGATTTAAAGTGAGGATGCTAACAAGTGAATTGAGTCTTTACATTGATTGATTTGTAAATCAACAACAATAATTAATTTAACAATAATCTCTAGATAACCAATGAAGAATCTTATTTAGAAAAAGCAGTGGAATTGACCTATTTACTATTACTGTGTTTACAATCTTCCGTGTCATTTTCTTTGCACATCAAAATCCCCCTATTTTTATAGTTGCTAGTTTTAATTGCATTTTTAAGAATCAAATATTTGAGATCAATTCTGTATTCGTTGTGAGACGACTCAGAGTTATCTTAACCCTAACTATTCTATTCACTACTAATTGGCAATACTGAAGGTGCTAAAGTAGTGGTAATTTGATCGCCTAACGACAGCGATATAAGTTACCTAGAGATTGAATTTTTTAACTTTTAGAAACAAATTGCATTTGAGTATCCCTCAACCTGTTTGTTGTGAAATTTTGAGATATTTTTGTACATAAGAATTCAAGTATTTGAATTGTAAATAGTTAAAAATAGTAAAAAGAATTCAAAAAGTGTTACTACGAGATGAAATTTGTCAAATTTAAGAACACAAATCCTATCCAAATATTGGTTAACTTGTTTCTTGTTAAATTTTTTGCAATTTTTATATATAAAATATAAATTATTTAATTTGTAAATAGTAAAAATTAGAAAAAAATTAAAGAAGTGTCATAAAAAGATAAAAATTTTCAAATTTTATAACACCAATAATCCACTTTGACTATTTGCAACAAGTTTCTTATGAAATTTTGAGCAATTTTTATGTAGAAAACATGAATTATTTAAGTTGTAAGTAGTAGAAAGTAGAAAAAAAAATTTAAAAATTGTTACCTAGAGATTGAATTTTTTAACTTTTAGAAACAAATTGTATTTGAGTATCCGCCAACCTGTTTGTTGTGAAATTTTGAGATATTTTTGTACATAAGATTTCAAGTATTTGAGTTGTAAATAGTTAAAAATAGTAAAAAGAATTCAAAAAGTGTTACTAGGAGATGAAATTTGTCAAATTTAAGAACACAAATCCTATCCAAATATTGGTTAACTTGCTTCTTGTTAAATGTTTTACAATTTTTATATATAAAATATAAATTCTTTAATTTGTAAATAGTAAAAATTAGAAAAAAATTAAAGAAGTGTCATAAAAAGAAGAAAATTTTCAAATTTTATAACACCAATAATCCCTTTTGACTATTTGCAACAAGTTTCTCATGATATTTTGAGCAATTTTAATGTAGAAAACATGAATAATTTAAGTTGTAAATAGTAGAAAGTAGTAAAAAAATTGAAAAATTGTGACCTAGAGATTGAATTTTTTAAATTTCAGAAACAAATCGCATTTAAGTATCCGCCAACTTGTTTGTTATGAAATTTTGAGATATTTTTGTACATAAATTTTCAATTATTTGAATTATAAATAGTTAAAAATAGTAAAAAGAATTAAAAAGTCTTACCAGGAGATGGAATTTGTCAAATGTAAGAACACAAAATCCAATCCTAGTATTGTCCAACTTGTGTCTTGTGAAATTTTTTACAATTTTTATATATAAAATATCAATTATTTAAATTGTAAATACTAAAAATTAGTAAAAAATTAAGGAAGTGTCACAAAAAAAAGAAAAATTTCAAATTTCGTAACACCATTATTCCTCTTTGAGTATTTGAATCAAGTTTCTCATGAAATTTTGAGCAATTTTTATGTAGAAAAATAAACTATTTAAGTTGTAAATAGTAGAAAGTAGTAAAAAAAATTGAAAAATTGTTACCTGGAGATTGAAGTTTTTTAAATTTTAGAAACAAATTGCATTTGAATATCCGCCAACCTGTTTGTTGTGAAATTTTGAGATATTTTTGTACATAAAATTTCAAGTATTTAAATTGTAAATAGTTAAAAATAGTAAAAAGAATTCAAAAAGTGTTACTAGGAGATGAAATTTGTCAAATTTAAGAAGACAAATCCTATCCAAATATTGGTTAACTTGTTTCTGGTTAATGTTTTTGCAATTTTTATATATAAAATATAAATTATTTAATTTGTAAATAGTAAAAATTAGTAAAAAATTAAAGAAGTGTCGCAAAAACAAGAAAACTTTAAAATTTTGTAACACCATTAATCCCCTTTGAGTATTTGCAACAAGTTTATCATGAAATTTTGAGCAATTTTTATGTAAAAAACATGAATTATTTACGTTGTAAATAGTAGAAAGTAGTAAAAAAAGTTGAAAAATTGTTACCTAGAGATTGAATTTTTGAAATTTCAGAAACAAATTGCATTTAAGTATCCGCCAACTTGTTTGTTATGAAATTTTGGGATATTTTGTACATAAAATTTCAATTATTTCAATTATAAATAGTTAAAAATAGTAAAAAGAATTCAAAAGTCTTACCAGGAGATGGAATTTGTCAAATCTAAGAACACAAAATCCAATCCTAGTATTCTCCAACTTGTTTCTTGTGAAATTTTTTACAATTTTTATATATAGAATATCAATTATTTAAATTGTAAATACTAAAAATTAGTAAAAAATTAAGGAAGTGTCACACAAAAAAAGAAAATTTTCAAATTTCGTAACACCATTATTCCTCTTTGAGTATTTGAATCAAGTTTCTCATGAAATTTTGAGCAATTTTTATGTAGAAAAATAAATTATTTAAGTTGTAAATAGTAGAAAGTAGTAAAAAAAATTGAAAAATTGTTACCTAGAGATTGAATTTTTTAAATTTTAGAAACAAATTGCAATTTAATATCCGCCAACCTGTTTGTTGTGAAATTTTGAGATATTTTTGTACATAAAATTTCAAGTATTTGAATTGTAAATAGTTAAAAGTAGTAAAAAGAATTCAAAAAGTGTTACTAGGAGATGAAATTTGTCAAATTTAAGAAGACAAATCCTATCCAAATATTGGTTAACTTGTTTCTGGTTAATGTTTTTGCAATTTTTATATATAAAGTATAAATTATTTAATTTGTAAATAGTAAGAATAAGTAAAAAATTAAAGAAGTGTCACAAAAAGAAGAAAATTTTCAAATTTTATAACACCAATAATCCTCTTTGACTATTTGCAACAAGTTTCATATGAAATTTTGAACAATTTTTATGTAGAAATTATGAATTATTTAATTTGTAAATACTAGAAAGTAGTTAAAAAATTGAAAAATTGTTACCTAGAGATTGATTTTTTTAAATTTGATAAACAAATCGCATATGAGTATCTACCGTTTGTTAGGAAATTTTGAGATATTTTTGTACTTAAAATTTCAATTATTTGAGTTGTAAATAGTTAAAAATAGTAAAAAGAATTATAAAAGTGTTACCAAGAGATGAAATTTTCCAAATTTAAGAATACAAATCATATCCTAGTATTGGCCAACTTGTTTGTTGTGAATTTCTTTACAATTTTCATTTATAAAATTTTGATTATTTAAATTGTAAATAGTAAAAATTAGTAAAAAATTAAAGAAGTGTCACAAAAAGAAGAAAATTTTCAAATTTTATAACACCAATAATCCCCTTTGACTATTTGCAACAAGTTTCTCATGAAATTTTGAGAACTTTTTATGTAGAAAACATGAATTATTTAAGTTGTAAATAGTAGAAAGTAGTAAAAAAATTGAAAAATTGTTACCTAAAGATTGAATTTTTTAAATTGCAGAAACAAATCACATTTAAGTATCCGCCAACTTGTTTATTATGAAATTTTGAGATATTTTTGTACATAAAATTTCAATTATTTGAATTATAAATAGTTAAAAATAGTAAAAAGAATTAAAAAGTCTTACCAGGGGATGGAATTTGTCAAATCTAAGAACACAAAATCCAATCCTAGTATTGTCCAACTTGTTTCTTGTGAAACTTTTTGCAACTTTTTATATATAAAATATCAATTATTTAAATTGTAAATACTAAAAATTAGTAAAAAATTAAGGAAGTGTCAAAAAAAAAGAAAAATTTCAAATTTCGTAACATCATTATTCCTCTTTAAGTATTTGAATCAAGTTTCTCATGAAATTTTGAGCAATTTTTATGTAGAAAAATAAATTATTTAACTTGTAAATAGTAGAAAGTAGTAAAAAAAATTGAAAAATTGTTACCTAGAGATTGAAATTTTTTAAATTTTAGAAACAAATTGCATTTGAATATCCGCCAACCTGTTTGTTGTGAAATTTTGAAATATTTTTGTACGTAAAATTTCAAGTATTTGAATTGTAAATAGTTAAAAATAGTAAAAAGAATTCAAAAAGTGTTACTAGCAGATGAAATTTGTCAAATTTAAGAAGACAAATCCTATCCAAATATTGGTTAACTTGTTTCTGGTTAATGTTTTTACAATTTTTATATATAAAATATAAATTATTTAATTTGTAAATAGTAAAAATTAGTAAAAAATTAAAGAAGTGTCGCAAAAACGAGAAAACTTTAAAATTTTGTAACACCATTAATCCCCTTTGAGTATTTGCAACAAGTTTATCATGAAATTTTGAACAATTTTTATGTAGAAAACATGAATTATTTACGTTGTAAATAGTAGAAAGTAGTAAAAAGAATTGAAAAATTGTTACCTAGAGATTGAATTTTTTAAATTTCAGAAACCAATTTCATTTAACTATCCGCCAACTTGTTTATTATGAAATTTTTAGATATTTTGTACATAAAATTTCAATTATTTGAATTATAAATAGTTAAAAATAGTAAAAAGAATTCAAAAGTCTTACCAGGAGATGGAATTTGTCAAATCTAAGAACACAAAATCCAATCCTAGTATTGTCCAACTTGTTTCTTGTGAAATTTTTTACAATTTTTATATATAAAATATCAATTCTTTAAATTGTAAATACTAAAAATTAGTAAAAAATTAAGGAAGTGTCGCACAAAAATAGAAAAATTTCAAATTTCGTAACACCATTATTCCTCTTTGAGTATTTGAATCAAGTTTCTCATGAAATTTTGAGCAATTTTTATTTAAAAATTATGAATTATTTAATTGCTAAATAGTAGAAAGTAGTTAAAAAATTGAAAAATTGTTACCTAGAGATTGATTTTTTAAAATTTGATAAACAAATCGCATATGAGTATCTGCCATTTGTTATGAAATTTTGAGATATTTTTGTACTTAAAATTTCAATTATTTGAGTTGTAAGTAGTTAAATATAGTAAAAAGAATTATAAAAGTGTTACCAAGAGATGAAATTTGTCAAATTTAAGAATACAAATCATATCCTAGTATTGGCCAACTTGTTTCTTGTGAATTTTTTTACAATTTTCATTTATAAAATTTCGATTATTTAAATTGTAAATAGTAAAAATTAGTAAAAAATTCAAGAAGTGTCACAGAAACAAGAAAATTTTCAAATTTTATAACACCAATAATCCCCTTTGACTATTTGCAACAAGTTTCTGATGAAATTTTGAGCAATTTTTATGTAGAAAACATGAATTATTTAAGTTGTAAATAGTAGAAAGTAGTAAAAAAAGTTGAAAAATTGTTACCTAGAGATTGAAATTTTTAAATTTTAGAAACAAATTGCATTTGAATATCAGCCACCCTGTTTGTTGTGAAATTTTGAGATATTTTTGTACATAAAATTTCAAGTATTTGAATTGTAAATAGTTAAAAATAGTAAAAAGAATTCAAAAAGTGTTACTAGGAGATGAAATTTGTCAAATTTAAGACCACAAATCCTATCCAAATATTGGTCAACTTGTTTCTAGTTAAATGTTTTGCAATTTTTATATATAAAATATAAATTATTTAATTTGTAAATAGTAAAAATTAGTAAAAAATTAAAGAAGTATCACAAAAAGAAGAAAATTTTCAAATTTTATAACACCAATAATCCCCTTTGACTATTTGCAACAAGTTTGTCAAGAAATTTTGAGCAATTTTTATGTAGAAAACATGAATTATTTAAGTTGTAAATAGTAGAAAGTAGTAAAAAAATTGAAAAATTGTTACCTAGAGATTGAATTTTTTAAATTTCCGAAACAAATCGCATTTAAGTATCCGCCAACTTGTTTGTTATGAAATTTTGAGAATTATTTGAATTATTTGAATTATAAATAGTTAAAAATAGTAAAAAGAATTAAAAAGTCTTACCAGGAGATGGAATTTGTCAAATCTAAGAACACAAAATCCAATCCTAGTATTGTCGAACTTGTTTCTTGTGAAATTTTTTGCAACTTTTTATATATAAAATATCAATTATTTAAATTGTAAATACTAAAAATTAGTAAAAAATTACGGAAGTGTCACAAAAAAGAGAAAAACTTTCAAATTTCGTAACACCATTATTCCTCTTTGAGTATTTGAATCAAGTTTCTCATGAAATTTTGAGCAATTTTTATGTAAAAATTATGAATTATTTAATTGCTAAATAGTAGAAAGTAGTTAAAAAATTGAAAAATTGTTACCTAGAGATTGATTTTTTAAAATTTGATAAACAAATCGCATATGAGTATCTGCCATTTGTTATGAAATTTTGAGATATTTTTGTACTTAAAATTTCAATTATTTGAGTTGTAAGTAGTTAAATATAGTAAAAAGAATTATAAAAGTGTTACCAAGAGATGAAATTTGTCAAATTTAAGAATACAAATCATATCCTAGTATTGGCCAACTTGTTTCTTGTGAATTTTTTTACAATTTTCATTTATAAAATTTCGATTATTTAAATTGTAAATAGTAAAAATTAGTAAAAAATTCAAGAAGTGTCACAGAAACAAGAAAATTTTCAAATTTTATAACACCAATAATCCCCTTTGACTATTTGCAACAAGTTTCTGATGAAATTTTGAGCAATTTTTATGTAGAAAACATGAATTATTTAAGTTGTAAATAGTAGAAAGTAGTAAAAAAAGTTGAAAAATTGTTACCTAGAGATTGAAATTTTTAAATTTTAGAAACAAATTGCATTTGAATATCAGCCACCCTGTTTGTTGTGAAATTTTGAGATATTTTTGTACATAAAATTTCAAGTATTTGAATTGTAAATAGTTAAAAATAGTAAAAAGAATTCAAAAAGTGTTACTAGGAGATGAAATTTGTCAAATTTAAGACCACAAATCCTATCCAAATATTGGTCAACTTGTTTCTAGTTAAATGTTTTGCAATTTTTATATATAAAATATAAATTATTTAATTTGTAAATAGTAAAAATTAGTAAAAAATTAAAGAAGTATCACAAAAAGAAGAAAATTTTCAAATTTTATAACACCAATAATCCCCTTTGACTATTTGCAACAAGTTTGTCAAGAAATTTTGAGCAATTTTTATGTAGAAAACATGAATTATTTAAGTTGTAAATAGTAGAAAGTAGTAAAAAAATTGAAAAATTGTTACCTAGAGATTGAATTTTTTAAATTTCCGAAACAAATCGCATTTAAGTATCCGCCAACTTGTTTGTTATGAAATTTTGAGAATTATTTGAATTATTTGAATTATAAATAGTTAAAAATAGTAAAAAGAATTAAAAAGTCTTACCAGGAGATGGAATTTGTCAAATCTAAGAACACAAAATCCAATCCTAGTATTGTCGAACTTGTTTCTTGTCAAATTTTTTGCAACTTTTTATATATAAAATATCAATTATTTAAATTGTAAATACTAAAAATTATTAAAAAATTACGGAAGTGTCACAAAAAAGAGAAAAACTTTCAAATTTCGTAACACCATTATTCCTCTTTGAGTATTTGGATCAAGTTTCTCATGAAATTTTGAGCAATTTTTATCTAGAAAAATAAATTATTTAAGTTGTAAATAGTAGAAAGTAGTAAAAAAAATTGAAAAATTGTTCGCTGGAGATTGAAATTTTTAAATTTTAGAAACAAATTGCATTTGAATATCCGCCAACCTGTTTGTTGTGAAATTTTGAGATATTTTTGTACATAAAATTTCAAGTATTTGAATTGTAAATAGTTAAAAATAGTAAAAAGAATTGAAAAAGTGTTACTAGGAGATGAAATTTGTCAAATTTAAGAACACAAATCCTATCCTAGTATTGGCCAACTTGTTTCTTGTGAATTTTTTTACAATTTTCAGATATAAAATTTCGATTATTTAAATTATAAATAGTAAAAATTAAAAAAGTTTCAGAAAAAATAGAAATTTTTCAAATTTCATAACACTAATAATCCTCTTTGACTATTTGCAACAAGTTTCATATGAAATTTAGAACAATTTTTATGTAGAAATTATGAATTATTTAATTTGTAAATAGTAGAAAGTAATTAAAAATATTGTAAAATTGTTACCTAGAGATTGATTTTTTTAAATTTGATAAACAAATCGCATATGAGTATCTGCCATTTGTTATGAAATTTTGAGATATTTTTGTACTTAGAATTATAATTATTTGAGTTGTAAATAGTTAAAAATAGTAAAAAGAATTATAAAAATGTTACCAAGAGATGATATTTGTCAAATTTAAGAACACACTTCTCCTAGTATTGGCCAACTTGTATCTTGTGAATTTTTTTACAAATTTCATTTATAAAATCTCGATTACTTAAATTGTAAATATGAAAAAATTAGTAAAAAATTAAAAAGTGTCAGAAAAAGAAGAAAATCTCGATTATTTACTTTGTAAATAGTTGAAAGTAGTTAAAAAAATTGAAAAATTGTTACTAAGAGAATGAATTTTTTAAATTTGAGAAAGAAATCGCATATAAGTATCTGTCAACCTGTTTGTTATGAAATTTTGAGATATTTTTGTACATAAAATTTCAATTATTTGAGTTGTAAATAGTTAAAAATATTAAAAAGAATTAAAAAACTGTTACGAAAAGATGGAATTTGTAAAATTTAAGAACATAAATATTATCCTAGTATTGGCCAACTTATCTCTTGTTAATTTTTTTGCAATTTTTATATATAAAATATCAATTATTTAAATTGAAAATACTACAAATTAGTAAAAAATTAAGGAAGTGTCACAAAAACAAGAAAACATTAAAATTTGTAACACCATTAATCCCCTTTTAGTATTTGGAACAAGTTTATCATGAAATTTTGAGCAATTTTTATGTAGAAAACATGAATTATTTACGTTGTAAATAGTAGAAAGTAGTAAAAAAAATTGAAAAATTGTTACCTAGAGATTGAATTTTTTAAATTTCAGAAACAAATCGCATTTAAGTATCCGCCAACTTGTTTGTTATGAAATTTGAGATATTTTTGTACATAAAATTTCAATTATTTGAATTATAAATAGTTAAAAATAGTAAAAAGAATTAAAAAGTCTTACTAGGTAATGGAATTTGTCAAATCTAAGAACACAAAATCCAATCCTAGTATTGTCCAACTTGTTTCTTGTGAAATTTTTTGCAATTTTTATATATAAAATATCAATTATTTAAATTGTAAATACTAAAAGTTAGTAAAAAATTAAGGAAGTGCCACAAAAAAAAAAGAAAAAATTCAACTTTCGTAACACCATTATTCCTCTTTGAGTATTTGAATCAAGTTTCTCATGAAATTTGAGCAATTTTTATGTAGAAAAATAAATTATTTAAGTTGTAAATAGTAGAAAGTAGTAAAAAAAATTGAAAAATTGTTACCTAGAGATTGAATTTTTTTCAATTTTAGAAACAAATTGCATTTGAGTATCCGCCAACCTGTTTGTTGTGAAATTTTGAGATATTTTTGTACATAAAATTTCAAGTATTTGAATTGTAAATAGTTAAAAATAGTAAAAAGAATTTAAAATGTGTTACTAGGAGATGAAATTTGTCAAATTTAAGAACACAAATTCTATCCAAATATTGGTTAACTTGTTTGTTGTTAAATTTTTTGCAATTTATATATATAAAATATAAATTATTTAATTTTTAAATAGTAAAAATTACTAAAAAATTAAAGAAGTGTCACAAAAAGAAGAAAATTTTCCAATTTTATAACACCAATAATCCCCTTTGACTATTTGCAACAAGTTTCTCATGAAATTTTGAGTAATTTTTATGTAGAAAACATGAATTATTTAACTTGTAAATAGTAGAAAGTAGTAAAAAAATTGAAAAATTGTTACCTAGAGATTGAATTTTTTAAATTTCAGAAACAAATCGCATTTGAGCATCCACCAACTTGTTTGTTATGAAATTTTGAGATATTTTTGTACATAAAATTTAAATTATTTGAATTGTAAATACTTAAAAAAAGTAAAAAGAATTAAAAAAGTGTTACCAGGAGATGAAATTTGTCAAATTTAAGAACACAAATCCTATCCTAGTATTGGCCAACTGGTTTCTTGTGAATTTTTTTTACAATTTTCAGATATAAAATTTTGATTATTTAAATTATAAATAGTAAAAATTAAAAAAGTGTCAAAAAAAAGAAATTTTTCAAATTTCATAACACAAATAATCCTCTTTGACTATTTGCAACCAGTTTTATATGAAATTTTGAGAAATTTTTATGTAGAAATTATGAATTATTTAATTTGTAAATAGTAGAAAGTAGTTAAAAAAATTGAAAAATTGTTACCTAGAGATTGAATTTTTTAAATTTGAGAAACAAATCGCATATGAGTATCTGCCAACCTGTTTGTTATGAAATTTTGAGGAATTTTTGTACATAAAATTTAAATTATTTGAATTGTAAATAGTTAAAAATAGTAAAAAGAATTAAAAAAGTGTTACTAGGATATGGAATTTGTCAAATTTATAAACACCAATCCTATCCTAGTTTTGGCCAACTTGTTTGTTGCGATTTTTTTTTCAATTTTCATATATAAAATTTCGATTATTTAAATTGTTAATAGTAAAAATTAGTAAAAAATTAAAAAAGTGTCAGAAAAAGAAGAAATTTTTCAAATTTCATAACACTAATAATCCTCTTTGAGTATTTGCAACAAATTTCATATGAAATTTTGAGCAATATTTATGTAAAAATTATGAATTATTTAATTTTGTAAATAGTAGAAAGCAGTAAAAAAAATTGAAAAATTGTTACCTAGAGATTGAATTTTTTAAATTTGTGAAACAAATCGCATATGAGTATCTGCCAACCTGTTTGTTATGAAATTTTGAGATTCTTTTGTAAATAAAATTGAAATTATTTGAGTTGTAAATAGTTAAAAATAGTAAAAAGAATTAAAAAAATGTTACCTGGAGATGAAATTTGTCAAATTTAAGAACACAAACCCTATTCTAGTATTGGCCAACCTGTTTCTTGTGAATTTTTTGACAATTTTCATTTATAAAATTTTGATTATTTAAATTGTAAATAGTAAAAATTAGTAAAAAAATTAAAAAAGTGTCAGAAAAAGAAGAAATTTTTCAAATTTCATAACACTAATAATTCTCTTTGACTATTTGCAACAAGTTTCATATGAAATTATCAACACCCAATTTTGTCCAGGTGAATAAAATTGTTTTCAAAAAAAAATCCAAAAATAAATGTTAAATAAAAAGGATAAAAATAATAAGAATAATAATAAAATAGATTAAAAAATGTTTCTTTAATTTATGTTTCTAAAAATTAGAGTAAAATAAAAAAATGTATTAGATTAAAAATTTAAAAAATTAATTATTAATATTTTTCATTTTTATTAATTAAATTCAAAAAATTAAAATTAAAAAAAGAAAAAAAATATATAAAAAATAGTTTTAACCATGGGGAACATTTCTTCTGATGGTTTCAACTCCCTGATGGTTTGAACTTGCTCTAATCCACCATTCAGAACCGCTTGCCAGTTTTTGACTAATATTGATCGGATAAAAAAAATTAAGGGGGATTATTTTCCATTACAATATTGCATCCGCGCAAGCACCATCATCTTCCTCTCTAAGAGTTTAAGTCATCATCAACCATTCTTTGCACCTATTTTCACGCACTTTCATCCAAATCATTCTTCGTACATGCACAACAGTAAAGAGCAAGAAAATCAATAAGTCACGGTGAAGGTACGTTATAAATTCTTGTATTCCACTTTGGTGATTACATTGTGAGTTAAATTAAAGACCCAATGAATAGAGCTTCATCTTCATGTTACAATGGTAAATAATCAATATAAATCAATTAGAAAGGGGGGAAGGGTTAGGCTTCGAGAAGGGAGATTAAGTGTGGCGATATTTGGGATTTTTGTCAAAAAATTGATATTCGAAGCAAAAGCGAAAACAAGCGAAAACAACTCCTATTGGCGCGGCGATGGCGTCCTTGGCCGCTTTGATTGGCAGATAATTCGTGACAAGATTTGGTGCTATCTCTTGATGATTCGTGCGAACAAAATGAGGAATGAAGAGGCACCAGTGATAACCTTTGTTGTTGACGGCGATATCTTTGAAGGAACAGCAACAACGACGATTGTTGTGGTGACTCGAGATGGAGACGTTGAACATGAGGGTTACCATTTAGTGATATTTCATGCAGAGGCAAAATGGAAATGGCGTTGGCAAGGTTGTTGAGGGCGATTAGGCCGACGGCGACGACTTTGCGGTGAACAGTGGAGATGGCAGTGATGTTGTTAGTGTGCACCGTGAGTGTGGGATTGAAATTGGAGAAAATTAAGTTTGGTGTGTTAATGAAGATGGGGATAATGGACTAGGGTTTTATTGACACAATATCACTTCGTGCACCCCATAACTTAATTTCCATACCTCTCCAGATTTGCATAATAATTGGGTTATTTGGTTTCTTTTTTACTTCATGCACTCTTCAGTATAATAAACCCACAGCCCTAACATTTAGTTTTATTTTACCTTATGTACCTGCGTTTTCACTAAACACACACCTCACTCTCTTTATGCACCCCATTCCTATGTGTGTAGTTTTTCTCATTGCACCCACATACTCACTTATGCACTCTTATTTTCTATTTCCAATTTTATTGTTTTTTTAATTAAATCTCACATTTTAATAATCTCATTTTCTAAAATAATAAAAATATTTTAAAATGAAATAAAAATTAAAATAATTTTCAAAATTGATAAAAATAAGAATAAATAAAATTTAAAATTATTTTCTTTATTTTATCTTTTAGTGTCTAATCGATCGTTCGCGTCGCACGACACTTCTTTTTAAATACAAGAATTATAAAAATAGTTTTGGTATCTAATCGACTGCTCGCGTCGCATGATACTTCTTTTTAAATAAAAATTATAAAAATTGTTTTTGGTGTCTAATCGACCTCTCGCGTCGCACAACACTCCTTTTCAAAATATAAAAAATATAGAAATGTTTTGGTGTCTAATCGATTGCTCGGATCGCACGACACTCCCTTTCAAAATATAAAATATAAAAAATGTTTTTGGTGTCAACTCGGCTGCACGCGTTGAATGATACTTGTTTTCAAAAACGTCAAAAAACAATTTTAAAAATTAATTATTCTAATCAGATTTTATCAAGAACTACGTGATCCTTGATTCTCCATTGTGAATGGAGATACGTAGGAGTAGGGCAAGTCCTTGTCAGGTTCACTTCCCAAAAATCAAAAGGTTTTTCAAATCATTTTCAAATAATTTTAGAAAGAACTACGTAGCCTTGATTTCTCATTTTTTTAATGAGAATACGTAGGGCCAAGGTTTTAATCCTTGTCAGGTCCTTTTCGCTCCAAAAATATATTTGTTCAATTTATTTTCTTTTCTTTTGGGAAAAATAAATATTTAAATAAACACATCTCTTTTGCAAATTTAATTAAAGTTACCGCCTTTGGACGGGTGTTGTAGGGTGCTAATATCTTCCCTACGCGTAATCGACTCCCGGATCCTAAATTTGGTTTTCGCAGACTTTATTTGATTTTTATGGTTTTACATAGTTTTCCAGAATAAACTATGGTGGCAACTTCTAAAATCTTTTTTCGAATTAATTTATTTTTAGTTCGTCGTCTCGTCATGATTTAGGTTACGACAGATGGCGACTTTATTGGGGACCGTAGAGAGTCAAGCCTATTTAAGTGAATTTGCGAAAGTGATGTGTTTAATTTAAATGTTTGTTTTCCCCTTTCTCTTTTTGTATGTATATATTCATGTTTACCTTTAAGTTGTGTATGGCGTAATTAATGTGAATGTTAAACTCTAGGGTAGAAAACATGTTTTGTATCTACCTGGATCTTTTATGTTTATTTTGATGGTGGGGGTTTAGTTGTGCATTTTTCTCTCTTCACACACTCACTTTATACTTTTGTACATAACATAAGTAGGGACCTATACCCAGGTCCATGCTACTTAGAATTAGAAGGTGATTATGTAGCAGTGCCATAGTGGATGTACTTCCCAAATGGTCATTGTGAGAACCCCAGCTAGAGTCTGTTTGTTTCATTTGGTACTCTCTCATCGTGTTGTTTACCAACTGTTGTGGGAAATACCGTGAAGTGAACCATAACTCTAGTGACCTTGATCCTTAGGCATTAGCGAACCATCCTAGTGAGCGCATGTATTTCACCTTAGAACCTTAAGCGTCACTCCTATGTTAAGGCATAAATGGGAGACAGTTATGTCCTTTACTCTTCACCTCCTTTTGTAATCTTACATCATTCTACATGTGAATAAGTGTCCATCAAGGCACAATCATGCATCTTATTATCTCAATGGTGTGTCATGCATATCATTTTTTTTATCATACATCACATCTCATAAGAATAAGGAAAATATACATTTCATTACATTCCATTGTATCATTCGATTGCATTTCATGCATGGAGTTTTGAAATAAGTGCATCACATTTTCATACTCATATCATACGAATATATGCCTCCTGAGGCACCAATAAATCTCATGTAGGTTTTTCAATTAGTCACATATCATGCATGGTGTTCCTTAATCACATCAACATATAAAGTAAATAAAATGTCTCTTGGGGCACATAGTTTTTTAAACACTCATGTCATTTTGCATAATACATTCATATTTTGATATTGCCTGCATATGCATAATGTGTCTCATGCATCACATGGATTTGGTTTTTGCATTCATCAGTGCATGCTAATAAAATAAAGAAATTCTGACACCTTAAAGGACTTGTTGATAAAAGATCATGGAGAATTTGGGAGAAACTCATGAAGTAACGAAGATAGATATTCAACAATTGAAGGAGCAAATACATGAGATTTTGGAAGCCATAGAGGCACTAGAAAACTCTGGAGAGACTTCCACTCAACAACTTCAACAAAGGGTTCAGGAAACCCAAGTTTTTCCTCCATACGGTCTTCCTCCGAATTACACTCCACCCATTGGATTTGACTCAGAGAAAGAAGCTGCAAACTACATGGCTACAACTCATGATGCAAAGGAGAATGGACCTGGGACAACCACCTTCACAGGCACCCAAGGAATTGTTCAACCAGATGTAGTACATGTGTCAATGGAAAAGCAACTCGAGGTGAAACCTTCACCCCTTGTCACTACACCTCTGAAAGTTGAAGATTCCACAAACAAATTGGAAATGTTAGAGGAAAGGCTGAGAGCTATAGAGGGTGTACGAAAGTTTGAATTTGGCAATGCTGCAGAGCTGTGTTTAGTTCCAGATGTGGTGATACCTCCGGAGTTCAAATTGCCAAAGTTTGAAAAGTATCAAGGGAACACTTGTCCAAAGAATCATATAACCATGTACTGCAAAAAAATGACTGCCTATGTTCATGATGAGAAACTATTGATTCACTTCTTTCAGGAAAGCTTAACTGGCATGGCTCTTAATTGGTACATGCATTTGGAACCAACCCGAATTTGTTCCTGGAAAGATCTTGTGGCTGCATTCGTGAAGCAATATGAATACAGTGGTGATAGTGTGCCTGACAAATTTCAACTATAGAACATGGCGAAAAAGGAGTCATAGACGTTTAAAGAGTATGCTTTAAGATGGAGAGAGATTGCTGCTCAAGTAGAGCCACCTTTGCATGACAAAGAGATGGTGGTTATATTTATAAATACTTTGCAGTCACCCTTTTATAAACACATGATGAATAGTGTTTCCTCGAACTTTGCTGACTTAATTATAATGGGAGAGAGGATTGAGGTCAGCATAAGGAATGGAAAAATTGCACTTGACCCAAATTTGGTAGCAAATTTGAATGAGTATGGTTCTAGGTACGTGGTAAGAACAAGGCGAAAAGCTAATCTACACCTCATTGTCTATCCTCAAGTGTCTTAGTCAGAGAAATCCAATCAGGACAATGGGCGGAAAAATTACAATCGAGGCAAGAAAGCTATCAATTTCACTCCTATCTCTATGACCTACACAGAGTTATTACCAAATCTCCTGCGCGACAACCTCAAATATTTGTCCCACTAGACGTGTACGACCTCCATATCCAAAGAATTATGATGTGAATGCAAGATGTGATTATCATGGAGGAGCATTAGGTCATTCAACAGAAGCATGCACGACTTTGAAGCACAAGGTACAATCCTTGATTGATTTAGGATTTCTGGCATTTGAAGAAAGATAACTTAATGTTGAAGAAAGTCCTGTACTAGGACATGAAAACACATGTGCATGAAGAACACCATGACTTTGTAAAACATTGAAAATTTTATGCTTTTCATGTTGTGTTAGACTGTTGAATTATCTTTCATATTGTTATGACAACTTTGATCAGTTGCATCATGTCATCCTTCATGAATTTCAAAGCATATGAGATAATTTCCTCAAGAACAAGTCCTAAAAGGGTGTCACAAAAAAAATGATAAATAACGAAAAACACAAAAAAAGGGCAAAAGAAGTATGTTTTTGAACCATTTGTTTTCTTGCAAATCATTAAATTCATTGTTTTTCAAAAATAATAACAAAAAAAAGAATAGAGAATGAAACCAAAAACAATAAAGGATGTCGCATGGTTTTGTGGTCAAATATTTTAACTTAGAATAACCAGTTGACTTTTTTTCTTTTAAGACATTTGTGCATGTATGGCTTGAAAGCCTCAACCCTTCACTCTCCCAAAATAAAAGGATTTGCCCTAACATCGTTTGGTTTTACTTGTATAATAAAAATGATTTTTCACACTGTGGCAGATTTGCCAATGTTTATCTTTGCAAGCACTAGTTGGATGATCCCTAAATCCATCGAGATAATTTTCAAAAGAGAAAGAAAAAATTCTGCTAGATTGAAAACCCAAGAGTGCAATCTAGGGAAAAAAACAAAACCAAAAGAAAGAAAGGAAAAGAAAAGTGACTCTTGTTAAGGTCATCGAGCTTTTATCTTAAAGTTAATCTTTTGAAAATAAAGCAATCAAAATTTGAAATGATGTGTGGCCATTTTTCTTCATCCGAAAAAGTAAAATATCCTTTGTTACCCTATTGAGCCAAAAAAAAGTTTTCTTTTGAATTGTTCCCAAACAAGGGTTATCTTCATACAAGAAGAAAGCTAGAAGTCAGCTTGAAACGCACAAAAAAGCACTCAGTGATCAAATGAAGAAAATTCAATGAAAGTAATCTAAGATAAAGACAATCACAAAGTGATTGCAAATGAAAAGAAATTGAAATAAAATATGAAAAAAGCAAAGTGTTCAAAAAGTCTTGAGAAATAGGTGATGCAATACCTAGATGGTAGCTCTTGTTTAATTAAAACTTGCAAAAAAAAAGTAAATTATTTGGGCCTTTATATCCTTTCTTTCAAAGCTTTTTAGCCCATAGCCACGTTACAAGCCAAGTAAAAGTCCACACAGATTGAATATTGATTGTTCTGATTTTTATAAGCTTAATTTTGCGATAAAGCCACATGACTAACAATGCGGTCGTAAAAGAAGAAAAATGAAAAATGAAAATGGTGTCTTAGGAAGAGGGGAATTCCCTACTAACTGGCCAAAGCAAGTGAAAGAAAATCAAACCAACTAGGGCAATTCTGTTTGCCAATGTTTTTCATATCCATCACCTATTCTGAACAAAACCTATATCCTAAAACTGGGGCAACTTGTGTGTCTCACATGAATTTTTTCCACCTTGACATTCATAGATCCATTTCCCCATACCTTTTTCCCAAACACCATAACTAGAGCAACTTTTGGGTGTTTTGTATTTTTACACTAACATTCACCAATTACATCTCCTTTTAGGAGTGTGTGAGGAATGACATGCTCACATGGCTATCCCAATCTCCTTCAAACACTTTCCAAAAGTTTTCGACTTTTCACTTGTAAATTCAAGCACGCATGCAATGATGTTGTGAAAAAGAAAGTCAAAAATATATTCTTTTTAAACATTAGACCTCAAGGTGTGTAACATTCCTCTCTTTCAGAAAATATTGAAAATAACAATGAGTTTGATGATTGCAAATAGAACAATTGACTCGAACGTGCAAAAAAAAGAGAGAAGTCAAAAGGACAAAGCATTACAAGGTTTTCATCATGCATTCATGCATATCAGGGTTCTTATCCATATGTTTATGTTTTAAATAATAAATGTGCATTCTACAGTTTGCATGTCATATCATCATAAACATGTGTCAACATATCATCATAACATGAGTCAGCATAATTATGCAACATGTTTCTTCAATCAAATGTTTTTTCCAGAAATTAGAAATTAATATTACAAAGTTTACTTGTGACATTTTTCAAATTGATGGTCTTCTTCATTCATATGAATGACCTATATACCCCTCAAGCCCAGTTTAGTCTGGCCCCCAAGCCTAGTTTAGTCTAGCTAAAGCCTAGTTTAGTCTAGCTAAAGCCCAGTTTTGTCTGGCCCCCAAGCCTAGTTTTGTCTGGCCCAAGCCTAGTCTTGTCTGGCCCTCAAGCCCAATTTAGTCTAGCCCAAGCCTTGTTGATAACGTTGTCGTTAAGCGATCAAATTAATACTACTTATCTATAACAACTTCAGTATTGTTAAGAAAGTAGCCAAAAAATTAGTATGGGTTAAGTCAACCCTAAGTCGTCTCCCAACGAACACGAAATAGATTTCTAACAAATTAGTTCTTATAAAACTATACAAAAGAGTTAGTCAAATAAAAATATGAGAGGTAAAGATAAAAAGATAAAATAAGATATAAACAATAATAAAGAAAAATAGGTCGATTCCACTGCTTTTCAAAATAGGACTCATCATTGGTTTCCTAAAGATTATTGTTATTGATTTCTTGTTTAAGACTTCAAATTAATCAATGTAACTTAATTTGTTGACGTCCTTACTTTCAACCAAAGTAACTTCTCAATCAAAAGCAAGAACTTTGTAGATTAATCTTAGTAAATTTAACCAAAGTAACTTCTCAATTAAATATTACTAATCCTAATCATCTCCATTCTTTTA
>Ga0214542_1005901_pt1 | contig 22888 bp, 15 predicted proteins | sample CNSS1metaG_FD_160096 | JGI IMG/M metagenome (GOLD analysis project Ga0214542, IMG submission 160096) | Root nodule microbial communities from cowpea collected in UCLA plant growth center, Los Angeles, California, USA - CNSS1 | ecosystem: Host-associated > Plants > Roots > Nodule | place: USA...
AAAAAATAATTAATTTAAAAAATTATAATTTTTTTTTTTTTTTAAATTTTATGCGGGCTTGCGGGCCGGCCCGCGCGGGCCGCGGGCCTATGCGGGCCGAGCCCGCGCGGGCCTGCGGGCTCAATATCCTGGCCCGCCCCGCGTTTTTTTTGCGGGCCTGCGGGCCGGGCCCGCGGGCCAGGGCCTAATTGCCATCCCTACCTAAAAACAAAATTATAGAAGCAATTATTGTATCACCTTTGTCCTTATTCACATCAATAAAATTTACAGAATGGTTCTAGTTATGAAAATACGTAGCAGCTTGAGCCATGAGGCTTTTGCTTACATCTGAAATGTAACTTGCTGCAACCAATATCAGAACCATGACAAGCATGAACTTGAGGGCAACATCTCTTGTTTTTTCCTGCGGAACCCTCACACCATCTTCTTCAAAACGGTACTCTGCATCTTCTGTCATATCATTTTCTTCTGATATTTCACTCTCTCCTTTTCTGCTGTTTCCTCTTTTCTCTTCCTTCATTTCTTGCTCCTCTTCAAGAATCACAGAGCTTTTCTTTGGCATCACCACTGAAAGAATGCTCTGCATCATGTTGCCATGAATTGCATCGTCGTTGCAGTATGATGGGATTTCGAACTCTTTCTTGAAACGCTTCCATCTGTTTCCTTCGAAATGACGCTCCCCAGATATTACCAGCAAACCAACATGGTTTATTTGAATTCGTATTTGGTCTCTCTTGAAACCTGAAAAAGAAAACAACTTTTTTCTGCTTTGTAAAACTTGCATTTGTATTAGTTTAATGCACTTAAATTAATTCCACTTTATTCTTTTAATTATTATAAGGGTTAAATATGTTTTTTTCCCTCAAATTTTAGTAAATTTTATATCAATTTAGTTATTTATCTTTAGAAATACGTGAATTTATTTTTTCTTATCAAATTTTATTAAGTTTATTTGACATTTTAAACGTATTTTATGGTCATATTTGAGTTAATATTGAAACAAAAATGTGTCAAATGGTATAAACTATCATAAAATGCGTGAAACGTAAGATAAATTTAACAAAATTTGGTTAAAAGAACTAAATTCAAACATTTTTAAAGATGAAAGACTAAATTGGTCAAAGTTTTGAAAAGTGACTAATTCCAAATTTGACTTAAACTTGAGGAACAAAAACATATTTAACCCTTATTATAATATATATGGAGTGATTTTTGTTTCTTCACGAGTCTTGTATATTATTTGGCATGTACATCGACCTTCCTTAATTGCTTTTTCAAGAGATTTCTGATAGGATTTATATTTAAAAAGGTGGAAAATTGTTTATCTTTAAAAAAACATTGAAAAAGTGAAATATATTTATTTTATCAAGAAATGTTTAAAAAGTAAAAATATAAAGCCACCCATTATTAACAAAGATGTTTTTTTTTTATGAAGAGATGAAGCAATTGAAAAACATGAAAAAATGATATTTGGAGAAATGCAATGGAACATGCCTGGAAGATGAAGTTCAAGGGTGTCACGACCCTCTTCTCTACGCCACATAAACAAAGGATCAAAATCTTCGTAAGACCTATTGGCATGTGCATGCTTGGGAATTTCCATGAATTGGGGAAGTTTTGGTGAGTGAGATGGTTTTAGGTTGAAGAGGAACCAATTAATATAGATTGTTTTACATATAAAAAGTGAAGAAGAGAAGAGGCTTCTAAGGTTTCCTTTGGGTTGGTGTTGAACTAGAATTATCCCTTGTTAACCTTGTCAAGTATCGTCACCCCGAGGGTTAGTAATTTTTAGGGTTTATATTTGTAGATATATGCTTCTATATGATTCATTCATGTTGTTCCATTCGTGATAACAAAGCAAGAAAATGCTATACGGGGAAGAAAACCATCAGAATTAATGAATATTTTCTACAAATGAAAAAGATTTCATGCACTATGAAATTCTAAATGAGGAAGCAACTCAGAACTAAACTTATTTAAAGCAAATATTGTGGTAATTAAGAATTCAGCCAAATATTGCACAATGCCATTAGTTCTTCTTCTTCTTCTTCTTTTAAATGGAGTTTCGGGTGTTGCATATGAACAATTAGCTAATGATTTTTCTATCACTTTTGTGAGTAAAAAACAACAATGAGATTGTGGTTTTGAACCCCACCTTGGTTTAGTGTACTCAATTTGTGAATTACTATTGTAATAATTATTGAAGTTAGAAAAATGTTGAATAATATTTTGGAATTAAAATTTGGTCTTACATTAATAACAATATCATAAAAGAGGTATTTTATGTCAGATATTTACAGTTTTTTAGGTTAATAACAACACTTTAACATGGACGCAGGTAAATCTACGTCAGCATAAATCCTAAAGTGAAAATGTAATATTTACGTGAACATAAGAGTATCTAAAGTAAAAAGTGTAAGATATAGTAGAAAGAAATGCCCAAAATTTACCTCGGATAATATATGACCCAACATAAATTTTGAGCTTTTTTTTTTCAATTAGTTTGTGTCTGACTCAGACCAAAACTTGAAATATCGAAAGATGACTTGATCTAATATATGATACAATAGCTACATTTAAATAAATTAACTTTTTTATTACATTAAAATGATGAAAGTGAAGCAAATTAATTTAATATAAATTGTACATGTATAAAAGGTGTTTAACCTTATGATATATGAATTGTAGTGACCTTGTTACATACTTTTCATTCTAATTAAAGTCAAGTCATAATTTTTTATTAGTTATGCAATATAATGAATGTCAAATGTTACTCTTGTAATAAACTTTCATTTTCTAGTTGGGTTTTATGTGAAAGGAATAGAACCGTATTACAATATAATTCTTACGTATAATTATAATTAATTATCAACGAGACCTATAATAAATGACAAATGGTTGAATGATTACCATATTATAAACAATTCACAATTATTAAAATTAACCTTTAATGTATGGAATGAGGTAAATATGTCTTTAGGAAACACTCGTCATGTTTGGAAATAGGAAAATGAGTTTTTGATAAATATTATTGAATTTGGACTTACGTGTTTGAAGATTTCTGCATGGATTGAGACTCAACAAATTCATATATTTCGAATTTTCTTGCCTCGTCCTCAATTTGTCTAAATATCTAACTCAATAAATTATAAGTTAAATATAATGATGGTAATATTATAACTTACATGATTTATAATTGAATGACCAAAATGTTTAACGTGGAAGTTCCACGACAACCTCCGATGCTTTATTAGGTAAGAAATTATACAGAGGGACAATAGTTGCATCAACTCTCAATATTTTGATGACATCATCCTCTACTTCTATCATCATCATCATCAATTGTGTTACATCAAAATACAATTTTAAACAAATTTAAGTAATTTAAAATTACTAAAGAATTCTTTTGTTGCAAGTCTCGTCATTAGCAAAAATAAAGCAACCAATTAAAACACCTCCTGTTTGTATAATCAATCCTGGTCATTTCTTTCTTTTATAGAAACATCTATTAATTAAGAACTAAATGACCATAAAACATAATTTAAATTATCTTTTGTTAATCTCTTATTAAAATTTGTGTGTATTTAATTTATTGAGAAAAAAATATAATTATAAAAATATGTGCTTATATTATATATATATATATATATATATATATATATATATATATATATATATATATATATATATATATATTAAAAGTAGAAAAATATTCATTAAGATATTATAAATAGACAAGATTCTGATATATATTATTTATTTATTAAGTATTTATAATCTTGTGGATGGGGAAAAGTATCGGAGAGAATTTTAGATTTTAATTTTATGTTTGGATGAGGTGATTTAAGATACTAATTAATTTATTTGTTGAATTTAAATTTTTTTAGAGTAAAATAAATTGTTTGGATAAGAAAATTAGAATCTAATAACTTTTAAAACTATTTTAAATAACTAAAATAATAAAATTTGAAATTTACTTAAAAGTATATTAAAATTCTATAAATAGTATTTTTTATATACGTATATATTAAAAATAAATTATTAAATATTAATTGAATAGTTAATTTTAACTGATATTTTTCTAAAACTTTATATTTTAAAATAAATATTTTTAAAATAAGCTTCTCTTAAAAAAATCAATTAATTCATTCAAACAAAAAATTAAAATATAAAATATTTCAATTGTTTTATTCAAACAAAATGTTTTAAAAATGAAAAATTTTTAATCATAAACAATTCAACTATTATGTATTTTAATCTTTTGAAATTATAAAAATCCCTTATTGAAAGACTATGTAAGGGTTAAATTGATTGTTTTTACCAAAGGCCGAGTAAATATAAGATGCGTTTGAGAGTGAATGATGTTCCGTGTTTGGGAAACATAAAAAGCAGATCCGTGTTATTAGTGTACTGTGTACCTATTTAGATGCATCATTGGTGTTTAGAATTTGACAATTAGGAGAGATCATACATTCATTGATGACTAGTTGTTGCACACTTCAAAAGAAATTGTAGTCTCTTATCCTGCACCAAAACAGGAATTAAAGTTGTACCTAGTACAACAATCTATAAAATAAAGTGTCACAGTAAAACAAGTGTGGTACAAGAAAATAATTAAAAAAAAAAGTGGTGCACAATATATACTCAAAATGAGTGGTGGTTTGTTTTTCAAAAAGTTATCACCATCTTCCTCAAAAATTCCAACCATAACAAACAGCATTTTTCCTAAATATTATGGATAAAGGAGGAAAAATTAAGACTAAGTTTTTTTTTTTCATTTTCTTTTATTTTCCCAAAATCTCTAGAAAGAGAAATCAACATTAAAGATGTCACCACTTTGCATGTTGTTTTCAATCTCATTTCCCTGAATTGATGTGTCTTTTTTAGTCACGGTGAGTTTCGTGGCTATGTCTGCAGAACCTTCATCCACTTCGGTGGCCGTCGCAGATGGACAATCCAAGTCTGCCAGAAAACCCAAATGTAAATTTTTCTTCTTTCCTCTCAAATTTTTTATTCAGATTTTGGAATTTTAGGTGAATCTCATTATGAAATGTCCTTCCCTAACAATGACGCATTTTCTTGTATTTACATGGTTTTTGATCATTACATGGTTTTAAAATGGAAGTTTTCCTTTGAAAAGGTTAAAGGGTGTTTGATAAAATGTTCATTTAGGTTTTGGAAAAATGTTTGAATCTCATTTTGCACATGAAATTGTGTACCATCATAGTTGATTGATTGTTCTGTCACATAAACAGTGTTCCCTGTACAGATCTATCCATCAAATGATATAATGGTGATTATACATTGAAAGTAATTCTATTGATTTCTCTTTTTTTGAATACTATAAGATATCTCTTGTGTTTTATTTTTGCAGTTTATGTGTTTTCTGTAACATTTATGTGACTCATGAAATTTTGTATTTGTGATAGATTCTAGATTCTCACAGCAAGAACTTCATGCCTGGCAGCCAATTCTAACACCTAGTTGGGTACAACTTCCTACATAACTTTCTAAGTTTTACAACAGAATCATAGTATGAAACCGTGTTTGTCTCAAAATTTGTCCACTATTTCTTTTTCCAGGCCATTTCAATATTTACGGTTATAGGACTCATCTTCGTTCCGGTTGGTCTTGCTTCACTGTTTGCATCTGAGAGTGTAAGAGATTGTCTCCATTTATATTACATAGTATCAAGTAGAATTTTGGTACTGAAATTGAATCTTTGTTGAAGTAGATCTTTTGATACAGGTGGTGGAAGTTCCATTCCGATATGATGAAGAATGTCTTCCACCCAATCGTAAAAATGACGCAGTGGCATACATTAAAGATGACAAGGCAAACAAAACTTGCAATATGAAATTGACAGTCAGTACAATTGCTTATCACCAATTTAGATGGACATAAAGTTCTACTTTTTCTTCGAGGAATTCATTTCTCCTTGTTTGAATCATGTGTAGTTTAGGCTGCAACTTTTGTAAAACAAATTTCTGCAAATTTTGCAGGTTAAGAGTAAAATGACGGCCCCTGTTTATGTCTATTATCAGCTTGATAATTTTTACCAAAACCATCGACGGTATGCGCAGTGAACCAGTGACTTTTTCCCTTCATTCCTTCACATCAATGCATTTGGGTTGGCACCCATTTTATTAGATTGAGACATCTTCAATCGTGTTCTTAAATTTAGATCCAACCTAGCTTAATCTGAAAAGATGGCTAAGCTCTATATTTTCTCTTCTGATTTTGTGTCATTCTTCATATCAAGATTAAACACATCTATCTTGAGAACTTCTTGGTTTTCACTGACCTTTATTATGAATGTTGAAATGGTTCTCCTTACTTGGATTTTTGGATGATATTTTCAGATTCGTTAAAAGTAGAGATGACAAACAACTAAGGAAAAAAGCATCTGAGAATGATGTCGGCTCGTGTAGTCCCGAAGATTATACACCAAATGAAATGGGTCATAAACCAATTGTTCCTTGTGGCCTTATTGCTTGGAGTATGTTTAATGACACGTACAAACTTTCAAGCAACAACAAGGAATTGGTGATAAACAAAAAGAATATAGCATGGAAGAGTGACCAAGATGCAAAATTCGGGTCTGATGTTTATCCAAAGAATTTTCAAGTTGGAGGCTTGAGAGGGGGTGCTAAACTTAATGAGAGCATACCTGTAAGTATATCTTTGTATTTATGTTCATCTTTTGTGGGAAAAATTAGGCTTCTTTATTTTGCCTTAATTTGTCTCCTGTTTTCAAATATTAGTATACAAAACAAAGAAAACCAATGAATAACAAGAAGGTAGTAATTTTGTAGATTGAAAGGAAAAAGATGAAACAAAAGTAAACAGTGTTTTAATTCTTCTACTTTTGAGATTTTGAGAATTGAATCTTTGTCACCATGTGTGACATGTACCAGCTGAGTGATCAAGAGGATCTCATTGTTTGGATGAGAACAGCAGCACTACCAACTTTCAGAAAACTATATGGAAAGATCGAGACTGACATAAACGATAATGTTGAAGTAATGCTTGTAATAGAGAACAATTATAATACATACGAGTTTGGAGCCAGAAAGAGCATAGTTCTTTCAACCACAGCTTGGGTTGGTGGAAGAAACCACTTCTTGGGGATGGCATATATTCTCATTGGTGGAATTTCCTTGTTACTGGCTGTGGGTTTCCTACTTCTATATGTGATGCAACCAAGGTGAGAAAGTACTACAGATTTTTCTCTCCTTTTCGTCATAGTTCTGTTAATTTTTATGGGTAAAAACATTAACAAAATACACCATGATATTTTTCTGCATGATGGGAAGGAATCATGATTTTGCTCTGTATAGATAATGACATTGCTATGTTGTTGTATATGCAGACCTCTTGGAGATCCATCATACTTGTCTTGGAACAGAAATCCTGGAACTCTAAGATGATTGGCTTTTACCATTTGAGTTGTTTAACAGTTCATCACTTCTCATATCTCAATAAAGGATTTGTCACAAGGCCATGTACTTTGGAATGAGTTTGTCAACAATTTATTCTTGATACTGTCATAGAATTTCCTCACTATTAGTGTTATATGGGACAGAGATAAGTATATATCATTGTGAGTACTTGGACCTTATCTGTTTTTTACTGTTTTAAAGTTTCCTCTAAGATTGTTTATCTCTTATAATTACATCTTTTGAGGATTACTTTAGGTTCTGTTCTTTGTGTTTTTGTTTTTGTTTATTTAAAGCAGGTATTTAAAATAGTTTTTAAAAATTCTTATATGTTGAATGAAAATTTAATTGATTTAGAAAACAGTTTTCAAAACAAAAAGTGAGAGGAAAATAAAATATGCCTATGTTTTAGATTTAATTTGGATTAGCATGTAACATGTACTACAGAGAGTTTTATGTTAATCACATTTAGAAATGTTGTGTATAACATTACCTAATTTAAGTCTATATAATAAAAGGTAAAAGAAAAAGTTGAAATTTTGATTGGTTTATATCCTCTATTTAACTTTTTCTAATCTAAAAAAATAGTCCATAAAGCATTGAAATTAAAAAGATATAAATAGGAAAAAAAAAAGCATTTTATGATTATTTTGGTCAGAGGAACTTGGATCGAAATGTCAAATCTCAACACCTCAAGAGTAATACATCTAACACTTTTATACTTCAAATCCTTGCACTACTATTTATTATTCTAACCTCTAATCTTTAATTTTTAATTTCTTTCTTCATGAATGAAATTCATTAAATAAAAAGTGAAGTTTATAAAAATCTTGTGATTTTTAATAAACTTTAATTAATAGATATTAAAAAAAATACAATAGATATTATATTTGTATGATTTTTATTCATGTATATTTCACGTTCAAGTACACTTTTTTTGCAGCTTTCAAGTTTATTTTGTTAGATACAAAACTGTATATATTCTCCATAGATTATGTTCACGAGGACAATTTAGTAGTAAAATTCAAGTGAATCTTGCAAAAGAAAATACAAAATAGTTATATTGATGAATAATAGTCTAATCTATTACATATTAAGAAAAAAATACTACCAAAATTACTACATTACCTATTTTATTTTATTGACACATGTTATAAAAAATAGTTTTTTTTTTGTTTCTGGTACAAAAGGACGCGGATTCAAATCCTACAAAAGTCAACTTGTTTATGTTTTTCATTTATTTATGATTTCAACTATAATATTAATCATAAATAATATTATTATTTGTAATACTTTTATAAGTATTAGTATTTTTAATTATTAATAATATTATTATTATAATATTATCTATAGTGATAGTAGTAAAATTATAACAAATATTAGTATTATTATAATAATAACAATAATTGTTAATTATTATATGTTACTATTATATATTATTACTAATAGTATTATTAACATTATTAGTAGTAAAGTTATTACTCTTATTCGTAATATATAATATTATTACTATTATATATTTTTGTTAGTAATTACGTCTCAACTTTTATTAGATTATGATAAATTATTTTTTTGTCTTAAACTTAAAAAAAATAGGTATATTAATAAATATATGATTAGTTTAAAATTTCAATCCAACATTTCATTGTTGATGTTCATACCCATTCAAATTTGAAGAATTTGTCGATCATTATTGAATTATGTCAATCGTTGACAAAAACAAACAAATTAAAGATATTTTACTTGATTGATTGTCTAATTCATTTTATTTAACTCTTAATGTTTCATTTTCTACAACGAAGATTATCAAAACAAAATTCGGAATAAGATGAAAGATGAATTTCTTGAACACAATATGGTTATTTACATTCAAAAAGGAATAACTGGAGATTTTTATTTTGAATAAATTATTGATGAGTTCAAAATTTTTACTATAATTATTTTGGTTCCTCCAAAATTATTGGTCAAGATCCGTCACAGGTTATTATTATCAACTATAATTAATAATCTCAAGATTCGACTAACCAGCTCTAGTACCAATTGTTAGATTTGATGCATCAATCTTTCACAACCAAGAGGGGGTGAATTGGTTTCTCAAACTTTGGATTTGTTCTTACACTTGAAAAACAATTTTTATGAAATCTTTACCCAATTGACAAAAGGAGTTTAAGAATGCATATTGTTTAACCTTTATACTTAGCAAAAATTAAAAGAGAATGAAAAGAAAGCACAAGAGACAATAAGATTTATATTGGTTCGTATGAGTCAGTTGTTGTCTGGACGTACCTAGTTGACTAGGTTATTTGGCTAATCAACTAGATTATGACAAACCTCAAGTTCATGTTCCAGACCTAATCTAGCTGACTAGATTAGTATTCTAGTCAACTAGTGAGACAACAAAACAACAATTTTAACTGTCACACACATACCAGACATGGCCTAATGATCTAATCAACTAAGTGTGAGGCTTTTAACACATTCAGCATGACACATATCATGTTCACATACATACATATATATATATATATATATATATATATATATATATATATATATGTATGTATATATATATATATATATATATATGTCTTGTTTGAATTCCAACACTTTTATGCTATCATTTTTCCTATGGACATCATAAAAAACAACATAGATTTAACTTTGAAAAATAGGAACAACACAACCTTTATCAGATTTGTTTATCAACTAAATGTCGCACTTGCACCATTATTAGTTTTCACACACCACCCATTGTAGTGATAAAAGAAGGAAAAATGTAAAAATTGGTGTTGTATTTTATTTACTTAGACACATTTTTTACTTTTATACATAAGATTACTTGGAAGGAATCAATAAAGGATTCATTTCTCTCATTCTTGAACTACGTGTGAGACACTACATCATTTTTTACTTTAGACCACACTGAACTAGCCCACGTGTATAAAAGTGTTGCCTAAACATAGAAATGACCACAAATATATAAGTGTGGCTTAAAAGCACTAAAGGCCACATTTTATAAATTGTTGGTTATTTAGGCAATATTTTTTTAAAAATTGCCCATAGAAAATGTGGGCAAAACAATAAAATTGTGGCCTCTTTTGTGTTGTTTCCTTATCAGTTATACTATACACTATGAATCTCATTCATACCTATAGATTAGGTAACGCTGGCATGACAACAACTAGAAAACCATTGCGTAAAATAGGAATAAGCCACAATTGTTTTTATTGTTGCTTATATAGTGAGTTTTGTTTATCTTAAACCTAGAGAGCATACAAAAAGTGTCTATTTTTTTAAGCAATATGGTAGAAAATGTTGATAATTATAGGCAACAGTTGTTAAAATGTGGATAGTTTAGACCACATTTTTAAAATTGTGATAATTTAACTTTAAATATTTTTAAATTACCATCATATGACCTAATTAAATTATTGTAAGATGGATCAATTTGTTGTGGTGGAAGGTAGTTGGGCTAAGTCACAATCAAATCATGATATTTTGGTTGCTACAATCTTAAGAAGAAAGAGTTGTACTTTAACTATCAATTATAACTTTTGGCTTAATGGTAAACACTCAATTCATCAATTAGTATCAAAGGCAAGGTCACGAGTTCGAAAGAATACACAACATTTTAAGTTGTGTTACTGAATTTCAAAAGAAAGAACATATATGATTATTAGTCTTATTTCTTTATTTAAAACTAGAGAAAGAATGTATATGACTATTTGTCTTATTTCTTTATTTAAAACTGATTAATGAGTATCAGTTTTATATCCTTACCAATAGAGACGAGGGAGCTCTCAACAGATACTAAACAGTCAAGTTCATCATAGACTATTCAATGAACAACACAACCCCTCACAAGTTCATCATAGACTATTCAATGAACAATCCAACCCTTCATGAACCATTCATCAGAAACTTAATATGTATTATCCATAATTTAACAACGTGCAATATAATTGAAATTAACAAATAATATAATTTACTGGTTAAAGTTAATCCATAATCATTATATAATAAAATTATATAAATATAACATCATAATAAATATGTGATCCCAAAGATGGTTCATGGATTTTTATATGCTAAAATAGATGTAATAAAAATGACATCATTGATAAATTTACATCTCATGAAAATCATAATAATATAAAGTGTAAATTTCAGACTCTCACTAATACATCAAAAGACTTAACCACACTCATATGAGTTACATGATTTTGAAAAACTCCAATAGATAAGTCTTTCGTCAATGGATCTACTAACATAAGTTTTGTAGTATTATGCTCAATCCGAGTTTGAAAACCTAAAACTTTCTCTCTAACCAACAAAAATTTTATATCAAAATGCTTTAAGCAATTAGAACTTTTGTTGTTTTTCAGAGAAATGCATAGCAGCAGTATTGTTACCATATATCACAATTGACCTATAAATTCAACAATTTGAAAGCCAAAAATCAAAATTTTTAAGTCACACAACTTGACAAGTAGCTTCATAACAATCAACATACTTTGCCTCCATGGTAGGAGTAGTTGTAAGAGTTTATTTAACACTCTTTCAAGAAATAGCTTCTCCTACCATCATAAAACCAAATTCGAAAGTAGATTTTCGATCGTCAGGGCAACTAGCAAAATTAGAATCAAAATAATCAATGACCTGAAGTTTATCATACTTCTTATTGGTCAACATATGTTATAGGTCAACATGTGGTCCTTGGTTCCTTGCAAATATCTAAAGACCTTTCTAACAACTTTCCAATGACTCAAACTTGTGTCGGTTAAGTATCTCTCTAAAGCATTAACAACAAAAGTAATATCAGGACAATTACAAACTTGAGCATACATTAATTAAACTACCGATAATAGAAGCATATGGGACTTTTTCCATTTCAAATCTTTCATTAGCATTTTTTAGAACATTGAGATTTAGAGAGTTTGCCATCTTTTTAAACAAGTGCAACACATGGGGAGCAAGAATGCATGTTAAATCATTTGAGAACTTTATCAATATATCCACTTTGAGACAATCCAAGAATGTCACAGGACCTACCAAAAAAAAATCTAAATGCCTAGAACAATAGAGGCATCACCAAGGTCCATCATATCAAAGTGGCTATTTTAACATAAATTTTGTCTCAGTCTAAAGTTCAACACTACTTCTAGCAAGAAAAATATCATCAACAAAAGACTGTGAATATATCTATCAAATAATTTGCATACAAAGTTCAATTGTTCAAAATTTCTTCAAGTAAATATACTGATATGAGGAATTTTCCTTTATGATCAAATTTCAAATACCATTGTCTAGAAGATTGTTTCAGTCATAAATAAACTTCTTCAACCTGCAAATTAAATGTTATTTGCCTTTTCTGACAAAGCCATCATGTTGAACCATCATGGTGTATTTTGACACCATCAAACACTATTTGAGTGTTCTCATTTCTCACAAGAAGCTCTATGGACAGTAGTGGACTAAGGTGTAGGAGCTGGAGGCTCTTCCTCTCCTAAAGAAAAGCCCATATTGGTAATTGTCGAATACAAATCCAAAGATTCTCTCATGTCCTCAAAATTTGTCTCATTCAAAGTTTTGACTGAAGTCAATTGCATAGTATCATAACATTAAAGAAACATTTAATATGAACAATTATTATGCAATAAAATTTAAATGTTTCTTAATACACAGCCAAACATACCTATAATACCAAAATTCACATTCACTATTATTCTGCCTAAGGGTCTCAAATCATAATCAATAATAAATATAATTAAGAAACAAAATACAATGCACAACTCATGTCATCAAACAAATCTGTACCGATAGGATACAAAGACAAATAATTGAAGTAAGATAAAATGAAACTATATTGTATCAAGAAATAAATAAAATACATTAACGACAAAATACCGATAGGATATGATTAAAATTAATGTAATAAAAATTACTTAACAAAATAATTAAATTATCTCATGCACACCAAATTTTCATACATATACTCACGATAGATGAGTTCACAATTATATAAAATTATATACTCATGCTTAATACAATATAATAAAATTATATTATGCATAAACAACACGTTAATTAAACACATAAAACATATAAACATTTATGTAAATAAAGGTCAATTTTTTTAATTCAAGTATAAACATATTACCAGGGAGGTACACCAAAGTAACACGTCATCAAAATAATAAGAACTTGTAAAAAAATCAGACAAAAAAAATCAAGTTTACAATTTATAAAATTAAGTTTTATTCATGAAATAATTAAAATTAAATTATTTAATGAACACAATTTCATACAACTCTACCCATGATAGGTGAATTCAGAATCATATAAAATTATATTATTCATGCTTAAAAAATATAATAAAATTATATTATGCATGAAATAATTAAATTTAAATACCTACAAGTATTCTAACAAAAATTATAAAAAAAAAATATCTCGGTGATTTACAAAGTAGAATGACGTGATTTTCCAACCACATGATTGTCACGTTATGTAGTGGTCAAAACCCTAAAACAATTTTAGCAATAATCGATCCAAAAGTGAAGAAAAAGAAATTTGCGATGAAATATGTTCAATTATCTCAAAATATAGAACCAAAAGCATAAAAAAATTGATAGGATATTCCTAGTACATTCACTAATAAAACCCCTTTATCAATTTTTGAATCAAAATAAGAAATTTTACATCCCAAATTCGAACAGAGGAAGAAGGAGCAATTCCATACACACAATATGTGTATCGTTCAGAATAATAAAATCCTTAATTATTCTATGCAAAAAATAGTGAATAGTTATGAGATTAATATGATACATATTCTGAAATTTGAACAACTATAATTTGTATATTAAAAGGCTCTAATATCAATTGTTGGAATATTCATATCAATAACAATACAATGAATAACCTAAGATACAATATTTAGAATACTCATATCAATAACAATACAATGAATAACCGAAGGTACAATATATAGTATATTCAAGTATATGTTTAAAAAGAATTATGTACCTGGAATCAACGAAGGATCCATCTCTCTTATTCTTAAACTTAAACTGCGTGTGAGAGGATACTGCTCTCTAAAGGTATGTCAAAAGACTGAATCTGAAAACAAAGAACATATCTGACTATTTGTACTATTTCTTTATTTAAAACTTATTAATGAGATATCAATTTTATATACTTATTAGTAAAGATCAAGAACCTATCATCATGTTACTGAATAGTCAAGTTCATCATAGATCATTCACTGAACAATCCAACCCATCACGGATCATTCATTCAAAACTCAATATGTATTATTCATAAATTAATAACAATGTGCAACATAATTAATATTAATAAATAATATAATTTATTGGTTAATGTTAATTCATAATAATTATATAATAAAATATAACACAATATTGATATGATGGGACAATCCTAATTGTTTATATTATAACAAATAATATTATATTTTTATGTATTAACTTTTCATATAATGTGTGATTAGAAAATAATACAATCTACCAAGGTTAGAGTCATTAGACTATTTAGAAGATCATCTGATCAACTATATATGTACATTAAGCAATCTTTACAAGATACATTAAGAAACAAAAATCCTAATGAAATTGTTAGATTGACTACTACTAGCAGAGTTGACTCACATCTTTTAGGTTGTGTTTGTATATGTGGTTGGTACTATTAATGCTGATATGCGATGAAGGATGTGCAAAGATGCTTCCCGTTTTGTTCTATTGATTTGCAAAGATTTGAATGAATGAATTTGCGAGAGCAAGCTTTTATCCTTTTGCTCACCATTTAGCACATATGGAAGGATGAACTGTCGAGGAACTACACAATGACAAAAGTAACCTTCACTTTATTTTAAAATCAATTGTGCAAAGTTGAATCATACCCCAAACTTCTCTCTTTGTTCTTAAACATCTCCCACCATCGACAATCACACCAAATCTCCAATCATACCCACCGCAAAGGTAATTATCACTTACATACTATAATAATACTAAAAATAATAATAATAATATTTTTTAATTTATAAAAATGATTTTCTTTTCTTATATATAAATAATTAGTTATTATTTTTTTATTATATATTTATTATTATTATAATAATATTTTTTTTAATTTTAATTTTATTTTAACATAATTTTTACTATTTTTATTTAACTTTATATCACATTTATCCTCAAGAATAAATGATAATTATCTAATTTTACTATTAAAACATTTGTTTTAATTTATTATAACTATCACATCATATATAAACTTTCATAAATCGTTCCTTCAAATCCTTTCGTAAACCTTTCCTTCAAATCCTTTCATCCATCCTTTCAAATTCTTTAATCTAAACAACACCACAATCGATTCTTTATCTCCTCAAATTCATTCACTCATTCTCTCTCAAATCCTCTCCACAATCCAAACACTATGTTAAAGAAGATACTATATAACAATACACCCAATAATCAAAGGACTTTTAGACGTGTATGTTGAGAATGAGCATGTTAGTACAAGAAAAATCTTAAGAAAAAGAAAGTTGTAATAACATAAATATGTGGAAATATCACCTTGTTTATTCATGTATCTCAAACTAGTATATATACAGATGTATGAATACATTTTCATTAATTCCTACCTACAAATCTGCATAAGAATATTGACTCCATAAATAGATTACATGATTCGTGGCATATCACATAATCACATAATTGCCTAATATATCAGCAATCAATGATAAAAATAATCAGCCCAAGATATTAGCTAACATGTAATTCACACAATACTTTAAGTGTGATGCCAAGAATGTCAACTTAAAACCAACCTTCTAGAAAGCTCTAACAAAACGATCAATAATTAACATGTCATTTGTCAATAATCACTCTTAAGGCCTAAAAATATATTAGTCATTATAAGGAAATAAAACTAATGGATGATAAATATTCTTGAATGCAAAATTGATACATGATCTTGAGTGTAAATTTGTATAGACAATAGCTAAAGTGAAACATTGTCTTACTAAACAATGGCTAAGAGAAATCAATCTTTATAAATTCTTTGCTTATTTGAATCTAATTCAACAAGGAGTATTTTAAATTCATATAATCTCTTTAAAAGTAGTATCACTACTAAAAAAACTCATATTACATGCTAATTAAAATTCTTAGAAAAAATGGCAAAAATATTTTTTTTCTAACAAATTATTTTAACAAATTTGCAAGAAAAATATTATGTAATATGAAAATTCTAGTAGTGTATACTTCAAAATCTTATAAATAACTTAGTGTTAAATACTTGTATTATTTATTTAAGAGACAAAGAACGTACTCAAGAGTAATTTTGTGAGTTATAAGTGATAATAAAAATACTTTTATAATAATTAGATTATAATAAAACCTTTCAAGAATTTCTTAAAAGAAAAAATGATGTATTTTAGTTTCACTGTATCTATATAAAATAAGGTGTTCATTATATAATGGCTTAATTACTCGGATCATACCCATTTTGGTTCGAAAATTTCAAAATGGTACCTACTTTGAACTTTGTCTCAATTTAGTACCCAATTTTGATTATTGCATCAATGTAGTACCCTCCGTTAAGTCTTCACAAACGTCGTTAACTACCTTGCCACGTGTCAGCCTTTAGATTTTTTAATTTTTTTTAATTTTTTTTAATTTTTTAATTTAAAAAGAAAATTGCCACGTGTCAAATCCTTGATGACACGTGGCAAGGTATCGTCACGTGGCGAGGTACTTGCCAAGTGTCATTGTCTTCATTTAAACTTAGTCCCCATATATATCTATTTGTTTCAATTTAGTACTTATTTGTTTCAATTTAGTACCCAATTTATTTGTTTGAATTTTATTCAAATATTTTTTTTTAAATGGAAAAATATTGTATCTCTTTTAAGACAAAATTTATTATTTATATAAATGTTATATTGATATTTGTTACTAAAAATGAGTTATAAAATTAAGTATTGAAATTTATATTAAAGTTAATGATAAAAGTCATGAATAACATATTTGTAAGTCATTTTTAATAACAAATATAAATATAATATTTATATAAATAATAAATTTGGTCTTAAGGGAGACACAATATTTCTCTATTTTGTAAAAAAATATTCAGACAAAATTGAAACAAATAAATTGAGTACTAAATTGAAACCAATAAACATATATGGGTACTAAATTGAAACAAATAGACACATGTGGAAACTAAGTTGAAATGAAGACAATGACACTTGCTAGGTATCTTGCCACGTGGCGATACTTTGCCACGTGTCACATCAAGGATTTGACACGTGGTAATTTTTTTTTAAATTAAAAAAAATTAAAAAAAATTAAAAAATTAAAAAAAAATTAAAAAATGCAGAGGCTGACACATGACAAGGTAGTTAACGCCGTTTCTGAAGACTTACCACTTCTCTTACCAATATAAATATAGAGAAATGATACAATGACACGTTTTTCTTACCACTTCTCTTACCACCTGATGTGGCGTGAGATATTTAATTTTCATTTTTTTTAATTTAATTGAAAAATAAAATGACAATGTAGAAGCTTAGAGTATGCACTCGTGCATGTTGGACACTTACCATTCATCACAGAACCCTCCTCTCTTTTCATTTTGATTTTTCAAAAAATCTCTCTCCTCTGAACCAACTCTTCCCCAAACCCCCCCCAGAAAACCCTCCCCGCACACACCTCTCCTCCACCGTGAAAATTCATCACGGACCCCTCTCTCCTTTGAATGTTGAAACTCCAAACCCGTTTATGTTCTTCGAAAAACCCTATCCCATTTTAATCTTCAAACTATTCCCCCTATCCCAAATCCCTCTGAACCAACTATTCTCCATACCTCTGAACCAACTGTTCCCGAACACACCTCTCCTTTCATTGTTGAATCCCCCAACCCGTATCAGTTCTTCGAAATAGTTAAAAAAACATGTTACAACGGTTGCGAACCACAAGCTAAAATACCAATGAAATAGTTAAAAAAAACATGTTAGAAAACATCAAGATATGAACTTAATTAACTATAATAAATAAATGGAAAATGATTAGTTGACTACTTTTTCTTACGACTTCTCTTGCCACCGAAGAAAAATACTAACCTGCAACATTTTTAAACTTATCTTGCAACTCAAGCGCAATTATGATGTAACCCATCAAGGAGTTTTTGCATAAAATAAGTTGACAGATATTGGAAGTGCATAACAACACACAAATCTCTCCCCTACTCAAAGGGTGGACTTCAATTGTGCACACAAATACCAGACCCCATCCCATTTATTATAAACCAAGTGTAAGTTCCTTTGGGAAAAAATAGTCTGCAACATTCTTAAATTTGTCTATAACCCAAAAGCAATTAAGGTGTAACCCACGAAGGAGTTTTTGTACAGGGAAAAATTGATAGATTTTGGAAATGCATGACAACACACAATTTTCTCCTTTCCTAAAAGGTTGGACACCAGCTGCGCACACCAATACAAGACTCCATCCTACTTTCTCTAAACCATGTGTAAGTTCATTTAGGGAAAAACTAGCCTGCAACATATTTAAACTTATGTTGCAATCCAAGAATAATTAAGGTGTAACCTACGAAGGAGTTTTTGCACAAAATAAAATTGACAGATTTTGAAAGTGCATTACAACACACATTTTGTTTCCCTTTGTAAAAGGGTGGATCCCAACTGTGCATACCAATACTAGACCCCATTCCACCTCTTCTAAACCAAGTGCAAGTTCATTTAAGGAAAAACTAGTCTGCAACATTTTTAAATTTATCTTGCAACCCAAGACCAATTAAGGTATAACCCACAAAGGAGTTTTTGCACAAAGTAAAATTGACAGATTTTGGAAGTGCATAAGAACACATAATTTTCTCCCTTACTAAAAGGGTGGACCCGAGCCATGCACACAAATACCAAACCCCATCTCATTTCTTCAAAACTGGGTGTAAGTTCATTTGGGGAAAATTTACCTTCCAACATTTTTAAATTTATCTTGCAACCTAACAACAATTAAGGTGTAACCCACGAGAGAGCTTTTCACAAATTAAAATTCACAGATTTTGGAATTGCATAAGAACACACAATTCTCCCCCTTACTAAAAGGTTGGACCCCAACTATGCAAACCAAGATCAGACCCCATCCCAATTCTTCTAAACCAGGTGTAAGTTCATTTGGGAAAAACTAGCCTACAACATTTTTAAATTTATCTTGCAACCTAAGAGCAATTAAGGTGTAACCCACCAAAGAGCTTTTGCACAAATTAAAATTGAAAGATTTTGGAATTACATAAGAACACACAATTCTCCCCCTTACTAAAAGGTTGGACCCCAACATTGCACACCAATACCAGATAGAATTGGGATTTTCTAGAAAGCCAAATAGAATTGGTTTATGGTTTTTCGAAGAACTAATACGGGTTGGGGGATTCAATAATGAAAGGAGAGGTGTGTCTGGGAAGGGTTTTCTGGGGACGTTTTGGGAACAGTTGGTTCAGAGGGATTTGGGATAGGGGGAACAGTTTGAAGATTAAAATGGGATAGGGTTTTTCGAAGAACAAAAACGGGTTTGGGGTTTCAACATTCAAAGGAGAGAGGGGTCTGTGATGAATTTTCACGGTGGAGGAGAGGTGTGTGCGGGAAGGGTTTTCTGGGGAGGTTTGGGGAAGAGTTGGTTCAGAGGAGAGAGATTTTTTGAAAAATCAAAATGAAAAGAGAGAAGGGTTCTGTGATGAATGGTAAGTGTCCAACACGCGCGAGTGCATACTCTAAGCTTCTGCATTGTCATTTCATTTTTCAATTAAATTAAAAAAAATTAAAAATTAAATATCTCACGCCACATCAGGTGGTAAGAGAAGTGATAAGAACAAGGTGTCATTGTATCATTTCTCATAAATATACGTATATTTAATAAATTTAAATATGTTTTTAGCCATCATCAAATAAAATGAATGAGTTTTGATCGTGATCCTTATAACTTTTTTCTTTATTTTTAGTGCTTGTAAATTTAAAAATTACTTTTTTTTATTGTTAATATTACATGATATTAGTTAATATATGAACAAAAGGTCAAATAATCATTCTAAGTGACACATACTAATGTTAATGTTGTGACAGAATTCCAATATTTAACATCTTAAGAGTATTCTTAAAATTTATAAATTAAATGTTATTTTTTTAAATGAATATTAGAGATTAAGGAAAGTGATTTTGAAAATTTGAAGAGATAAAAATCAATGAAACATATTTTACAGGAATCAAAACTAAAGTTTACATACTTTATGAAGATTATAAATAGATATTTCAAATCTAATGGAAGGAGAAACAATTTCTCTTTATAGAAACAAAAAATTAAAACTTTTTAATTTTAATAAACAAAAACTATATTTAAGTCTATTTAACATTTTTACAATAGTTTCATTAAATACAATCCTATATGATTCTTTCTCTTTTCCCAACATTTTAAAAAACTATTAAACTAGAAATTAATATCATTCACAATAATATAATTATGGTTTTCACATATTTAAATTATTAAATACAAATCTTTTGTTATATAACTTGTTTCGGGTAAAACGAGACGAAATTTTTCTTATACAATTTGTTTCTCTCACTTAATGATATTCTTTTTCTTGTTAAGATGTCTTGTTCGTTCAAGACTAATCGGTGGTACTTGTTAAAGATACTCTGATACTTGTTAAATATTTACTACAACAAAATTTGTTTTAGACAATAACATAAAATTGTGAATTAAACCACAAAAGTCGTGAGCTAAAATTTAGACAATAACTTTTTAGACTTAGTTTAGGAGAGCATAACTGTAGGTAAATAGGTCACGATTTTCAGTATGACAACAATTTTAAAATCGTTGCTTAAAATCCTCATAAAAAACAATAATTTTGATGTATGTGTTCTTCAAAACTTCATAATTTCAAAATTCTGAGCTCTTGGCATTTTCAATCTAAAATTAAAGGGAAGGAAGAAATTCAAAATTTTGCATTTTTGGAATTAGTTTTGCATTTTCAGTCAAAAAAGGAGGGAGAGAATATTTATAATCTAAAAGCTTTAATTTTTAGTGCATTTTAGACAACATTTTTATAAATTAGCCCACATTTTTTACAACCAACATTTATATAAATGTTGCTTAAGATGGTTTTTAAGCCACGTATAAAAAAATGTTTCCTTTACTATGTTTAGACATCATTTATATACCCCTGGTCTCGTTTAGTTTTGTCTAAAGTCATTTTTGTTGTAATGATCGAAAAGTTAAGCAAGTTAAATCAATCTTAAATGTGTATTAAATGTACCAACAACTTTTCAATGGACTTTGATTAGGAGTAGCCTAATAATGACTCAATTTCTCCTAATCATGTTTATGACCTTACTTAGCATAATTCATTCTCATAATTAGGCAATTTTGGTTTGAGATTGATCGATCTGTTCAGCTACCAAGGTAATGATTTAGACGTTGAAGTCTAAATCAAGTTATTATACGACTATCACTAACTGTTATTGTGCAGTTACATGATGATTATAGGTTTAATTAGTCAGATGATATTTACTTTCATTTAGATGTGTGAGTTTAGTACCTGCTCGTAAAAAGGTGTCAATTGAGTCCCAACTTTTGAAAAGATGTCTCAATTAGGTCCTTTTCAACAAAAAATTATTACCACCATTAACGGTATTGATATTTAAAATGACTTACAAAATTAAGTATTGATATTTATATTAAGATTTAGTGGTAAAATGTTAGAATTATGGTGCTTGATTTAGTCCCACATCGCTTAGAATAGTGAGATGTGGTTCTCTATTTTACTATATAAGAGACTCTGTGTAAAGCTTTAAGACACACCAAAGATACAAATACTTCCTAGTGTAGTCGTGGACGTAGGCATACACATTGTAGCCGAACCACGTTAAATTCTCTGTGTCTATTTTTCTCTCCTTTATTCTTTCCTTTATTGCCTTGTTCCTAACAATTGGTATCAAGAGCCATTTTTCTTAGTATGCTCTGTGGTTGCAGCATTGTCTAATCTTCCACATCAGAAAAGATTTGGTTTCTATTTTTCTTCTTGGGGATCTCAGTTTAGAGAAGTAGTGGGAGCTTTGGTCAAAGGCAGCAGGAGCTTTGGTCAAAAGCCGCAGCAGGAGCTTTGGTCAAAAGCCGCAGCAGGAGCTTTCGTCAAAGCAGCAAGAGCAATGGCATTGGAAGAAGGGAAGGTGAGGATTGAGAAGTTTGATGGCAGTGACTTCGGGTTCTGGAAGATGCAGATAGAGGACTACCTGTATCAGAAGAAGTTGTATCTACCCTTAACAGGGCAGAAGCCAACTGACATGGAGCAGGCGGAATGGGATTTGTTAGATCGACAGACACTCGGTGTGATCCGATTGACATTAGCCAAGAATGTTGCGT
>Ga0214542_1005902_pt1 | contig 22888 bp, 11 predicted proteins | sample CNSS1metaG_FD_160096 | JGI IMG/M metagenome (GOLD analysis project Ga0214542, IMG submission 160096) | Root nodule microbial communities from cowpea collected in UCLA plant growth center, Los Angeles, California, USA - CNSS1 | ecosystem: Host-associated > Plants > Roots > Nodule | place: USA...
ATTAATATATATATATATATATATATATATATATATATATATATATATATATAAGGTAAAGTTTAGCAGGTACGGGTATCCACGGGTACGGATACTATCATATCCGTACCCGTCCCGTTAACATGCGGGTATCAAAAATACTCATACCCGCGGGTAGCGGGTATCCATTTTGAATATCCATTTCCTACCCGTTGCGGGTTTTATCCGCGGATACCCGCAGATACGGATTTTTTTGACATCCCTAGTCCCGACGCGATCCGACTCGACATTCTTCCCGACTTAGGTCAACCTGACTTGACCTTTGGTCGGCCCAACCTAGCTCATCCTTTGGCCCAACCTGGCCTAGTTTGGCCCGACTCGACCTTCTACCCGGCTCGACCTTCGACTCGACCTTTAGCCTGACTCGACCTTTGAGTCAGCTCGACTTTCAACCCGACCCAAGTCAACTCGACTCGACCATCGGCCTGGGTCAACCTTTGGCCCAATCCAGCCTGATTTAACATTCTACCCTATTCGACTTTCAGCCCGATCTTGTCCAGCTCAACCTTCGACCCGAACCGACTTGTCTCAACCTTTTGTCTGACCTAACTTGACATTTTGAACCTGTGGAATTTTTTTTCTCCTAACTAATGTGCATTTCCATAATTTGGAGAATTTTAATTTCCTTCTTTTTTGAGTGAATTTAAAATTCTACTATTTTAGTTATTATATCTTCTTAAAATTCCTCAATTTCAGATTCCTTTTAATTTCTACATCTAAACATATCATTTTCCTTGAAATAATTTCAAAATCTCCAAATAAATGAATCACTATCTCAAATGCAGGGATAATTTTTTTTTCTTGATAACTATCTTTAAAGGAAGTTGTACACAACTCACTGTAAACAAGTTTTATAGTTGTATTGTTGACTTGAAACAATCTTTCTTCTTAATATAAAATTGACCAATTATCAATTCAAAGTAAGTCATTTAGTTTAAACTTATTACTCATTTATTTCATTACCATACATATTTACAATTATTACAATTAGGGGTCGGCAAAAAATTTGTTTTGCCTGATCCGATCTATTTTTAATCTGATTTGATCCACTAAATATTCATTTTTTAAAATTTGGATTTTAGTTTGGATCCATATTTATTAATTTTTAGGTTAAAATACATCGTTGGTCCTCGTTTTTGTACTAAAATCTCAATTTGGTCCTCGTATTTTTATTAGTCTCAATTAGGTCCAGATTTTGTAAATTAGTAACAATTAGGTCCTTTTCATTAGTATAGAACTAACACCGTTAAGTAGGTGCCATGTGTTAACTCCTCGCTTTTTTGACTTTTTTTTTGAATTTCTTTTTTAATTTTAATTTTTTTTTAAATTTTTTAAATTTTTATAAAATAATATTTATGCCACATGTCACGTCTATAGTGTGCCATGTGTCAATATAATATGGTGACACGTGTCAAATTATTGTATGAATCTCAATTTGGTCCACATATTTATTAATTTGATTTAATTTCAGTCCCAATTTTTTTAAAAAAATTTCAATTTCAGACGCTCCAAATTTTACTTTTATATAATGTTATTAAATATTTTTATTAAATATTTATGGATTTTAAAATTTAGATAGTCGAAACTTATTCTTTGGACCAGACTTACATCCATACGAATCTAGACCACGTTATTCAACAACCAAATTTTGAAAATAATTTCTTATCCCAAATTTCAATCCACTAAACCCTAACTCCCAAAGTTCAATGGATTACGAACCCTAAACTCTTCCCTCTACTTTCTTCAAGTCACAACACGAATTCATAGACAAATTTGTTTCTCCTTCCTAGTGTTCCTTCCTGTTTCTCCTTCCTGGTGCTCATATTTCTCCTTCCGTTTTTGTTTCCTTTTTGTTCCTTTATCTATTTTTTATTATCTTTTGATTAATTCATATTATGTTTTAGAAAATGCAAGTGATACCACGATAGTGAATGTGGTGGTGGGGTTTGCTCTAGATTAAGATCGAGGTCAAGATTTCAAGGGTATATGCTTATGATTAGGTATTTCCAATTTTGTACGGGTTTCGAGTTAGGGACAATGTATGGTTTTTATTAATGTTATCGTTGTTTGAAAATGACTCTAGCTTAGAAAAATTTTCAATATGTTGAGTCATGTGTGACACATTGAATTCTACTACTTCAATGGCTGGTTTTGACGGTTTTGTATTGCATTGATCGAGACTCATCGAAAGATAGAGAATCAGAAGGGAATTAGGCAAATTTATTATTCTTTTTGAAGTGTTTTTATTAAAATTAGATTCACACATTAGATTTTAGGTATCAAAGCAACATTTTATACTTATTTGTATATGAGCCACACTAGAGGAGATGGATTTTGATATGATGATTGGCAAGGATCTTGTACACTACATGGATAATTTTTTAGTTTAGCTAAAATATGAATTCCTCTAAATACTAGCAATAATGTGGTAAATATACTATTTTTCATGATATAATGCATAATGACCATAGCTTAGGCTACTATAAATGCTTCTTACAGAAAATTATTTATTATTGAATAAAAAATGAAAGAATGTAATGATTTTCTAGACATTTCTACATAAATTTACATAATTAGAAAGAAAATATAGAAATTAAAGCTCGGAGACATTAATAAGTTCTCCTTATTAGAAAAGAATGAGAAGAAAACAGTGAGCAGTAGTTAGGAAAATGCAACATGACTCTTTCAATGTTATTTTTTTTTAAATAACCATAGGAAAGGCGCTTAAGAGAAGCCTCAAACACAATTCAACAACAAATTTAAACACAAAGTGAAACTTTGAAAATACTGTTGTTTCTCTCCAACCAAATACACCTAAAAAGTACCAAGTTGTTTAAATTATAAATTATGATAATCATCTCATTTTGTTTCCTTTGTTCTGTATGTAGATTTCACCGTGACTGCAAAAAGATTGAAGCAATTGTTGGATCAAAAATAGTTATCCAGGTAATTTCAAATGCAAACTTTGTTGTGAGGATAATAATCGTTATCTCTTTCGTCAAATTAAACCAATGTTAAGTAAATCACCTATGCATTTTTTTGTCGTACTAGTCTCTTATTTACTTCAAACTTTATTCCTTCATAATTTTGGAACAAGCTTATGATTGTATGCAGGAGTTGTTAATTATGAGTGGTACGACTTAGTTTAATTAGGAAGAATGAAAGTGATGATTGGAGAGACAAATAGAAGGAGTTTTTACGTATAAATAGGAAGTTTAGGTGGCATGATTTTTGTTGCTTGCTTTTTTCTTTTATTATCTATCTTTTATTCTTTCGATAAAAAATGTGTATTAGAATGGGGACAATGAGTGGCTGAAGGACTTAGGAGTAGTGGCCGAAGGAATTGCTTTTTAGTTATATACTTGGGATTCCTCACTCCTCATGCTTTAAAGGTTATTTTGTTTACAAATAAAGGTTTTACATTGTAGCTTTTCTTTTATTTAGAAGAACTTAATTCATACACTTTTTTTACAAAATGAAATGTATGAATAAATTCTTACATATTTTCAAAATCATTAGATTTAGTTTATACATTATGATAAATTCTTATATATCTGCTTGTGTTGATACATTTTTTGTATGCTATGTTATGTAGCTGGTCAATTTCCTTTTCTAGTTGATAAATTCTTATATATGTGCTTATTAAAGTTAAGTCTTATCTGAGTTTGTTGAATTCTCATATCTACTAGGTTGTGTTCTTTCTTGGTTAGTCATTGTTGCAATATTTTTCTACAAATGTCATTGGTGCATGAAGAAGATAATTTTTCCGTCTCAAAACCAATTGAGAATGCACTTTCTATCCCACCAGTTGTTAGTGGCTCTACAAATGCGAGCCCATTTTCATGAGGGATGGAAAAATCGATATGAAGCTTGGAATCATTTCATTCAACTAGAACCTAAATCGGATAAGAAGGCTCAATGCAAGTATTGTGATGCCCTTATTCGATATGAGAAAGGAATAACTTCAATGCGTAATCATGTATTGAGATGTCCGAATAACCCCAATAACGAAGTAAACAAGAGGCGAAAAGCTAGTGCATCTTCAACAATTGATGGAAATATTAACTCTCCTTCTTATGGTAGATTTGACTAAGAACTTTCTCAAGAAAAACTAGTAAAAATGTTTGTGGAAGTTGAACTCCCCTTTCGGTTTGTAGAGCATGCTGCTTTTAGGAGGTATACAAATGCTTTGCAACTAAGATTTAAGATCCCATCACGCCACACCTTATCCCGTAATATTGTGACATTATGGAATGCAAAGAAGGTATGTTTGAAGAACTTTCTTTCTCAACATTGTCAAAGAGTTTGTCTCATGGACTTCACCTCAAAATCAAAGTTATATGTGTTTGAAAGGCCACTTCATTGACAATGATTGGAATTTGCATAAAAGGATTTTGAATTTTCATCAATTAATAAGTCATACAAGAGAAGCCATGGCTAAATTTGTTGAGTCATGCTTGCATGAATGGGGATTGAATCATGTTTTGACATTGACAGTAGATAATGATACGTCAAATGACACGGAAGTTCAACAGTTGAAGAAAAGACTATTATTGTCTTGGAATAACTTGGTTTTAAAAGGTGACTATATTCATATGCATTGTTGTGCACATATTTTGAAGTTAATTGTGAGTAGTGGGTTAAAAGAGATTGATAATTTCTTTTTAAGAATTCATGCTACAGTGAAATATATTAGATCATCTCCTTCTAGATTTATGAAATTCAAAGAGTGTGTTGAAAGGCAAAATGTTGAATATAAGGGTCATATTTTCTTGGATGTTGAAATAAGGATACAGGTAGTGCTACTTATAAGATGGCTGAAAAAATGGAAAAGAATATGGGAAATATTAGGGTCAAGCTGACAAGTTTAATATGTTGTTGTTGATTGTTGTTGTTGTCTTGGATCTTAGATACAAAATGAGTTATATGAGTTGGGTAATTGATCAACTTTTTTATCCTAAAAAGGCAAATGATGGAATGGTATTAAAGTCAAGATTGGATATCTCTTTAAATTTGTTGTTTGATGAATATAAAAGTCAAAACAGAGCTAAAAATGACACACAACAAGCATATGCAGAAATACCCAGTTATAAGCATGATCCATATGGTTGGAACAAATTTTTGCATACAACATGATTAGCATCTTCAAACAAATCTGAGCTTCAAAAGTATCGAGAGGAAGAGCTTGATACAAGTGAAAATTTAAACATCCTTGATTGGTGAAAGATTAATTCATGTAGATTTCCAATCCTTTCAAACATAGTATAAGAGTTATTAGCTATGCTTGTTTCTACGGTAGCATCTGAGTCTACTTTTAGCACAGGAGCAAGAGTGCTTGATCCATATCACAGTTCTTTGTCATATCAAAAGGTGGAGGTACTTATATGTACACAGGATTGGTTAAAAGACACACATTTACCATCATTGTTGGACTATGATCTTGAAGAGCTTCAATGTGTTGACCAAGGTATGTTGATGTTTCAATTATGTAATAACATGATTTCTTTAAATTAAGTAATGATAATCTTTTCATTTCTTATAGAGTTGGTTTCTCAAGATGTTGACCACAACATGATTTCTTTGAATTAAAGCTCAATCATTATGCATTTTGCAAACATTAAGTACATGAATGAATTTTCATTGTTGTTTTCATATATAACTGATTTTAGGTGACTCTAATGTTTCAATGATCAAATTCTTACTTGCATGTACATTAGTCGTGAATGGACTTTTGTTATGGAGATGGATGATACTATGACCAATAACTCTTCATGTTTCCTTGCAATGACTTTTTATTTTAAGTTTTTATGTTTATTGGAAATTATAGTTACTATATTTTTAATGAATGGACTTTTGGTATGGAGATGGATATTGATACTATGACCAATAACTCTCCAAGTTTCCTTGCAATGACTTTTTATTTTAAGTTTTGATGTTTATTGGAAATTGTAGTTACTATATTTGTCATGAATAGACTTTTGGTATGGAGATGGATAGCGATACCTATACCAATAACTATTTATGTTTCCTTGTAATGACTTTTTATTTTAAGTTTTGATGTTTATTGGAAATTATAGTTACTATATTTGTTATGAATGAACTTTTGGTATCGTGATGGATATTGATACTATGACCAATAACTCTCCATGTTTCCTTGCAATGACTTTTTATTTTAAGTTTTTATATTTATTGGAAATTGTACTTACTATATTTGTCATGAATGGACTTTTGGTATGGAGATGGATAGTGATACATATACCAATAACTCTCCATGTTTCCTTACAATGACCTTTTATTTTAAGTTTTGATGTTTATTGGAAATGTAGTTGTTGATCTTGGATGTGGACAATTTTAAGTTGTCATATCAAGTAGAATAGTTTTTCTATGTATATGAGCTTGCAAATATTTGACTAAACACAACTGCAAGTTTTGCATCAAAAAATTTGTAATCAATGAGTTTAAGCAATGGAATTTTTAGTTTTTTTTAATATTAAGAATTTATATAAATATTATCATTAATCTTTAATATTAATATTATTATATTTTATATTGTTTAATTTTTTATATATTTATGTATTAAATTAAATAGTTATTTTATTTTTAAAAAAGTAGATTTAAAATTAAAATTAAATTTATAAAAAAGTTAATATTAGAAGTAAAAATATGGATTTAGAAATGGATTGGATTAAAAATGGATCCAAATATATGGATCTAGATTTAGAACTTGATCCAAATATTTGGATTTGAATTTTAAAAAGATCTAACTGGTTTCACAAGAAAAGTATATCTGGATTCACTATCTAATCCAATTTTTTGGATCTGGATTAGATCTTCAAAAATCTGATCCATGACCACCTTTACGTCAATTGTGACTTTTTGTATAATTTAGTATTAAAATTTGCAAACTATGTTAACAAATATAAATTTATATATGTTGTGCTTCATGGAGAATTTCATCAAGTAAAATCTTATTAGAAATTATCCGTGCAAAAAAAATCTACAAAAGTTGGCAAAGGATGGAAAGAGTTTTGATGTTAAAATAGATTGCGAGAAAGGGACAACATTTTCTTCAAAGGCGACAACCAAGCAAGAAACATGAATATAAGTGTATATATTATGTAATATATAATATGTAATTTCATGCAATAATTGTAGTTATTGTTTGTTTCGTTTTTTTATTTGTTTTATAGTGAAAGTCCCATTATAGGCCATTGTTCTTTTAAGTAGAAGAAAAATTAATTTAATGCTTTAATTGAGCACCGAAATTTATTTCAGTTTTTTGTATTATACAAGTTAAAATCCTCTAACGATATATGTGAGACCTGATCAGATGAATCAGTACTTATACTAATCAGATGATACAAGTCCAAATGATCATAATGATCAGACAAAGTTGATCATATTCATCAAATGAAACAATATTAAAGTTCTTACAAACGATGTAGTAAAATGAATTGATTAAAGAACTAAAAAGAATAAGCTAACCTCAAGACTCATCAATTAATTAACCACATGATACAAAGTGAATTAATAAGACGTTACAAGATCAGACTATATAAACTTGAGTCTATTAGACTATTTGAACTTTATCATATGATGCATAAAACTGCTACCAGACGTTTATAAGAAATCATCTGACACACTTTCTAGACTAAGTGCCAATTGTTTTATTGTTCTAATTCTTTATGTTTTACTTAGTTTCAAATTTAAATGAAATAAATCGAACCTCAAGGATCAAATTCTTTCTAGATAATTCTATAGACTTTGTTCAACCACCCTCTTCTAAAACCTAATTACACTATCACACAAATTATACAAGTTTATCAATACACGGATATGAATTGATTATAAGCTTGATTAGTTTAAATTGCTCTAATATACTATTGTAATTAATGTTGATAATACAAGTCTAAATCATGATTAGACAATACAAGTTGATCAAACAAAACAATGTTAAAATTCCCACTTATGTTGATCAAAAACGATGTTGTAGAATCAACTCATTAAATGACTCAAAAGAATATGCTGACCAGAAAGTGAATTAATCAGACAATACAAAATAAACTGATCAAACGATACAATATCAAACAATTTAAGCTTGAGTCCATCAGACTATTTGAACGACTAAGATGATAAACACTTAAACCATACTATTAGTATATTTGTATTTTTACATAATCTACTTTATATATTTTTTACATAATTTATCGTTTGTAATTTTAATTTTACATCGTTTACTATTTAATTTTTATACATTTTCTAACTCTTATATTTTTAAGGTCTGATCTTTACAGTTTTATTCATGATCTATTCTTTTTAGTTTAAGATTATTTAGTCTTCAGATTTTCCTATATCATTTAACATTTATACTTTTCCAAAATTTAGTCAACATTTTCTGCATCAATTAACCTTTATATTCTTAAAAAGATTTACTCTTTACATATATTTCCATTATCTAAACAATATTTAATTCAAAATTAAATTTTAATTTTTTATTTTGATTGACTTATCATAATATGTTCTTTAAAGCAATTATATACAATATATTTTATAAAAAACAAATAAATAACCTAAATAGAATCTCAGTATAAAAACAATCAAAATATTATTGTTTAATTTTATATAAAAAAATCACATTAAATTATAATTATATTTTTATAAACTTAAATTAATATAATAAATATATTATAATTTTTAAAAATTAAGTAGATTGCACATTCATAGTATATATATATATATATATATATATATATATATATATATATATATATATATATATAAGCTAAAAGTGGAATAATGTTCCAGGCATCAAACAATTCCACCAGAAAGCATGAACGTCATTTTTATTTCTAGCAAAACAAGTGCACACGCTACAAACATTTGAGATTGACACTACCCCCAACTATATAATACACAAAGATCCCATATCGCTACTACCTACAAGAAACACACACTTATTCCCTACCCTACAAACATAGAACACCACATAAGCTTCACATACGACCAAATGCAGAAAACAAGCCTTCCAAGATTATACACCATCTCAATCATGAAGAAGCCTCTGATCAAAGTGCCAAACACCTGCAAGAAGCAGCAGCAACAACATTTATTCTATTAAAAAGAAAGGAGAATATAAACAGAGTAATGAATGCATAATAGGTACATGCTTGTTTGTTAGTGAACCAAACAAAAGTACAAGAAACATGCTAGTAGCTGAAGATAATATATGCATACCATGACCCTTTCCAACTAATCTCAGTTGAGTCACATATTCTGCAATCTTCTTAATTGATTCAACCTGTGCAATGGAAAACCAAGATGTTACAAACCCAGAAATGGTTTTTTTATATTACATATAATGATCAAAGGGTCTTGCAGTTTAGTGATATTCAACCATAATACGAATTCAACTGCATACTATTTTGTAAAGTTTTTACCTGCTCATTCAGAAACTCACTCTCAATGAAGTCTGCCAATTGAGCATCATTGTTACGATCTGCCACCTATATTGTTTAAGAAAAACACAGGAGGTCATTAAACAAGGTACTAGATAAGCAATAACAAATAAACACAACGAAGATTGATTGGTCATTTAGCAGTATGAACTATAGGTAATCTATGATTTCGTTACAAACACATTCATTCCAAAGCTAAGAGGCAAAGAGGCATTACACTATGAACATATAGGAGTTTCTCATTTGTCAACTTCTCCAAAGACAAAGCTAGCTCCATTGCTGAATCAACCAAGAAACCAAAGATGGAAAAGCAAGTTACCATACTGGTTTGAACATAACACCATTATAAATAAAAATGTGCAACACTAGTGTGTGAAGATGCAAACAGAAAACATGATCAAGAAATTTAAAACAAAAGTTTGACTAACAACAGAAAACTCACCATACAAGGCATCCCCTTTTTCTGGATGCTCAAATTCTGAGGGAGGACTTGTAATGGGATGCAGCACCACTCGTCCACCACGAATGTTCTAAGAAAATAAGAGTTATGTTTGTCATTAAGTCTAAGCTATAAAGTCTAGCTCTGTATTTTGTGTTTACACTACTGATATTATTCAAATGATATAAAGATTGATGATGATATTATTCTGATATATTATTCTAATATATGTAATGAAGAATCAAACCCCAAAAAAGCTTAACAAACCCATTTTATTCCAACTGAAGCGAATATTACTTCTGTGCAAGTTTTTCTTTCAGACACATGATCTTGAATTAAAACCCCATATGCTTACTAACTTATCTCTTAAGGACATGTTTGTATACAAGTTGAACTAAATTGACCAAAACACAAGCTTATAGTTTCATAAGAACAAACATGTCATAATTGTGTTAAACCTTGTTGATTCAAAAGGCAACAAAGCTTAAATTTGTTCATTAACAAGACTCAGATCCTGAAACTATAATGAAGTCGTACAATAAATTTTCATGAATGATAAAACTGATTATAGATATAACTAGTTTAAAAGTATATAATTAGTTGACTGTATACATATAATAATCCTTAGCCCTTGCAAAATCAAACTTTAGTGGTATTTGTCCAAGGCTTGCAAGAGCTGTTCAAAAGTAACACACCAACCTGATACTTTATAAGCTTTTCAGCATGCTCTCTTTCTTCTTCACTTGATTCCTTGAAGAACCTGCTCTCCACAAAACAGCACCCTATTAAAATCCTTTCTGAGAAATAGAGTAAATAACATCATAGAAATATGACACTGGTTTAGAGTTGATTACTTGGCAAGTCCCTTGAGAGCTATGTTATCTCTGTCGAAGTAGGCAAACAAGGAATGATACACATAGGAAACATTGTATTCCACACTGTATCCAGAGTTGAGAGACAAAATAACTATTAGCATAAAGACTTTTTATTATAAAATAAATAAACAATTAACCATAAATAAATAGATGAAAGGAGAGTATGATATCAAGCCTAAAGTTAAAAGTAAATGATGAAAAATTGTGTTTCCAATTTATATATACTTTGTTAAATCTGATATTTGTATCTATATATGAAATTAATGAATTTGGTATTTCAATTATTTATAATATATGATTTTATTCTTTTCTGAAATCTAAACTTAATATCCATTACAGAAACCTTATTCATCAACTTAAAAATATAAAATCAAAGCAGATTTAACACAAACTGCAATTAGCAAAGACACGTTTTTCCTTTACCCTTAAAAAGATGCAGGAGTTTAGGTGCTCATGAAAAAGCACTTTCCAGTAAAAATATAGGAAACAGTTAAACATAAACAAATATGTATTTAAAACTAAAAAAAATATGTAAGTGCTTTGCTACAAATAAAACTAAAACTGTACTCATAATTTTACGTAGATTATTAACCCGAACTCTAATTCATGTTTGAAATCGGCAAAAAAGTCACGAATAAAATTCCATCAAAGTCTGTTAAAAATGAAAGTTAAAAAAACCCACTAGAAATACATCAAATACAACCCTTCTATAGTGTAAAAAATGGATCTCTAACTCTCACAAATTCCAACCAAGAAACCACAATATAAAACAAGGTTATAAAATATTATAGAATGAATAGAAACATACTTGATCTGTTCGTTGATTGCAGCTTCAGCCTCATCTGAATAGTTTTGGCGAGACAAGGAGACATTCGGTGCAATTGGGACAGCAAGATAATCCTTCTTCAGCTCCTGAAAGGGTTCAAATATCACCCCAGTGAGTGGTGCTGGTGCGTTTGAAGCAGCAGCACACACTCTCATGTTCCTGCTCCCACCACCGTTAACAGAAACACTCAAAGAAGAAGAAGAACAAAGGGATAGCTTCTTCTTAGCATCATCACCACCCACAACATTTGAGAGAGAAAAGGTCAAAACTTTAGAACAAGAAAGGGCCATTTGGGAGGAAAATGAAGAGAAATGAAAAGATAATTGCAGTTGCGGCAAGGTTTGTGTGAAGCAACGAGGAAGGGGCAAGGGTGATATAAGTAGTAGAGAAAAGGGGTATTCTGGGAATTCAAAATTTTTTTCAACCGTTCGATTGACAGACACGTGGAGGGCTGAGATTTGTTACAAGTACGGGCGTGTGGCGAGCTCGTGGTCTATCCAGTGTGAAAGGGGAATCTGTGGAAAAATCCTTTCCACGTCACAATCGAGCATCCTCGAAATCTATGCCTACGCGCTCGACTACGTCAAGATGCGGTACTCGCGCTTTGAGCGTTTCAATTAATTGAGGTGTTTCAAAATTTTGTCTCTTTGTTCCTTCTCTCTATCTTTCACATTTTACTTTTCTTTCACGCAAAATAAAAAAACAAATGAAATAAAATCGGGTTTTACTATTCTATTTTTTTCTATAATAAATGCGACATTTAAGATTTTTAACTATTTTTGTTCTCACTCAATTATTTATTTTCCTTCACATAAATTAATATTTTTATAATTAAGGACTGCAGTTTTTTCTGATGTGTGTACAAGACGCGATCCTTTTAAAATTCAATTCATTTTTATTTTAACTGTTTTAAAATTGTAATCCTTTATCTTTATAAATGTTGGAAAAGTAACATTGTCTTGATTCTTTACTGAAGCATGACATGTATTCACATCATATTCTTTACTGAAGCATGACATGTATTCACATCATATGCGATTTCTAAGTAAATTTTAACATGATATATGTCCATATGTAATGTTGAACAAGAAATTTATTTATGGAGACTCAAGAAAAAAATTTAAAAGAATTTAAGGGTGTGTTTGGACGAGGCAATTTAATATGGTAATTTATTTATTTGAAAAATTTGAATTTTTTCTAAGTAAAATAACTTGTTTGAATGAAGAAATTAGAAGGGAATTGAAATTGAGTAATTTTAATAAGGTAATTCAAATCACTAAAATAGTAAAATTTGAAATTCACTTAAAAAGGAAGGAAATTGAAATTTCACAATTTTTTAAATTTCTCATTGTTTAAGATCAGAGGTGCCAATTTGGTTCAGATGACCAAGACGAGTCAGCCAGCCCAACGACATACACGGGCCGGTCCTACCTGACGATCAAAACAGGCCTGACGACAAAGACGGGTCAAGTGAGCCGACGATCAAGGCGGGTTGGGCAAGATTGACTACCAAAACGGGATAAACGACCCAAACGGGTAGGTGGGTCAAATGACCCAAACAGGCCGATGATCAAGAAGGGTTGGGCAAACTTGAAGACCCACACGGGCCGGATGGGCACGACAACTCAAACGGGTCGGGCAAGCTCAACAACCAAGACAGGGTGGCGGGCTCCACAACCAAGACAGGTCGGGCGGGCTGGATCGACGACCTTAACGAGCCCGACCGGCCTAACGACCCAAACGGGCGTGATCAGTCCAACGACCCAAATGGACCTGACCAACCCGACGATTCAAACGTGCCTATCTGCCTGACTATCCTAATAGGTTTGACCGGCCCAGTGATCCAAACGGGGCTGATTGGCCTGACGACCTTAACAGGTCGGGCTGGACTGACTTGACGAACTAGACGAGCTCGACGATGTAGACAGGTCGAGCCGAGTCGAAAACTTTAATTTGACCGAATTTAAATATTTTAAGTTGACAATTATATTTGTTAAATTTAATTTCAAAATTTATATATTAAAATAAGTATTATTAAAATGAAATTTTATCTCATAAGAAAAATTCAATTATTTTATCCAAACAAGAAATTGAAATGTAAGGTATTTCGATTACTCTATACAAACAGATTATTTAAAAAATGAAGGAAATTCAATTGCCAGAATTTTAAATGCAATGCATTTCAATTTCTTAAAATTGTTAAAATGCTTCATTCAAACACAAGGTAAAAGATTCTATAACCTTTTTTTTTTATCAACCTTGCTGTAACACATTTCTCACGTTGTAACGATAAGATTTTTAGTATAATTATTTTTAATTAAATTGAATGCCTATATTCTATCATTAATTATCGTAAAATTAAAATTATAATTTTTGTAAATCATTTTTTTACACTTAAGAGTGGTTAGAATGGTTCCTATAAAGATCTTAGTAATAATAGTAATAATATATTAGAAATAAACTCTATTTTTTTCAAAAGCAACTACAAAATATAACTACAAAATATATCAGGTTATTTATATATCGTAACAACACTCTTAAATAAGGGACCAATTTTGATGATAAAAATATGTTTAGAGATCAATTTCTTAATTAGATATCAACTTAAAGACTAATCTCTTTAGTAGCCAAAATATCAGTAACTAAAAACATATGTTAAGATGTAATTAATGATCCTTAATTATACTATTTTTAGGTTGAAAATTGGAATAAATAACTTCATTAATTAAAATAATATAAAATTATTCAAAATTTATAAGTAATATCTTTTTTGTAATCTTTTTATGTATTTAACACTATTTTTTGTTAATTTAATTCTTTTATATTTAATTATATCTTAATTTTTAACAATATTAAAATATAGTTATTTTATTATTTAATTCTTTTTTAACTTTTTATTTATGTGCATTAAATAAAACATTAATTACAATTGTACAACATTTATACGTATTTTTGTTCTGTAAATAAAGTAAAATTATATTAATGATGATCTGGTCAAAATTTATTTTAATATCACAATTACAAACTTTTATAAAATTTAACAACAAATATTAATTATTTTTAACTAGTGCACTGGTCAACTGAATCCTTTCTTTAAATTATTTTAATTACCAATTATTTTTAGTTTATAATTTAGTATATAAATTGATCGCTGACTAATTACTTTTTGTCACTCATCATTCAATAATTCTCTTGTAATATATTAAACTTAATAAAAGAATAATTCTCTTACAATGTATTAAACTTAATAAAAGAAAAAACATTTAGTGTGTTTCGGTGACGGATCTTCGACCAATATTTTGGGGATGCCAATATTTTGGGGTGCCAAAATTTTGGTTGAATTACTCTTTTGGTCCATTTTTTGTTAAAAATGTCAACTTGGTCTTCTAGTTTTTTTTAGTTTCAACAAGGATGAGATCCGTGCGTACGCACGGATCGTCTTTTTGGTTTTTAAATTGTTTTTTTAGAAAACAGATTTTAATATTATTATTAATAAATCAATAATTTAAATTAAAAGTTTGTAAAGTTTTAATTGCCAATTTAAATATATTTAACAATAAGATTCATTTAACAATGATATAATAATATATTTACGTATAATTAATTATTGCTATATATTATGTGTTATATGTTATGTGTTTTTAAGTTATTTGGAATCATCAATTTGTGATGAGATAAATTGTTATTTTGTTTGGATTAAGAAATGACACTTGATTAGAAGTTTAATAAAACAACATTGTTTGTGATGCACGGTCGTGTTTTTTTTCGTTTTATATTTTTTAATATTTAAAACAGATTTTATTGTTATATAAATTAGTGATTTGAATAATTATTATTGTTATTGGTTTAATTATATAATGATTAATTTTATTGTTTAAATATATTATTAATTTATTTAACTATAACAATTTGTAATAATAATTGGTCGTTGTTAAAATAAAATGTAGATATATTATGTAATATAGTATTGTATAAATGAAATATAATATAAAATTGATGTTAAAATTTTTAAAAAGAAATATTGCATGTTATATTAAAATAAGATGCGTACTGTATATGCTATATTAGAATAAAATGTATATGCACAAATTATTATTAAAGTAAAATAAAAGCATATGGTGTTATATGGTCATGTACAAAATATATATAATGTGAAATTGATGTTAAAATTTTTAAATAGGAATACATGTAGATATAAACACATGTATATTACATCAGAATAAAATGCATATCCACATGTCATTATTAAAGTAAAATGTAGGCATATTGTGTTATATGGTTCCATACAGAATATATAACAGATAAAATTTATGTTAAAAATTTTAAATAAAAACACATATAAGCACATGTATATTATATTAAAATATAATGTATATTCATGAGTGATAAATATATTATTTAAGTAATCATTTTGGTTATTGACAATAATAAATTTATATTAGCTAAATTATTCAATATAGTAACAATAATGTGATTAAGTAACTAATATTTAAATATGACATTGTAATATTATTATTAAAAATTCTCATATTACATAGAATATTTCTTACAAACTTTTGAAAAAATTTCAAGAAAATACTTTTTTCTACCATTTTTTCTAAGAATTTTAATTGGCAGGTAATTCGTCCATGGGTAATAATTTCTGACAAAATTATAAAATTTGCAAGTATTTCCTATAAAATTTGTTGCAAAAAGTGTTTTATACAACATATTTTGCAAAAAAATTGGTAGAAATTTCTTGCAAATTTTTTTCACAACAAAATTTGTAAGTATTTCTTACGGAAAGATTTTCAAAACAAAATTGGTAGGCAATATGAATTTTTTTGGTAGTGTATGTTTTTGTAATAGTATTTGTTAGTTATTTTTTATATTTAAATATATATATATATATATATATATATGTGTTAATTGAAAATAATCAGTTTATATTAGAAAAAATATATTTTCTATAATTAACATGAAATGATATATTTTTGTTAGTTATTTTTTATATTTAAATATAGATCTGTGTTAATTGATGATATATTTTTGTTAGTTATTTTTTATATTTAAATATAGATTCTTGTTAATTGAAAATAATCAATTTATATTAAGAAAAATATATTTCGTATAATTAACATGAAATGATATATTATTGTTAGTTATTTTGTATTGTATAATTGATGATTAATTTTTAATGTTTAACAACACTTAACTATTAATTATTCTAATTAATTATTAATATAATTAATATTTCACATAGATTAAATAAGCTTTATGAAGAAAACTTATTTCACAGTGATCAAATCATTACATTTTCAGAATCAATAAGAAGGGTTTGATTTTGGCGGCAAGTAATACTTATTAGGTGTCTTTTCAATACCTCTGCAGTTTGATTTCGTAGAGACCTTTTTAGATTTGGTGAATCAATTTTCTATATTATACTCACTATGTCTATTAACTTGGTTTAGTATGTCTATTAATTTGGTTCACTGATAGTCTAATATTTTGTGTTAATTTGTTTACTGTAGGTAGGTTATTTCATTGAAGTAGTTTTTTTTTTGTCCCATTATAAAGTATTGTGAAATTAATTGAAATTAACTGTAAATAGTTCTTCTCATGATAAAGTATGGGCAAATCAATTATAAATCCTTCTATTCAAATTTGACGTTATTTATTATGAAGTGTGACTATGATTAACTATAATAAACTTATTTTACTTTCAATGCTTGAATTATATTTCTGTGATATTATGATCGATTTAATAGTTATAAAAATAATAATTTACCTTATATAAGATTCACTATTGTAGAAAATTCCATTAATAAAAGAAATGTATTATACAGTTATTAAAATGATTATTAGGTATAATTATAAAATGTATAATATTACTTATTATAGAAATATCAATTAATTAAAGGATATAAAAAGAACATTTTTAATTATTATTTAAATTAAATAGTCATTTACCTTCTATAATATTACTTATTATAGAAAGGTTGATTAATAAGAGAGATGTATTATACATTTAATAGCACAATTATTATAAATAATAATAAAATGAATAGTTATATACTATATTAAAATGAATTGTATATTTTTTTTTATCGTTATAGTTAATCGTATGTATCTTGTGCAATATGATCTCGTAAGCAATATATGATAAGTTTTTTTTTTGTTTTTTGAAATCCTATTGCGATTTCATTATAAACAACAATAATAGACCTTTTGTTTTACTTTGTTGTATTAAATTTATTGCATTTATTTGTAGTTATATAAGATACTGCTTTTAGTTTTTTTCAACTGAATTTATTTCTTTTAATTTGTAATAAAAAAATTGATATAACAATAATAACAATAACTTATATAATATGAAAGTTTTAAAGATATAAAAGATTTTGAACATGAATATTTACAGTAACAAAAATCGAAATTCACAAACCCAATATTTTACAATGAAATATAACAAACACCTAAGTGCAGAGCAAAAACATAAGTATATAACGAACTCCCCTCCACAGTAACATTACAAATACAAAAACAAATCCAAACTACAAATTTTTTATACATACTAAATTCATTAATTGTGGAAGAGGAGGGAAGTAAAAGTTTATAGGAAATATCTAATAGAATATAAAATAAAAAGCCTCTAACTATTAATCAACGAAATAAATTTCATTCATCTCAATGAATAACTAATAGAATACAATATAAAATAAGTTTCATTTATCTCAATGAATATAAATGACGTCACGTGAGCACCAATATTCATAATACATGTTGATAATCCATTTACATGACTGCTGCAATATTGGTCAAGTGAAATAAAATAACACCTTATGAAAATGTTAGAAGCTAATTAAGAAATCCTGACAAAGAAATCACTTCCAATTTTACTAGATATTGTATTGATTGTTCTCCACCAATCCCGTCATACAAATAAATTTCATAATTCATCATAATCACAATTCCAGATATAGATTAAAGATATCACGACCATTATAGCACAAAGGATTTCTAAACCAAGAGAAGAAAGTTTGAGAGTACGAAAATTTGAACAAAGTGGTATGCAACAACTTTCAACTGTAACACTTGGTTTTATTTGGAAAGTAAGGTTACAATATTATCAAGAGCAGCAACAAAACAATTACAACCACAATGATGAATGTGTATCATCTCGGTCATTAATATTAATAGTCATTTATACCTGCAATCATCATATGAAGTTATAACAGCAAGTCCCTATATGGGAAAAAATTAAGTTTGGGGTCCATTCTAAAATGAATTCAAATAAAAAACGAAAGTCATTAATTGACGTCAATAACCATGTCTACCAATAAAAAATAGCTATAAAAGTAGCAACAAAACAATAAAAAATGAAAAGAGAATAATAAAATACTGATATCATCATGAAACTATACTTACTTTCAAATCATTAGCGAGTTTTAAATTTTCTTCAAGATAACCTTTTTGTCAAGCCAAATCATTAGACGTACAAAGAGATAACTTCATTTTGCTCCTCATCAATTGCCTAATAAAAATGTAACATTCAAAGTTTAAGATTGATATCATATAAGTAAAATGGTAAAATACAACTATAATTTACGAACATATTTACTAACCATTATTAGTTCAGAGAATTGTCTCTCCAGTTTGCATTTCTATTCAATAGTTGTAGTTCTTACTGCCATTAAATTTAGTCAATTTCCATAAAACCTGAAGATGTAGATAAACATAAGTGACACATTTATATTTTGTACCTTTGTGCAGGAAAAAATAATTTGTTCATGGAGGGATCTGCTCTTCTTCCTGCTTGCCTGTGAATAAAGTTCTTTCAATCAAACATATAATTTGATGGAATTGTATGAAGTACTCAATATCTTTCAAAGAAAAACATACATGAGTGTTTATACTTTTCAAACATTATGAAACTTCCAAAGTAAAATTGATCAAAATCAGGAGCAATTTCTTATAGGATGAATATTATTTTATCACATTGTTAACTTTGTCAAGTAAGCATGAACACCTACATATTCATAGTAGTGAAAAGATGAATCACATCTCATCTTTAAGTTTCTTATGAATTTGATAAATAACTGTAGTAAAAAATAGTCTTGATTATTATCATTTTCAGAATCACCTGTAATCATAAATGCTCCTTATGTAGTAGTGAGATTAGTATCCATGAGCTCAATACCAAAGTAATTGAATGTCTCCATCACCTTGCTGAACCTTCCCCTCTATTTATGCCACAAAGACTTATTTCAGAAAGTAAGAGTGTTAACATTAGTAATAAAGAATTTTTGGGATCTTTTTAGAGTATATCTATCATTGCATTCATACATATTAAGAATATATATGAATTTAGAGTGATTTCAATTTAAAACCATGAAAGAAAAATATGGAGGAGGGAAACTTATAGTAAACCTTCAGCAACTCCAAACACACAGATCAAGGATTATGCTCCCTAAGGTTTCATAAGGACAAAGAAAGGAAAAACATTAGATACACATTCACATGGAAAGGCTTTTTTGGATTACAAAAACATATTCAAGATACAAAACAAATAGAAACATCAAGATAGAAAACAAAACCTTAACAACAAAAGCCAAAGCAAACCTTAATAGTAAAAGCTAAAGCAAACCTTAACAGTAAAAGCTAAAGCAAACTTTAACAACAATCATCTCATGAAAGAAAACAAAACCTTAATAACAAAAGCAACAAAGCAAACCAACCATCAATATAATAAACAAATACACAAAAATAAAAACAAACCGCAAACCCATTTGATAGATCCACGAAAATACGGTAATAGGAGATGGAAACAAAATAATCGTAAGAAATGGAAACAAAACAATCAGTTGATTAAGGAGAACAAAACCTTAACAAATAAAAGCCAAAGGAAAAATAAATAAATCATGGGCTTCAAAAATATGAGTAGGAGAGAAAGGAGGGATCGTTTGCGAGTTCATTCCACAAAAGCACCACAAAATATAGAATTTCAGTCGTGGCTAGAAGCCTCCTCGATAATTTTTTCATTTTGAAAAGAAAACTAAATCACGTCCTCTATAGTGTTGGCGCCATTACAAATGCTACGCTTAGCAAAAGTCCAATTGATTTGCAAAAGGGCCTTAGATCCTTATCCATAAGCCTTATTTTCCTTTCCTCAACGTTCTAGCACTTCAATCTGAAAAAAAAAATCAAACCTTTCATAAAGAACAGTCAACACAAAGTAAAAAAAAATAACAGAACACAAAGTAAAGAAAAAATAACTGAGTATGAAGAAAAAGAAAGAAGAAGGATCCACAAAGAAGAAGAAAAGGAAGAAAAAAGGAAGAAGAATAGAAAAAACTAACCTTCTTGATGAACCAAACGTTCTGTTATGCATGAAAAACAATAAACAGGAAGTTAAAAAAAATATAACTTCACATGAAGAAGAAAAAATAAAAAGGATCGACGAAGAAAGAAGACGGAAGAAGAAGAAGAAGAAGAAAAACAAAAGAAAAAATATCCACAACTTCTGTAAACCTTCAACAACAACAATCACAAAAAAATTAAACCTTTCATGAAAAAAGAAGAAGGAGCACATAAGAATTAAAAAAAATTAAAACCATAAAAAACAACAGAGAAATCTGAACATGGCTTTCAATAAAAGACTAACCCATTGCTACAACATATTTAACAGAAAAAAGTTACAAAAACATAACCTTTAAACATATCTCAACAACAACAAAGAGATCTCAACAACAAACCACAAATAGACGAAAAAAAAATACAAAAGAAGACCATTAACAAAAACATCATCATCCTCACTCATTCTTTTTGTTCAAATATTCCTTTTAAAAACGAAAACTTGAACATTTTCTTCAACCCACAATAATAGATCTACCAAGTATAAAAAAATAAATAGAACAACACTATCAACAACAACAAAACATGTTCAAGATTTTGTTAAAAAATACCTTCTAAAAAAATCAACCTTTTCTTCAAGACGAAAAACATTGCAAAAATTAAATCTTTCACGAAGAACAATCAACACAAAGTAAAAAAAAAAATAGCAGAGTAAGAAGCAGAAAGAAGAAAAAAAATAAAATTAAGAAATAGAAGAAAAAATTACCTACACCAACCAAAACTCCCGTCAACCTTCAACAACAACAAATAGGAAAAAAAACTTAAGTTGGTATGAGAAAGAAGAAGGATTGAACAAGAAGAAGAAGGAAAACAGGAGAAGAAAAAAGAAAATGACCTCGACGAAGTTGATTGCTTTGGAGAAGAAAGATCCTGCTGTCAGCCAATATCAATCAGCAATTAAAGTGTTTCAGCGGCAAAACACCACTACACCAAAAAGACAAATATAACCTCAATTTTAGACACATGTCAATTAAATAGAATGTCTATTTCAGTAATTTACCTATACTAAGAAGTTCTTAGATATATAGTAGATTTGGTTCGATTTTTAAAAAATTGATGCAATTTGGTTATTTTTGTTAAATTTCTTGAAGCGGAGCAAGAATTTTTCACCATGACTGACTCTAAAATTATGTCATTTATACCAACAAAGCAAATCATCATTATTCACAACTTCAATTTTGATTAAAAAATCTTGATCTGATTCAAAAAATTTAACGAAAAATAACCAAATTGCATCATTTTTTCAAAAATCGAGATCAAATTGGAACTAAAAATAACTGGAGAACTAACTTCACATTTTTGAACGAAAATAAAAATCAAAAGAGTAATTTCAAAATATTTATATAAAGCGGTAAAAACATTGTATTTACTTTTTTTAAGATAATAAAAAGTAATAAAATTATAATTATTGTTATCATTATAATTATAAAATAAATACAAATAATTTTTATAATTTTACTATAATTAATTTTCATTTATAATGGTTAAATTTTAAATAAAAATAGTCAAATAAAAAAATATTAAATTAAATAAGTGATCACTTAAAAGATAATGTTAATAAAATAATTAGTTTTATTTTAAAAAATATTAAAAAGGTAAAATTGAAAATGTAAAAAACAAAAAAAGAATAGAAATATATTAAATATAGATATATAAAAAATTTAAAATATCAAATATATTCAAAATATCAATTTTTAAATATATATTTAAAATTATATATTAATTAAATTATGTAGATATAAAAATTTTGGGGGACCATGCACTATGTCCTTCAAAGGTACGTTTCTCGTGTGTTTGAATATATATATATATATATATATATATATATATATATATATATATATATATATATGTTTATATATAA
>Ga0214542_1005903_pt1 | contig 22888 bp, 4 predicted proteins | sample CNSS1metaG_FD_160096 | JGI IMG/M metagenome (GOLD analysis project Ga0214542, IMG submission 160096) | Root nodule microbial communities from cowpea collected in UCLA plant growth center, Los Angeles, California, USA - CNSS1 | ecosystem: Host-associated > Plants > Roots > Nodule | place: USA...
GTGAAAGGAACCTTCACATCTAGATAGCTTGCTATCTTAATGTCCAGTGGGGATTTCACTTAGCTTTCTTAATCAACTCACACCATATTCAATATTCTTAAAAAGGAACAAGATAATCCTTCATCAAAGTCTACCAACAATAATGATGAGATGACCTTATCAGTATACATTAGGCAAGTCTATCTATACACAAATTAGACAAGTTTATTAATACAATATGAGTTTGTCTTTCATTAATTGAACGAGTCTTGCAATACATTTTAAACAAGTTTAAACAAACACTAATTAAACAAATTTCCATATTCTAATTAAACGAGTTTAGCAAAAATCATTAGATGAGTCATTTCATACATTGATTAGACGAGTATAAGAATACTCACTAGACAAGTTTGTTCATTCACTGATTAGACGAGTCAATCAACAAACACTAAGACCAATTTGTCCATACACTGATAACACGAGTTTAGAAAAATACATTATAGCAAATATTTTCATACATATATTAGACAAGTCTATTAGTATACATTTAATTGGTTAGACGAGTGTTTATTGAACCTAATAAATTGAATTGTAGTCTCAATAGTCAATAATGCATATAATTTTACTTTATTTAAATAACAAAAATGTCCATAAGTGTTATTGATAATTTATTTAATGAACAAAAAAAATTAAAAAAAATTAAATAATTAAATAATTTTAGATATTTAACACTTTATTAATTGATAGTTGATATATTGAAGCTCACTATTAAGTGATCGCCCAACTATTTTAGGGTAGCTCCTTGGACCACTGGATCTCACGATAAAGTGAGCACACAACAGTCTCAGGGTTGCACCCAACGCCATAAACCTCTAAAGCTCACTTACTTAAGTTATTCGCTTTGTGCCCAAAGGTTATGTGTTATTGCATGATGTCGTATTAGACAAATAGTCCTGGTATACTAATTTAGGTTATCCAACTTGCCTATTTGAGCAATTTTAGCTCATCCTTAGTTCAAAATATCATGCTTTAGTTCAAATCAAACCTCATGTAAAGCAAATTAGATAATTCTAACATAATAAAATTAGTTCCACACCCAACATTTTAAATTCAAACAAATCAACATTTAAAATCAATAGAGTTTGAATTTCAGCAATTCATAACTCAATCATTATAAATAAACTAGCTTCCCTTACCTCAAATGGAGAATCTTCTCTCGTAGAGACCCCAGATAGACAAAACCCTTGTGTAACTTTAACTACACAAAAAAAAATCAGATTAATGATGTGAACACACCCTCATGACCCAAAAAAATTAAATAATAAAATTTAGTTACCTAAAGTCATATGCAAATTTCTTAGGTATCACATAAAACAAGATCAAACATTAATTAAAAGAAAAGTGAAAAAATAATTTACGCTATTGAGAAATTTAATTAGACAAATTTGTTACTCTCGATGTCAAAAGTCATATGATAGGCTCATACATTTAAAGAAATGAAATGTGAGATTAAAAATTCAAAAAGAAAATAAATAATATTTAGAAAAAAATGAAAATTTAAAAATGAATCTCGTTTTAATAAACTCTAATCATAGACTTTTTAATAATTAAATATTTGGAAATCTTTTCTACTCTTATTTATTTTCTAAATTTTCACAATGATCAATAATTTAAAGATAAATTCATAGCCATAATTGAATACACAAACAAGCGATTAATCTTTATCCTTAAATTAAATTAAGGGTGTTCATATTTGGAGACCGAAAATATAAAAGTAATAGGTAATTTTGGTTAAACCCATCGTTATGTTGATTTTAACTTTTTATCTACATCACATGTTAGAGGAATTTGGCGACACATTTTCCAAATTCAAAATTTGTTCAAATAAAAACCATTATTGAGTTCAAAAGAGGAGGCCAGTTGAACTCTATTAACATCATAAATATTATTTTGATTTTTTCTCACATTGAAGGCTGTAATGTACACGTGTAAAGTGGGTTGGTTTATCGTTTATGCATCGTGTTCAAATTGATTGTGATAATAATGTTTGTTAAACGACAAATTAAAATTTGTTTAACTTTGTGTTTAATACCATTTATATTCACTTAAAACTAGTTTTTAATTTAATTTGATCACTTTATATTTCATGGTTTTCCTATTTTACGGTTTACTTTTCAATTACTCATTTATAGTTAATAATTTATTTGGCATTGTGCCCCCAACCCCACAAAACTAACCTAATTGTCTAAAAATAAATAAAAAATACACAGTTCTCAGCGAGATCAAGTTTGATTATGATATAGATATTTCACACGACAAAGATTTTCTCAAAATAAATAAATTTCACTTTAAGAATCAACATAGAAAGATTGGTTTTTCTCGTGAAAATAAATAAGTTTTATTAACTAGTTAGAAATAGTATGATGTAAGAAAACATCTTTTTATAAAAATTTAAAAAATATAAAAATATCATTCTCAAAAATATATATATTTTTTCTTTATACATCTTCCTTTCACATATATTTTCTTTCTTCCATTTTTATTTTCAAAATCACATTCTTATCTTTTTATTCTCACATGCCATTTTTGTTAAAAAAATTGTGGCAAACAAAGTTCCAAATACATACATTGGAGTTGAATGAAAGCTGAAGCTAAGACTTTGGTCCAAAGGAAGGAGTAGTAGGTGGGTAACCCTCCATGTGTGTGCCTTGTTCTTGCCTAATTCATCTTCATTCTCACACTTCACCAACCCAACCACCCTATCATTCTCTTTACACCCTTTCCTTCTTCTTCAACACAAATTAAATTAGATTATTAAATTAATCAAATCCTGCACTATATCTATATATATAAATATATATATACACCCACCACAAACTCTCTCCATTCGTTCACTCCTTTGTTAGATCTAAGCACCCACCACACCCTTTTCCTCATCTAACGGTAATTCCCACCATTTCTTCTCCCTCGTCATTTCTTTCATGTTTCTGCATGTTCATGTTCACCTACTATGTTCCGAGTCTTCAAGCTTCGATTTTGATATGAATTTTGAACCCCCCCTGAAGCGAATTTGAGATGGGGTCTTTCTGATTTTTATTCTGATGGGATTTGGTGTTTGAGTTTGTGGTTGTGGTTCTTCAGATCTGTTTTCGCTTATGATGAATCATTGATGATTGGGTTGTTTTGTTGATGAAATAGAGTAAGAAAAATGGCGCGCAAGAAGATCAGAGAGTACGACTCCAAGAGGTTGTTGAAGGAGCACTTTAAGAGACTCTCTGGCAAGGAGTTGGCAATCAAGTCTGCACAAGTGAGTAATCTTATCATGAGTAAATTACAATGAAATATAACACTGATCTATGATCTATCCACTATAGTTAAACACAACACACTGGTAAGTTCAATTCTATTTGAATAATATCATTTAAGTTATGTTGCTCTAGTTTATTCAAACATGCAATTGAAGTATAAGTTTATGCATGGTTAATGGTTGATGAATCGGAAATCATGTCTGGTGCAAAGTTTAATATATTTATTAGGAAAGGCAACAAATTTACAATGCAGATGACTTGTGATTGAATGAACATACAAAATACCTTCACTCTATTAGTGATTATTAGGCGCTTATGTACTTTATAATGGGGATGCATATGAAAAAAAATTCCAGTTTTTATAAATCCATAATCCCTGGCTTTAATTTCCATGTACTGACCATGTAAAATAATTTCATTTATATTGTCAACCAATTAAAATCATCTCAAGTGTGACTTTAGTAGTTATTATAAATGTCAATAGATTTGTCACTTGGAGAATAGAGGAAAAAACATTTTAATGTTAGTACATTCGGGTTAAATTCATAATTTTTTACCATTCTGTATGTGGCAAACTTGAGTAATGATTGATGAATTTGTTCCTTTTTGTCTCAAGATAAATGCTTCAACTGATTTCACTGAGCTACAAGAGAAGGAACCTTGGCTTTCATCTTCTAAATTGGTTGTGAAACCTGACATGTTATTTGGAAAGCGTGGCAAAAGCGGTTTGGTTGCTTTGAATTTGGATTTTGCACAAGTTGTCTCATTTGTGAAAGAGCGTCTTGGAAAAGAGGTAATTACTCTTGGGATTTTCCCTTTTTATTTTCCATTGTTCTGAGAGTTTCCCTTTCAACCCTTGCTGTATTTATTCATGTTTTCTCTAATATATAGGTTGAGATGGGTGGATGCAAAGGACCCATAACAACTTTCATTGTTGAACCATTTGTCCCACACGACGAAGAGTTTTACCTTAACATAGTCTCTGAGAGACTCGGCAACAGCATAAGCTTTTCTGAATGTGGAGGAATTGAAATTGAAGATAACTGGGATAAGGTACTGCACTGCTACAACGCATATTTTACATATTTCATGTTAAATACTCTATATTTTGTGCTGTAGATTTTTCCCTTATTTAAGTTATTGAGTGGCTTATTCATATTTCAGGTTAAGACTGTATTCATTCCAACTGGGGTGTCTATTACATCAGAAATTGTTGCCCCACTTGTTGCAACCCTTCCCTTGGAGGTAAATTCAGTTAAAATGCTATTTTGTTTTATGAACAGATTAACTTTGGCGTCTTTACCATGTTTGTTTTATGCATCTTACTTTGATTTTTTATGTAAACCAATCCGAATATGTAATTAAATCCTGTACCTTTTTCTACAGATCAAGGGAGAAATTGAGGAATTTCTGAGAGTGGTTTTCACGCTGTTTCAAGGTATACAAAATATATCTACCAAGTTATCAAAACACTATTGGTTTGGGATTCTGTAATCAACTTTGTTAAAAATTACATTGAAATTGTACCATTTCCCTTTATTTCATGTATTTATTTATTTATTTGCTTATCATTTGTGTTAGATCTGGATTTCACTTTCTTAGAGATGAATCCTTTCACATTGGTTAATGGAAAGCCTTATCCTTTGGATATGAGGGGCGAGCTAGATGACACTGCTGCTTTCAAGAACTTCAAGAAGTGGGTTATTTTCTTTCCCTCTAATAATTCCCAAGTGTTATTTTCTAGGATAGAATACTATATTCCTATTTCCTAATGAAAAATTGATTTATATTTTGCTGTTATTGAATCTGTAGATGGGGAGACATTGAATTTCCACTGCCATTTGGAAGGGTTATGTCTGCCACCGAGTCTTTCATTCATGGATTAGATGAAAAGGTACACAAATGTTACCCCACATGTGCAATCTTATTCAATCAAGTTAAAACCATGCACATAAGATGTGTGTCTGCGGTTTTGCACGGCTCTCTGTGTACATTGTACATGCATTTTTCTTTTCCTTCTTACTAAATGTGAAAGCTATAATTCTGTATCTGGATAAGCTCTTCACAACTTCAAGAAGTTTTCCAGTCAAGTTTAATATAAGAGATCATATAATAAAAGGTTATCAAATATGAGCTTAATTAAGCTATTTACCCAAACCGAAACAGTTATAGTTCTTGGTATCACCTGGTCTTAATACTCATACTTCTCTAACAGCAGTCATCAATAATGTATTGATAATTGCAATAATACTATTGCTTATAGTTGTTAATTTGCTTGCTCTTTCAATATTGCAGACAAGTGCATCTTTAAAATTCACTGTGTTGAACCCAAAGGGCCGAATTTGGACAATGGTAGCTGGAGGAGGTGCCAGTGTCATCTACGCTGATACAGTGTGTTTCTCTATACTAAAACTAAATTCATGGAAAATATCCATATTTTGTAGCATTGAGTGGCATCTTATTTCATACAATATTAACACAGGTTGGAGATCTTGGTTTTGCATCTGAGCTTGGAAACTATGCTGAATACAGTGGTGCACCCAAAGAAGACGAAGTCTTGCAGTATGCCAGAGTTGTAATTGATGTAATCAACCTATATCCCTGCTTTATCATTGGCCTAAATATTGATTTAACGATTCAAAATTCGTTCTTACAAGATAAGACAATCCTCGTTTGAAGTGTCTAATTATATATTAGCCTATGATTTTCATAGTAACATTGAACCTGATACCACTGGCATTTTGTTTGTATTATAATCTGCTTTTCTTCTTTCCAGTGTGCAACTGCAAACCCTGATGGCCAAAAGAGAGCTCTTGTGATAGGAGGAGGCATAGCTAACTTTACTGATGTTGCTGCTACATTTAGCGGTATAATTCGGGCTCTGAGAGAGAAGGTAAGCCTTTGATCATGGAGCTTGATTCATACATATGATGTGAATCTTCTTGTAGCAGGGTTAATTCCCAATAAGGTCATGTTAGGCATCAATATGAATTTTGACATCTCAGTTACGCCTGATATTCCCAAAGTCCATCAATCATTTGTTATCATGTGAAAGAGATTATACATATGTGTAGGAGGGTTAATTCAATGTGAGTTATTTTTCTATTCAGGAGTCAAAATTGAAAGCAGCAAGAATGAACATCTATGTGAGGAGAGGAGGGCCCAACTACCAGAAGGGTCTAGCTTTAATGCGTGCACTTGGAGACGAGATTGGTATCCCCATTGAGGTAACATAATCCATGCCTTTATTATTGACATGGTATTGAACAACCAATTCATGCTGTTAGGAAAACTTGCCTTGAGGGAACAGTCTAAGATTTTTGGTTATCTATCTTCCCTACAGGTTTATGGACCTGAAGCCACAATGACTGGTATATGCAAAGAGGCAATACAATTCATTACCGCTTCTGCTTAAGGTCTACACCACCACCTTCATCATCTATAGTGTTTTCCATGGCAAGTTTGAAGTGAACTTGATTCTTAATTTCCATTTCTATTCCTGAAATTCGGAAATTTAATTAGAGTCTATGTTTATGAACTCAAGCCATCCAAGTGGCCATGAATGTTGTCATTGTTTTTGTAGAATTGATGGCACGACAGATAATAAATAGTGTTTTGTTTAACATATATAGTCTATATATACTTTCTTACCCACTCTCCATTATTTGATTATAATTTGTCTTATTAAACTTTTTTGCATATTCTAGAACCTAACTGTATCTGTATCTTTAATGTCAGAAAGTGAGGGGTAAGAGATATAAGTCATATATTACCTTTTGGATGTGTGAAATGTCAATTGAACAGAATAAGTTTCAGGCAATTTGAAAGGAGAGATTCATTTATATGTCCAACATAAACATATTCCAACCCAACAAACATTCCATAAACCTTTCTAAGAGAGAAAAAATAGAACATTATGCAGAGTTAAATAGCATTAATTTTGAAAAAAATCATGAAATGGTTACTAAAATTTCCTAGGTATCCAAAGAGACCTTAAATTAAAAAAATAATTATTAGGGTTTTGAGATGATGTCATAATTTTTCCATCATACCAGGAACATGCTTCATCTTCCAACCACTACCTGTTCTTGTACCAACTCCCAACCAATCTTGGTCTTCTCATAATCCAATATTCCAAATAACATTGAAGTATGGAGACTTAAATCATGGTAATGGTTAGAGTATGGTGAAATTTAATGAAGTAGTTAGATATTAGTTGGATTTCGGTCTTAATGTGTATTCCTGTATCATCTAACTCTAACCATATCCTATTTTAATAAACACTACTGATTTTTTTTAGCAAGTGAATGTCTTCTTTAAGATATATTTTTTTTCTTTTTAATTCTATTTTTATTTTTGAACAAAATTCCTTATCCGATTTCAGTAACACCATTATTCAGTATTAAAAAAGCCTAGATCTTACTAGTACCTTATTCTCTGTGTCTCTGGTTTACTTACTGCATGTTTATGAACACTTGAAGAACATTGCATGATTGCGAACAAATTTATTACCGCCAAACTTACATTATAGTATTGATGCATAAGCATATCAAACATTATAGTTCAAGAATGAAATTTCCCTGTCTAATTTCTTGCTTCAGATATGCTTAGATTATATAATGAACTAATAATAATACTGATTCAATTGGTAAAAATAATGACGGATCAATAATTTATGGTGATACTAATTCAGTCCATTTAATCTATTTTTCTTTATATAAAGCCCTTAAATCCTGTTTTATTTTTTTACTAAAATATTTAGCTTTAGGATGACTTTAAGATTGAAAAAAACTATTTGAAATGTTTAGAAATGCAGAAATTGATCAAATCTTAAAGATCTTTTCATAGTGTGAGGTTAAGGTTTTAAAGATAGTTTCTGAAAATCTTTTAAATTTGGTAAAATATTAATTTTCATTGGTAGATTTTGAACGAATACTTTAAAATGTATGGACGGGTTTAGTTCACAAATGTTTGGCAAAAAAAATGTAAATCAAAACATTTGAAATGCACAAAATTTGAAGAATAAGTTGACTATACCAATTAAAAATCTGAAACATTGGGCTATACTTATTTACAAATATATAAAAAATAATTCAAGTATTAATGGTAAAAAAAACTTTATTTTTGGTTATTAAAAATAAGTAAATACACATTGGATCTGTTTGAATTAATTTAGCTATAAATTCCTTCTACGAAATAAAATTAAAAATTAGTTTCTCCATACATTAGAATTAACTTATGCAACAATTAATTTATAGAGGCTCTCTTATTTATTTATTTATTTATTAAGTATGAATTGATTTTAATTTAGGAAAAGTGTAATTTATTTATGTGTCCTTCTCTAAGAATACTTATACAAAATGCCATTTAAACACATCTATTAATTATTATAATAATAATAAAAAAAAAAATCAAACTAACAAAATTGAGTCATGAACTCGACATTAAATACGGAAGCCTGTGTGTTTCGAGTAGGTGAGCCCAATGGGCTTTATGAGGTTAAACAGATCCATTAGCTCAAGATTTGGCTAAAGAGGGAGGCATAAAAAATTTTGGGTTTTCCTTTTTTTTTAAACAGCTAGACAAATTAAACTTCTTAAAACATATTTTCTAATGAAAACTGAAAGATTTTTACGAACTTTTCACTTTAATTTATTTAATTTAAAATTTTTAAATACAAGGATATATTTTTTAAAGGTAAAATATGTTTATCTTCCTCTTATTAGTTTTTAATACTCTGATTTTAAGATATACTACTTTTGGTTCTCTAAGTAGTACAGATGATAGTATTTGGACTGCGTTTTAAAAATCGAAAACAAAACAAAATTTAAGGAACTAAAATTAAAATTTATTTGTATTTAAGATTTTTTAACATTACAAATCTTTAATTCTAAAAGAAATAAATTATAATATTATCTTATATTTAAATTTAAGGATAAAATTTAATTTAACTCAAATTTAAAATATTTTTTATGATGGCGAAAAGAGTATGATGATGTAGTCCGCCGCCAGAGGTCGGAGTAATTTAAAGAAAAACAAATTTTATTGATGAAAAAAATGTTTATGGAAGAAAAACACCACCGAAAACGATCAATCAAATTATTTTAAAAAGATAATAACTAAAAAATAATTTTTATTAAGAATAATTATAAAAGTAAATGATTTGTATAATTTATTATTTTTAAATAATTTTGTATTATAAATAATTATTTAAATTAAAAAATATCAAAAGGTTAAAATAATAAAATAATTTTTTTAATTTTTTTAAATTAATGAATTTGTATTAACAATTATTTTTAAAAAATAAAAAAATAATTATTTCAATTTAAAATAATGGGATAAAATTAAAAAACATCCATATATAATAGAAAAAGATGGGTGGTCATTTTTCATGAATTAGGTCTGCAATACTGACAAAACATTATCCTTGGACTGTGAGCGTGAATGTGATCCACACATGTGACATTATCAGAATGGTCGTTGATATAATTGTGAATGCAGTTTTTATTTTTTATTTTTATTTTATAAAGATTCTTTTTCAGTTGATAAGAACTAGAAAGGCAAAGAAAAGTTAGGTGAGAAAAATCAATTCGAAGTTTGCATCGTTTTGAACACTGATAATTGATGAGAAGGAAATGGATTTTATCTGACACATTGAAATAAAACATATGTTATGATGAAATAAATTTTTTTACACGTGGTTGTATTGTATGTTTAGAAAGAGAAAAACTGTTGAGCATAATTTTTTATTTAACCCAAACAAAATTAAATTGTTTCCATACATGTGATATTAAAGAATATTATACTTGTTGAGTTAGAGATTAAAGACATGTTATGATGCCTACAAAATGTATTCAAAGTTTAATTTTTAAAGGAACTTTTTAAATAAGGTGTGTTTACAATATTTTTTCCTTAAAAAATAAACTATACTGGTGGGGAAAAAAATGGATAAAGGAGATTTCTTTTATTCAAACAAATAGAAAATTTCTTTCACGTACTACTCTATTTAAGTTATTTTTATATAAGGAAAATTGTCTTCTATATTTGGTACATGTTTATGTTACACAACTTGTCTTATTAAAAATTCCTTTTTCAAATTCCTTTTTTAATATTTTATTTGATATTTATAATATTATTTTTAAATAAATTTTGCTCCATATTCAGATATTTTCACTTCATGAGTTTCTTCTTTATATTAGGTTTTTCAATCATTCATGAATGAAAGGGTATACATTCTTGAAATTAGTCTTCAAAGTATTCATTTAGATAATTTTTTTAAACTATAAAATATTTTTTATTAAAAATAATTATAAAAAAAATAATTTGTATAATATTTATTATTAAAATTGTTATTATAAATAATTATTTAAATTTGGTTAAAATACTCCGTTAGTCCTCGTTTTGATTCATAAATCTCAAATTGGTTCTCGTATTTTAATTGATCTCAAATCGTTTTTGTTAACGATTGTCCTAAATCCTGATTTAATACTCAATTACAAAAATAAGGACGAAATTGAGATCAATTAAAATACGATGACCAATTTGATATTTCTGAATCAAAACGAGGACCAACGGAGTATTTTAACCTTTAAATTTTAAAAAATAATTATTAAAAAATGATAAAATAATGATTTTAATTTAAAAAATAACTAAATTTAAATAACAGTTATTTAAAAGGTAAAAATGAAAATATAATCATTTTAATTTAAAATAGCAATTATTTAAAGAATTTAATTTTGAAGAAAAATGTGTAAAAAAAACAAAAATATATATATATATATATATATATATATATATATATATATATTAGCATAAAAAAATTCATAATTTGCCCAAAAAATTTCATGTCTCTTCCTTACCTTTTTGTTATTTATATAGAAACAATATTTTATAGCTTTATTTTTTTTCTTATTTTAATTTATGACACTCTTAGTTGTAAACTCCCTTCTCTTACAATATTATTTTTTCTTTATCTCCACGCAGTTCTTCTAATTCAATTTAAATACTTTTGGTGAAGAAACTCTAAAAATCTACTTATTTTTATTCATTCTTTATTCTCTCATACTTCTTTCGATTATAATCTTTTCCTTTTCAGTTATAAAAAAACATTAATGCATTTTAGAAAATTGTTAGAATCCTATTCAAGGACGGATGAATGACATAAGGGAGCCAATTTTTTTAAATTTTTATTATATATATATATATTTATATATTTATATATTATTTATATTAAGTTTAATTATATTTAATTTATTTATATTAGGTTTTTTATTGTCTATATTATTTATTTATATTTCTATTGTTTAAAAAATAAAATAAAATTATTCTGGTGGATGTTGGGTAATAAAATAAATTAGGATTTTATGTCTAGTCATAATATTTTTTTTCACCGTAAGTTATCATTGGCCTATCTAAGTTATTTCTATTCTTCTCACACATTTAGTAGGTTTAATTTAGTGTAAGCCTCATGAGATAGAGTCAATTAACCAATTTGATAATATTATATATTAAGTCCCAACATTAGGGTTCAAAAATATCTATATATTATTCAACATATAAGTTTAAAATCAAGTTCTTTAACTAAACACTTTAAAAGGCTAACATACCAATTTAGATATTACAATTAATCTCTTCACATGAAAGCTACATATTTATCATATTAGTCAAACCATGCTTTGTCACACCCAATTAGGTTCAATTAGCTCTATTTTAACTTTCTAGCTTCCTCCATCTAGATAGACACTCGTAAACTCAAACGGTGCTTCACACAAGCTCTATCTCGCATAGGTTGCTCTGCCTGCACACAAAGAATCTTGATCAACAATCAAAACACCCTTACAATCCTAATCAAACAGATATTCATCTTGAGTCTTTTAACATCACATTCAAACCCACACACACCCATATGCAGCAAATTTACTAAAAAGGCTCAAAGGAAGAGCAAAAGATTAACTTACTCTGTTCAAAATTTTGATTGGTAGGATTGTAGATCTCGAGGACAAGAATTTAAAGACATACTCTGATCTTCAAACAAATAAAGGATAGAGTCAGATATTTAGAGAAAAGCCAAAGAGAAGGTTTAGAAAAAAGTTACAAAGAGATGGTGATTCTTATAAAATAAAACTCTATTAATAGAAAATTCTATTTATAGTCTAACTTTTAAAATTATAAAATAATCGAATGTCATCTTTTAAAAATCACTATTAATCCTAATATTTTTTAAAAATTATACTTAAAAGTCCACTTCATAATATAACATCAAAGTCATCCAAGGTGTATTTTAACGAAATATATTTTTTGTTAAATTTATCATGTCATCTCTATCGGACCATTATTGAATTATAATTAATGTTTAATCCCACATTTATTGAAATTGATTATTGTGGTAGACACTTAGCCATGAGATTTTTATTTTAACGTAATTGAAGTGTGACCTAAATGATCCCTGCTAAATATAACCTTTTATACGTATTTTTGGGGTTATCATCTCTTGACACGATTTAATGAGGCTTTAGGACAAGTATTTTTATGTTTTCTTGATAAAGAAAGTTGTGCAAAGTTACTTCCGAAAGCGTGTTTCTCAAAATGCTGAGTCTCGCCTCTCTTTAAAGTTGTGCAAAGTTAGTGACGAAGATGCTGAACCTGTACAAAAATATTTTCATGGTGATGATTTTAGGGTAAAGAAACTCCTAGTTGGCTAATCCGACAGCAAAGGACATACTCATTTATGATGTTTTTTCAAATATGCAACCTTTTCCATCCTATGTAATCATTGTTTTTATCCAACAACAATTTTAAAATATTTCTTTGAGTATTTTTTATTTATACAAAAAATAGTATTTTTAATATATTTTAAAAAAAAAATAATTGATAGTCGTCATCACAAACGTCAACACACATTAGTAATTTAAATGTGAAGCTAAATTTTAAATACGGAAAAGTTCAACACCACATATTAGTGTTTTGAATTAAACTGGTGCTAGTTTTGAATAAATTAAACTCATATTTTACTAGTAGTATCATGTTTCTTCTATCGGTCTTTCAATAAGAAAGAGCTATCAATTGTATCAAATAAAGAGTCAATAATCACAATAACAAATATGTAATTAATGGACCCAAATTTAAGACAATATCAACTTATTTGTTGAATTAGGAAAGCTTTTACTTAGATAGACCAAGGTTATTCTAACATTTTAATTTAACCAGCCACGAATTGATGAAATTTACAATTCAATATTATAAAAAAATAGAATAAAACAAATAAAAAACTCAAACAAAATAAAACACAAAGTCAGTGACATTAAATATTTTTAAATGAAAAAAGTATTGAATTGAAAAAAAAAATTACAGTAATAAAACCTACAAATATTAAAAATAGAATACTAACTAAACCTTAAAAAGAATGAAATAAAATTTAAGCATCGCATATATATCTCCATAAATGAAAACTCATATTTACCATCAAATTATAAAATTATAAATACTTGTACTTTCCAAAAGACAAATGTTAGCAATATAAGTTTGTGTATTCCATCTTTATAACCTACCCATCTTAAAGTTGAAGTACGGTAGAGTACTTGAGGGTGAGTTTGTGTCTTGTTACCGACAGAATTGCGTTTAAAGACCAATAAACGGTGCATCCCAAAGTATATATAAAGAGACTCCAGATTTTTGTTTTTTCTTTTTGTTTTTGATATTATTTTTTAATAACTTTTTAAAATATACTCGGTGTATTAAAAAAGTTTATAATATATTTTAAAATATTAAAATTAATATTTATTATTATGTTTTGAAAGTTCAGCCAAAAACCAATATCCAAAACTCAGTAAAATCCAATTTTCGTAAAGAGAAATTCTAAACTTTTATAGAGTAATAATTTGTTAATTTAAATTTGATCTCAATGTAAGATCAAGTTAATCCAACTTTTAATTTTATAAATAAAAATATAAACTACAAAACATATATAGTTAGAATTAAAAATATTTTTGAAAAATATTTTGAAATTAGTAGTATTATTACAAGGGTTAAATATATTTGTAATTCTTAAACTTGAATCTAAAATTGGAATATGTTCATGTTCAACTTTTGATACAATGTTGATATCTAGACTTTGAAAAAAAAAATGGATATAGTCTTCATAATCTAGATTGGTATTTGAGTTCAAATGTGTTACTCTGTATACATTTTTTGTGTAGAAAATCTCACATCATCTAGAGATAAGGTCAATTTACAATATATACAAGTGGATGCACTTCTCACTTTACAAGTTCAAGTCGATTCTGTGAGGTTGAGTTAGACTTAAAGTTCACTTCTTAATATGGTACGATAACCATGAGTTATAGCCTCAAAATTTGATGTTTAGTGGGTTAATTGGTTCACCTGTTATCGAGCCATTATAAGATCACTCAATCCCATGCACAAGTTTTATATATCTTGACATGAAAAGAGTATGCTGAAAGTCACACATCAACTAAAGATAATGTTCATTCACATTATATACATATAAAAAAAAAGTATATTCATAAATACCTTACATCTAATTCTAAAATTTTTATAAAAAAATAAAATTTAAATTATAGTTATTTTAATTTAAAAATTATTTTGATAAAATTCAAAAAAATAAATATAATGATATTTAATAATTACATAAAATAAAATTAGTTCATATTGTGATGTTAGTCTGTGATATTATTTAAATTTCACGTTAAACTCATCCTAATGAATATTTCATGAAAGCGTCTTCATCACCACCAACAACAACAAGAGCACTGAACTTAGATGTAACTCAAAAGGATGTTTGAAAGAAAAAAAAGGTGAGACATAAATCCAAAATAATTGAAACATTGATCCCCACTTCACCAACTAAACATTTGCGTTAACCCTTCAATTGACCTCGTTTTTTTCAATTACCAAATACAACCACTATAGTCTTACATTATTATAAACAAAAATCGCAAAATCGTTCCTTTCAAGAACCCTGTGCATTTTTTTCCAAAATTTCACGCCATTGACGAGCACCACAGTGCGAACACTGCGACTTTTTGACACGTTACGCCACTTTTGCCCTTTTCGTCTACTCTCTTTCTCTCTCGATTTGTCAAACGTGCTTTTGCTCCATCCACACCTTCTAGAAAACAAATCGATTGTGATATTACTTTTAATTTTAGTGTTCCTTACTAAATGTAAAACCCAAGTTAAAAGTTATTTGCAGTTTTGTTCTGCCACGGATCTTCACTTTTAATAAGGAAACTTAAATACAGAGTTAAAAGTGAATTTTAGTTTTTTTTTTCTTTCTAATATTTGTAAATAATTAATTGAAGTGATAGAAATTGTGATGCTTCACATAAGTGGAATGATTGAAAGAGGGTATGGTTGGCACCGTCTTCCACCAAAATGACACCGACATGCAATATAGTGACAGAGGCTGCATCTTAGGTACTTGAGTGTAAGTGGTAATTAATGTGTCATTCGTTTGTACAAACGGTTAAAAATGATACGTTTAATTAGGTAGATGATACTCACTTTTATTTGAATGTGTCAGTTTGATATTTATTTTCAAAAATGTGTTAATTGAGTTTTAATTTTTGAAAAGATGTCTCAAGTAGATCCTTTTCAGGACAAAATTATTAACATTGTCAATTGTATTGATATTTAAAATTAAGTATTGATATTTATATCAAAATTTAGTAGTAAAAATCATGAATTAAGTTAATGCTTTAGTAATTTTTATCTGAAAGGGACATAATTAAGCCATTTTTTTAAAAGTTGGGATTGGACTGATATATTTGTAAAAACAATTAACAAATTAATACATCTGAACGAAAGTTGGTATTATTCGACTAATTAAACTAAAATTATAAGTTTTCTTTGTATATTTATATGATATTCTATATTAGGATATTTGAGTAGGTGGTAATCGATTACTTATTAGTGGTTTATCGGTCATCAACATTTGTCTCCCATTTCTAATTATAATGACTCAAACATTTTGCATTTTAGGTAAGTTCGAGAAATGGTGTGGTTGGTTCTCTAAATATATGTTTTGTTGAGGCCATAAAACCTACACCACCAACTAACATATATCTATTTTTTCTCTATCTTTTCAACTCCCACAGATTGTGTTTGTGGCTGCTGAGTTTAGTGCACTGATTTTGTGATCTCTAATGTTAATTATTGTTGAAAACAGATGAGTTCAAACCTCTGCATTACTGTGACGTTGGAATGTCTTTGTGTGGTCAAAAGGAAAATGGCATTTCGCGTTTTGGTTGAGACAACTAAGAAGTTAGGTAAAAAATTTCAAATCCCCTTTATAGATTCGCCTGTTCAAATTTCTGAAATGGAAATTTAATTAATATTGTTGTTGCCAAAGGTCTCCATAAACTTAAAAGCTGAACTATGAATTCAGCGTATTTAAAAACGGTTAATGTCCTTCTTTTTAGGCACCAAATCTTTAAGTGTTTTAGATATTTATGTTTGTAAACATAAATACACCGGTGAATCCTCGTCCGACAAAGGATGAGTTCGGAGAAAAGTAAAGTTAGAAATAATGTTTTTAGTAATTGAAGAGAGTTTCTTCTCTTTTTTTTTGTTTTATTTATTTATTTCCATATAAGGTAAAGACTGTGTAGGAGAAAGAGAAACGCCTATCTCAATTACGACCTATAAAATAAAAAAACTCTATGAAAAATCGAAATTAAATTAAATTAAATTAAAATTTATTATTTTGACTACATATTATTAATTATTAATCAAGACCTCTCACTGAATCCTACCTAGAAGTAATACTATAATTTTTCTTTTCATGAGTGGATGAAATAATAATAATAATAATAATAATAATAATTTTCAAATTAAAATTAGAATACGTATAAAAAATCTAGAAATTGGCGATTAACAAATCACAACTAAATAATTATTTGTTTTTAGAATATTGAAAATAATTTGTTGAAAGTTCCACCTCAATAAATAGAACAATTTCATAATATATAGATGGATGCAAATTTCATCTTACAAGTCAGTTTTATAAAATTGAGTTAGGTTGTCCACATTTTAAGATGTACATAAAACTTAAGAAGATCCAACTTAAAAATAGTAATTTTAGAATACAGTCGAAAGAATAATATTCGATAATATATTATATCTCCATCAATAAAATTAAGGAATTAAAACTAAAAGATACATTGTATTTATAACATAATTAACGTTTGAATTTTTAAAATATAAAAAAATAATGACCGCATATATCGATCCAAAAAAAAATACTTCGAATACATTAAAAAATAATCTTTAAAACCATAATTTATATCGCGCAAAAAAAAATATAAGAACAACAATAAAAATATCATAATAATAATATAAATAAATAAAAACTTCTGTCAATAAAAGAAAAACTGAGTTGATATCAACTCAATAATAATTTTTCTAAAATTTATTAGAAAATTATAGCGTTTTTAATTGGGAAATAATATCAACTTACGTTGTTCAAAGATAAATACAATTGATACGTGTGAAAAAGTTTTGACTTACATTAATTTAAAATAACATTAGCTAACATAAATAAAGAAAAAAATATCTAACCTCAATTGAAAAATATACTTAAAGTTAACAAAGGAATTTTGAGTAAAACCGATTATGAAATAACTTTGATCTATCATTAATTATAAAAGTAACTCTAATAATAACTCAAAAAAAGTTAATTCAAAATTTTTAATTCTTTTCCTTTATGAAATAGAAGTGTTATAAAAAAGTTAATCCATATATATATGATGTAATAAAAAGAAAACTAGTAATCTATTAAATACATGTTGGGACAAACTTTTTGGTAATAAAAAAAATTAAAATTACATATAAAATTAAAAATAACATTTTTACAAAAATAAAAAGTAACCTTTTACAGAAATTAAAATTAAAAATAGTCTATAAACAAAATCAATTCCTTATGGTAAAAGTTATATGAGAAGAGATTTACAAATTAGTGTATAAATTAATTTTACTTTATAGAAAAATATATATTTTTTAAATATAGAGATAAGTTTATCTAAACATGTACTAGTTAAGTATGAAAATCAAAACCATTTTAACTATTTTGCTATTAATGCTTGCTACAGTAAGAATTTAGAACACACTAATTTTTCGGCTTTAAAATGCAAATATTTATGTTTGTACAGTATAATGAATATGGTTCATTTCTCTCTCTGGCTTTTTAGCTCATACTAATTGCATTTTGTTGAAGTGATTTATTTTGAAGGTTGTTGCAATGTCTTATCATCTTTTATATATCTTATTTTAATTACAAAAATAACTCTATGCTTCTTCTTTTTTACCTGTTCAAACCATGCATTTGTAGTTCTATATTTAATATAATTTTTTCAATTTTAATATTATCATTTAAATAATAACTCATATTTCATTATAATAATAGTAATTTTATTTAAACTAATCACTCACCTACAATTTATCTGAACTTAATTTTTACCAATCTCATTTTATTTTAATACAATTTTATCATTTCAAAATTTTATTTTATTTTAAGTAATAAGTCACACTATATACAGAATTTACACGTTTTAAGTTCTGCTTTCTTTATTGATATAATTAAAAAAACAATTGTAGTAGTTTGTAATTAAGTAAAGTAATATTTGGTCCTCACTTTTTCCTGACTTTTAATGGAGTCAATTTTTTATATATATTTTTTCAATGAACTCGATCATTTTCAGGTCAAATTAAGATAGATAAATTTGAAGTGCGGGATTAAATTGTACTTTGTATATTAATAGGTTAGATTAAATTAAAAAAAAATTGTTAAGAGATTACAACTAGATTTTGAAAAATAAAATTAGGTCGTTAAAAAAAGTATTGAAAGACTAAAAATAAATTTTATTACAATATAATGAAGAAAAATATATAGTGTAGAGAAAAAAAAATCTACTTGTGCTTCGTTATATTAGTTAATCAAGTGAAAACATATACAATTATTTCCGTGAAAATCAATTATCCCTTAACCATAATAATTGATAATAAAGACATAAACAATAGCTAGTGAAAAAAAAAAAAAAGATTGATAAACTATTTACTTAAAAACAAAAATTAAGACTAAAAAAGGTAGTTTAGACATATTTGACCCGTAAGTTTTTGTTCCTATATATGGCCCCTTAGTTGGTGAGAAATAATTATTGAGCTATTAACTATAATTCAACTATCAGTCATCAACCATAACCATAAATGAGTCTTATCTAAATGGTAGAGAAATTGGTGTCAATTATACCAACATCATAAATTAAAGTTAAATTGAAGTTTAGGTTTTAATTTCTGATGACCATTCTTTATCATGAAACAATTAGAAGTACAAATTTCAATATCTTAATTCATAATATTTTTTTCTTACAACTTTGAGTTTCTTTCAAAATTATTGATAATTGGTGTAAGTTCTTTTTTTCGTACGGTCCAATCAGATAGTTGACTTTAATGGCCAATATCAATATTTTCCAACTTTGTTTAGACTTGCATATTGTTATAGAAACTGATTTTTGAATAAACTAATTGCAATAAAACATTAGATTTGATATTACGCAAATCATTAGATTTGAAATATTTTTACAAAGAATTGGTATAAAATCTGTTATATCATTTTTAAACCGGACAAATTATCCAAAATTGATAAAAACATTCCAAGAAATATCTTAATTGTGACAAAGGATAAAAAATAATTAATCATTATAGTAACAATTTAATTACTAATTTACAAATTAAAAATTGTTGGTAACTAAAATAGTTTCTAAATTAACCATTTAATTATTTAATTAATGATCATTTAATTATTACGTTGTTTTAGGATTTAAGATCTAGGGTAAGAGTTAGGATACAATTCGTTTTACTTAAGATTGTAACAACCAACATGCAATGATTTTATTGTGGCTTAGTTCATCTATTAGCCTCTACCACGACACAATTGATGCACCTTACAACAACTTAATCATGATTGGGTTATATGATCATAATTTAAAAATATTTAAAGTTAAATTATCACAATTTAAAAAATGTGGTCTAAACTATCCACATTTTAACAATTGCTGCTTACAACTATCAATATTTTTTACCATATTGCTTATAGCAAATAGGCAACATTTTTTATATGTTCTCTAGGTTTAAGGTAAATAAAACTCACTAACCAACAATAAAAGGCGTGGGTTATGAGAAAGATTCATAGTGTATAGTATAATTGAGAAGGAAACAACACAATGAATAAATCACAATTTTATTGTTTTTGCCCACATTTTCTATGGCAACATTTAAAAAATGTTGCTTAAATAATCAACAATTTATAAAATGTAGTATTTATTAATTTTAATCAACACTTATAAATTTGTGGTCTTTTTTATGTTTAGACAACAATTTTATACATGTGGGCTAGTTCATTGTGGTCTAAAGTAAAAAATAATAAAGTGAAATAACACCAAAGAAATCTGAGTCTAATTATTTCTAAATTTACTTATGTATCTTTTCAAAGAGGGAATTAACTATGGAGACATAACACCAATAAGATCTAAATCCAACCTAAAATTATCTTAAAGCAATAAAGTTTGAGTTTTGATTCTTATATGGTGTTCAACTTTCTCATTTCAACTTCATTTAAAACTTATACTCACATTTAGATTCTCAATAATTTTGTCTAAAATGAAATACATGTTAAATATATGAAGTTAAAAACATAATATTTTAAATATTTCAAAAATATAAAAGTAATAGAATACATAGGGTTCGTATTGATACCATAAGTGTTCAAACTCATCACTTACCCGTGTGGGAAAACTTAAACAATTTGTATAATTTCATGAGAATTACTTAAATGGATAAGTCATATTTTTAAACATAGTTTTCAAATAAAATAATAACAGTTACATACTTTATTATATTTTTATTTCACAATATTTGAAGAAATCACACTTATATGTATGAATTTTTTTTTATACTGATTCAATATCAGATGAAATTATATATGTAATAAATATAAATTTCACTAGGATTAAATTATGATTCTGAAATTATTTTAAGAAGAGAATTTTAAACCTAATTCAACCTTACAAAATCAACTTTTAAGATAAGATTTGCATCCACTTATATATTATAAAATTGTTTTATCTCTAGTTAATGTGAAACTTCCAACGATTTTAATTTTATTTTTCACAAGAAAATATACCAAAATATTGTGCTCGCGATAACTAGGGGTGGCAATTAGGGTCTGGCTCGTCGAGCCGGCCCACGGAAAAAACACGGGGCGGACCAGGGTAATGAGCCCGCAGGCCGGCCCGCACGCCCGCATAAAATTTAAAAAAAAACTTGCACTTGTGTATATTAATTACTTCTTTTATGGACTTTTGCATTAACATTTTAAATTCTTGTATAACTGGAAAAGACAAGTATTATGTAATTTTTAATTGCTAAAATTTAAAGAATACATTGTGTATGTCATGGTATGAATATGATGAAAATGTAAAATTATCAATTTATCATCTAATTCCTTAAAGTCTTTACTTAATTTTTTAAACTTGTTAAAAATTTTCCAATTTTTAAACATTGAAAGTTTTATCATAAAAATTAAAAAGAATTAGAAAAAAGGGTCGGGCCAAAGAGTATGCGGACCGGACCAGTGTTTTTAGCCCACATAAAATATGTGGAGTGAAACCGACGAGCCTGCGTTATACAGGCCTTATACGGGCTGAGCCTAAACAAGTCAGGCCGACCCGTATTGCCACCCTAGCGATAACACACCCTCACGTCCAAGTTGCAACCAAGTTTTCCACATGGTGGTCTCTTCTATTTTAATGTTGTTGTCTTTTGGAAAATAGTTGAAAACTATTGGCTTGTGGGGGAAGGGCTCCCAATTGGGTATGAATCAATGAAGAGTTTTACACCTCTTGCCATAAATTTTCGGTGTAATAAAAGAGAGAAAGTGATAAGAGAGTAGTAGGATAGATAGAAAGAAGAGAGAGAGATAGAGATACAAGTTATAATAAATAATGCAATTGAACTTGATGATCGTTGAAATATCATGCGGAGTGAAAATTACAATATATAAGTGTAGATTAACATCATTTTATATATATAGATTATATTTAGTAATTACTTTATGTTTTTAAAATAATATTTTGAAATTTTACTTTGAAATAATTTATGTCAAGTTTTAATAAATTAAAAAATTTAACAAGTGAAAATTTTAAAATAGTTTTGAAAGGAGAGAGTGGTGTTTGAAATAAAATAGAGGAATAGGGAACATATTTGGGTTAATATATACATTATATTAAAAAAAAGAATACAATAATCTAAAATGAAAAATTAAATTGAGCTTAGATTCATGGTGTTACAAATCGAACTTTTCTTTTTTAATTTTAATCAAGCACAATTTTGTCTTTTTTCTTAAAACTCTCCTTTTTTTTTTATAAGGAAAATAATATCTTTATCTTTTGTCTTCTTTTGTGTTTTTTTAAATTTAAAGTAGCTTTAAGATAAAATACAATGTTCATCTGTTTTGAGTTTTTTTTTTTTTTTTTAAATTAAGTTTATTTTTTTTTTATTTTTTTTCTTTTTTTTTCTTGAAAATTGGC
>Ga0214542_1005906_pt1 | contig 22881 bp, 11 predicted proteins | sample CNSS1metaG_FD_160096 | JGI IMG/M metagenome (GOLD analysis project Ga0214542, IMG submission 160096) | Root nodule microbial communities from cowpea collected in UCLA plant growth center, Los Angeles, California, USA - CNSS1 | ecosystem: Host-associated > Plants > Roots > Nodule | place: USA...
CACGGGTACGGATACTATGATACCCGTACCCGCCCCGTTAACATGCGGGTATCAAAAATATCCATACCCGCGGGTAGCGGGTATCCATTTTTAATATCCATTTCCTACCCGTTGCGGGTTTTATCCGCGGATACCCGCGAGTACGGATTTTTTTGACATCCCTAGGTCTAACTCAATCCAACATGACATGGGCTCAATCCTACCAACTTAACATGTATCTGTTTGACTTGACTTGGGCCCAACCTGATACAATTTGAGGCAAAACTTGTCTTTTCCCGGGCCGGCTTGACTCGGGTTTGGCTTGACCTAGCCTAACTTGGGTTTAGTCTAGCCTAGCTTAACTTTAGCGTGACCTAGTTTGGTTAGTCTTGGACCTGACCTTACCTAAGCTTGCTTACTTGGGCCCAAGTTGACTTTACCTTGCATGAGTTGGAGCCAACCTGACCTAGTCTTGCCTTACCTGACTTAACTTTTCATAACTTGAACTAACCTTGAGTTTGGATTTTCTAAACTCAAGAAGTTATCTAATTTGTAATATGTAATCCAAATCCAATTAAATGGATTGGACTTAAAATCCAATAGTATGGATTTAGATTTGAGATAAATATACTAAAATATGCTTAAAGTAATATGGATTTGGATGGTTATGGATTGGATTTGAAAATTTGGATTTTTTGCCCACCCTACAATTTGTGATGTTGGTGAGTTGCATTGACATTTTTGGTGGATGACTACTACATTTCATATTAAGGTTTTCTGAATTGCCCTTGATTTTGAGATATTATTTTTTGGATGAAGATCCTATAAAGTGCACGGTTCAGCTTAGGCGTGAAACAATTAAAAAATCAAATTTAAATTTTGATTGAAAAGACGAAAGTGCATGGATAACAAGCTTTACATTTGTAATAAATCAATAAGCCTTTGGTTGTTTTCAATAGTAATTACCACCTGCATTTTACTTTCGAGTGCACTTTGCACTTTATAGCATCCAAATCCTTCAATATCTTTTAATAGTAATCTTACATGATGCTTCTCTTGCCAACTTTATCATCTATTTATACTGTGCCATTATCATGTTCATAAGCCATCTTCATGCTTAAGTCCTTTGATAAATGTATTTTGCACTTTACATTTATCCAGGAAGAAGTGTTAGCAAATGCCTCCGTAGTGAAGTCCGGCAGAAATTTGACTGTAGTCGCAGCTGAGTTTAAATTGAAGAAATCTGGGAATTTGGCCTATAGCACTCGTGCTACCTTCTATAACATGCCTCTTTCCAGTTTATGAATAATTTGGATTGAGTTTAAACTGAAGAAAAGTATACTATATTATTTTACATTGATAACCAACTATTATTTCAGAATAATTTGCTTTTAGATGGTTAAAAAGTAGGGGAAAATATTACCATGGCCTTAAAATAAATTTTTTTTTTTTTTTTTTTATCAAAGTTCTTGTACATCTAATAGGATTGCTTCTCCAAATTTATATGCAACATATTTGAATGTATCATAGTTCATAGTTTTATTACATTCCTAATATGTTCACATGGTTTAAAAGTTAGGATGAGAGATAAGAGATATTGAAGATAAGTTCTCACTTGCCGACCGTTGTAATGTGCTATTGAAAGGGAATAATGGTGAATAATAAAAAAAAGAGCAAATAGTTTTTAACTTAATGAACTTAGCACATTAATGTAAATAAGGTTTAGTGTAACAAATAATCGCATTGAAATGTAATAAATAGTTGGTTTAATTGCACATTTTATCAGTCAACTTTATCAACTCCAAGAAATTTATTATTAAACTTTTTTTAATACATACATGATTTTTTATCGACAATAAAGAATATACTAATTGGAAACACTTGAGGTTTTCCAATCCTCTAACAAAAACATTTGAAAAGAGGATTCAAACAATAAGATTACATAAAGAGGCTTAGGAAGAAAAGAAATAAACATGAAAAGAGAATCAAACATTAAGATTACATAAAGAAGCTTAGGACAAAAAGAAAAGGACATATAACCATATTGTTACGATAAACATCTAATAAAGTTATATCTTCTAAAAATTGCTTTTGAACCCGTCCATTATTTGGATTTTCTTACTTCCATTTCTGCAACACTTCAAACTTGCAAAATGAAACTTTCAAAGAGACTCTCTTTAGCCAAAATAAGTGTGAGAGTCACCCCTACAACAAAGAAAAAACACTCTAGACTAAAAGTCTTAGAGAGAAAGATTAGTGCATGTATCTATAAAAAGGAACATCTGCCTAAGTTTTCCTAGGAAACTAGGAACTTAAGGATCTAATGCAAATAAGAGGAATAAGCACCAATCCTAGTATGACAACTTTGCTTTTGGTATTTTATTTGTAATTCATATCCAAGCCTCAACTTGGACTAAATTAAACATCTCCTCCATATCTTTTTCATTGTTTTTAAAGATTATATTGTTCCTATGTGTCCAAATAGACTATACAATAGCTACCCACATACATTTTCAATATGTGTTGCCTTTATTGTTTATCCCTAACAAGTTAAATCATTGGAAGTGTTTTGTTTTTCTATATATTTTGGTGTGCCGTGACAATTCCAATCCATTTATCACACAACTTCCATAAGTTTCCTGCTATAGTACAATCAAAGAATAAATATAGTATTGATTCCTCACCCCCACTACACATTACACATGCGTGATATGTCACATCCACTCTTCTTTTGGATAAGTTGTCATAAGTTGCAACTGTATTAATCACTAGTTTCTATACAAAGTGTAATGTTGATGGAAAAAACTTTAATATTCCAAAGCTGACAAAAAATATCAAAATCTTCTCTCGTTATTCTATTTCTAATTTTGTTGTACACTGATTTCAAATAAAAACATTAGTCTTATTTCCTTCCACTCTCATTCATCCTCTTTGTCCTTATATAATGTACACTTTCCCAACTCATACATCAAGTTAGATATATGAACTTTCTCTCATTCAAGCCAATCTCTTCGTCATTCTAATTTTCATTCCTAAGATTCCTTGTTCCATTTGCCAATCTCCTTTAATTTAGCTTCCTTAATAGTGGAATTGACATACATTTGAAGATACTTTCTGAGAATAACTTCATTAAACCAACTATCTTTCCAAAACCAAATAAAGTTTCCTTTTCTTTCATACCAAAAAATGTTTTTATCAAATCAATTTCCTTTTTTCTCTTCCTACATGTTTTTTTAAGAGCCTACATGTTTTTTTTAAGATCTCTCCACTAGAAGGATTCATACTTTTAAATACATTATTATGCAAATGTACAAATTAAATAAATTTCATCAATTCATCTAGTCATCACATAAGTGAGACATAAAATATGGTCAAAGTAAAAAGATTAATACGTAATTGAAAATAAATTGAATAATATAATTACAAATTTTATAAAAAAAATTATTTAAATAGAGATGGATCAGATGAAATAAATTTAATTTAATAAAATGTATTATTAAAAATAAATTACATAATGTTAATATAAAGTTAATACAAAATAATAATAAATTAAATGATATAATTTTAAGTTAATAAACAAGAATAACGTGTAATTAGAATGATAAATTTACAATCATACGATTCTTTATAACTTATTTACCATATTTTTATTTTTTAAAATAATTTAATTTATACGGTAGTTAAATATCTTAATTTAATATTTTATGATTAAAAGTAAATGAAAGCCATTTGAATACATAATTCAGAAATGGGAAGTGAGGAAGGAGAAAGCTCGTGCGCGTCGCCATGGCTGAAAATCTCGGAGGAGGTTGACCCTGCAGCTGCCTCCGCGGTCTTGCGCTTAGTTGATCAAATGGGAGCTTCCACCGCCGTTCCCCCTAAGTGGGACGCGCGTGGCACCTACGATCCTTTCTTTCGGAACTTCATCACAATCCTTCATATCCAACCAGGACGAATTTCTATCTCCGTTCACGCCAAACCACCCATCTGTGTATGTAAACCGTTATGTAAGCACAAAATTTAGATTCGACATTCATGAACGATTCTATTCATATGATTGTAGAATATTTCCATGTTTTGTGTCATATGGAGCTACATTTCTAAGTGTTGTGATTTGGTAGTTATTTCTTCTACAATATTATTGTGATGGGAAGATGTGAAAATTGGAAAATGTAGGATTTAAGGAGTATTGAAAATTGAATCGAATTATATATTATAATCTTACTTTATTCTTAATGGATATGTTCTGCAACAATGACGTGAGGTGGTTGTGCTTTTTTATTTGAAGTGTTTTTTTATTAGATATGGGACAACGAACATTCTGATAATTTTTCCTGTTAGTAATACAGTCTTCTAATTACACTGTCAACTACTGGTTAAAATTGATTGGAAATAAGAAAATTTTGTGAGTCTCAAATTATTCATGATTCCATAGTTTCTTATAAATTACGATTAGCAATATATAGAGGGAGTGATGGAATGAGTGTTTATTAAATACCACTCCTCTGCAGTTCTAGTGGCACTTTCATGGTTTTCTGTTGATTTTTAATTGCAGAAAACAGCATGGTTGTTTACTTTGTTTCCAGAACTCAAAAGTTTGCACATTGACAAGGTTTCATGAACAGACTCTTGAAAATCAGAAACAGAGTTAAAATGAGGTGATAATTTTGTAATTAAAAGTGAAAACAAAATATTAAAAACAGAAAACCCCTTCTCTTTTTTTTTTTAATATATTGATCAAGTATGATTTGGGTTGTATGAAATATTTTTGGTTCGTTGCAAATTACAGTCAAGGGCTGTCATTTGGGTTTGTTATAGTTTCATTTTATATGATACCAAATAAATTCACTTTTCCATATTCAAAGTTAGCATATTTGTTCGGTGGAAACTAACAAAAAAGTATTAAAGTGATAGTATATGATTTTTTTTTTCATTTTCTTTACTGGAATTGCAGAATGCCTATGGAACTCTGCATGGAGGTTCTGTTGGGACTTTGAGTGAGATTCTGTCAACTGCTTGTGCCAGAACGGTAGTTGCTGAGGACAAGGAACTTTTTCTTGGGGAAATTAGCATTTCTTACATGTCTGCCACTCCAGTAAATGTGAGTATATAATCAGTCTTTATGCTTTCCATGGTTTTCTATTGCGATACAACGTTTTTCCTGCAAACAAGTAGAATGGTTCGGTGGTTTGCTGCATGAGGAAATGGAGTGTTTTATCTTGAATTGTATTTTGAAACAGCAGAGCAAAGCTTGAGGACATTAGAAAAGAAAGCAAGCCACTTAAAACTTCAAGTAATTAGTTTGAGAGTTTGGACTCTTATAATTATAAAAAATGTTACTCAGCATCATTCAACTTCTGTTGCTCAGTTTCTTAGCATTCGCTTGGGAGATTGCTTTGGATCAGTGTGATTAGGACCTCATTGATGATACTTGAAAGATAACTATGCGTGCAATAGGATAACAGAATTTTAACAAGACAACTACAGCCATCAAAGCCTGATCCAAAATTCTGGAATTTCTTATTATTGTCTTTCTCTGAACTCTTGAAAACATGTTAAATCAACCTTAAAAGTATTGTTCGTACAATTTAGATTATTATCTCCATTCCCCAACAAGAAGCAAAAAGGCATAATGAACAAGTTTCATAGTCATTCAATTGTTACGGGTGTTCATAAATTGAATTTTTCAAAATTCAATCTAGATCAAATCCAAATCCAATAAAAAAGATTGAATCTATAATCCATATCCATTTTAACTAAATAAAATTGAATTGTATTTTTCCAATCCAATTTAAATTCGATTAATTACAATTTCCTTAGTTTTTTCCAAATTAGATTTGAATTGGCATGACTTGGGCTCAACTTGGCCATATCCAACCTAACATGGGCTCAGCCCTGCTAGACCTAGTTTGACTGGACCAAGCCTAACATGGGCTCAACCTAACCCAACTTAGCCATACTTGACTCAGATTGATTTGAGCTTGACCCAACTAAGTCCCAACCTAACCTAGACTAGATCCAACCAAATTCAATTAGACTTGGCCCAACTTGACTTTTACATGCTTGGATCCAACCCGATGTGGGCCTAGATTGACTCGGTTTGACCTTTGCCCAAGTCGATTCAGCTTGACATGGACTTTTGCCAATTTGATCCCACCTAGGTTGGGACCGTCTCAGCTTGACAAAGGCCCCACTCTACTGGCATAACATGGGCTCACATTGATTTGGCTTGACACAAACCTAGGCCAATCTGGTCCGACTCAATTTGACTTGGGCCTGTGTTGAATCAACCCAACTTGGGTTCGGGCTAATTGGTCTGATTGGTGACTCATTCTAACCTTGGCTCATACCAACTCAACCAGACATGGACCTAGCTTACTCAACTTAATCTGGATCTTGTTTGACTTAGCTCGATCTGGGCTTTGCTTAAATCAAATCAACTAGGGCCTGTTTAAGCCTAACCTGGATCGCGTTTGACTTTGCCCAACTTGGGCTCAGTGCTATTCAACATGAAGTGAACTCTATTTGATTGGGCTTGATATGGACCCGACTTGTCTCAACCCTACTTATCTAGACAAGAGTCAACTCGACGTGGACTCAACTTAACCTGGAACTAGCCTGACTTGGGTCGAGCTCAGCTTAACCCAACATGACATGGACCAAATCCTACCAACTTGACATCCATTTGGCCTGACCTAACTTGACTCGGGCCCAACCTAGCCTGATTTAGGCAATTCTCGTCCAATCTTGGGTCAGCCTGATTCGGGTTTGGCTTGGACTTGCCTAACTTACTTGGGTTTAGCTTAAGCTAGCCTAACTTGGGTTTGGTCTAGACTAGCTTAACTTTAGCATGACTTAGTTCTGTTTGTCTTGGATCCAACTCAACTTTGCATTACTTGGGCCCAAGCTAGCTCTACCTTGCATGAGTTGAAGCCAACCCGACTTGGTCTTGCCTTACCTAAGTGGAACTGACCTTGATTTTGAATTTTTAAAATTCAAAAAGTTATCTAATTTATAATATCTAAACCAAATCCAATTTAATGGATTGGACTTAAAATCCAATAATATGAATTTGGATTTAAGATAATTATATTAAAATATACTTAAAAGTAATATGGAATATGGATTTGGATAATTATAGATTGGATTTGAAAATTTGGATTTTTTTGCCCACCCTACACTGTGTGATGTTGGTGAGTTGCATTGACAATTTTTGGTGGATGACTATTACATTTCATATTGAGGATTCCTGAATTGCCTTGAGTTTGAGATATTATTTTTGGACGAAGATCCTAATAGAGCACGGTTCGGCTCCGGGGTGAACCAATTAAAAATCAAATTTAATTTGAATTGAAAAGATAAAAGTGCATACATAACAAACTTTACAGTTGTTTATAAATCAATAACGCCTTGGTTGTTTTCAGTAGTAATTGCCACCTACACTTTACTTTCGAGTGCAGTTTGCACTTTATAGCATCCAAATCCTTCAATATCTTTTACTACTCGTGTTTTCAACTTTGATAAATGTGTTTTGCACTTTACGTTTTTATCCAGGAAGAAGTGTTAGCAAATGCCTCCATAGTGAAGTCCGGCAGAAATTTGACTGTAGTCGCAGCTGAGTTCAAATTGAAGAAATCTGGGAATATGGCCTATAGTACTCGTGCTACCTTCTATAACATGCCTCTTTCCAGTTTATGAATAATTTGGATTGAGTTTAAACCCAATAAAAGTATACTAAAGTATAATATATTAATTTAGATATAATAATATTATTTGTTTTACATTGATAACCGACTACTATTTGAGAATAATTTACTTTTAGATGGTTAAAAAGAAGGGAAAAAAAATTATAATGACCTTGAAAGCAATTTTATCAAAGTTACTTGAAAATGTATCATAGTTCAAAGTTCAAGTTGTCAATCTCTTCTATAACATTGCTAAATCTTTTCACATGGTAAGAGTTAATAAGTAATCTGCAATTTTAAATAAATTATAATGAAAAATAAGATAAAGCACATGCTGATAAAGTATAATATAACTCTCAAATAGCCGTTACTAATTATAAGAAAAAGTATTAAAATTATAAAACAAAATAATTCCAAGATGTTTTACTGACACAATAGAAGATCAAAATAATCTTCACAAAGAGTATATGAACAAAAAAGGGAAAGAATGTTATTATGTTCTAAATGAAAAGTAGAAAAGAAAGTTTCAAAAATATATATAGAATAAAAAAATTCTTGTATGTCATTATATTCACACTAAACACTAATAAAAATAATATTATACTCAAACTAAGTATTATATTACACATTTTTCAAAATAGTGAGGTAAAGAGAGCCAGAGTGAGAGAGCAGCAAATACTGCTTTTGGGAAAAACAACGAGGGAGAGTGGGAAGGAAAACGAGGAATTTGAATTTTCTCATGAGTTTTTATATTTATTATTATTCTGCTATGCTTTTCAAATATATTAATGATTATTAATTTTAAAATTTTAAAATATATTAATTTTTTTAAATATTAATATAATGTATCTTTAATGTTAATAAAAATTAATATAAAAAAATTCAATAGAAAATCTAGACTCTAAAAAATAAGTGACTGTGAAAGAAAAATAAAAAAGAACATGAGGACACTGGTGTCAATGATTTAAAGTCATGTGTATACAATAAAAAGGTAAAGTCAACATGGTTTGCCATTTGGCATGTAAAAAAAATAGTTTCTTGAGTGAAGAGTATTACATCCATACTTATCTATAAGTATAAAAATATGAGTAAAATTTTGGATAAGGACGAAACCAAATAACGTTATAGTTTAGAAACTAAACATATTTAACCCTAACAATATAAAAACTAACAAATTGATAACATGATGATATGATTCGAATTTATCTAAATTTATTTGGATGAATTTCGTTTTGATTAACAAAAAATATTCTTCAAAATAATTGGTTTTATGGTAAATGCGAATCAATCCAATCAATGAACTACAGATTTACTTTTAGTAAAGAAGTGTCCGATCTATATATAAAAGCTATTCAACTTGGGGTAATAAACAAATTAGGTGACTATTTAGATCAATATAACATTCAGAACACTAAAATTAAAATAACATTCTTTGTGAAGTGTTGAAAATTCATTAACAAGTAATTCGTTGAATCTAGTTGACTTAAAATATGTGCATTATTGTTATTACATTCATACTATTTATTTTCATTTAAACCTTTTTATATTAATATTATTTAATGTTTTACCTTAATGTTATTTGTATAGTATTCTAGTCATTTTAAAAAGTAGCCCCTACGCTACCAAAGTAGATTCGTCCACTACATATATTGTACTATCACTATTATAATATGAAAATTCCTAATCCACACTATACAGTAGACATGAAGTAAAATATAAAATTGTTACTGAGTGAATAAAATTACATCAAATTGTTTTACTTAACTTATTTGTTTTTGTTGCCCATAATTATCCTAGACCACGTGAAATGATTAGTAAAATATAAAAGGGCAGCCTGTTACTCTATAAATTTTAAATTCTTATATATGTATAATTCAAAATGTAAGTTTTATATTCCGAAATATAAAAATTAGATATACATTCTTTGTTTTATATTTACAATCCAAAATATATATTTTATTTTATATTTCAAAATATAAGATCTATAATATAATTTGTATTTCAAATTCTACGTTTCAAAATACAAAAAATTATAGAGATTCTGGTCAAAATTAGAAGTGCAGGAAGGCCTATAAAAGGACACAGCAAGTAAAACTTCTGTAAACACTTCTTAAAATGTAAGATGTTAGGGTACTTTTTCTATTACAAAATGAGATTACGATTAAAAGAATATTAAGGGGAAACGGTAACCATATTTATTATAAACACCCGCGTTGGAGAAATTAAAAAAATGAACTTACTACCAGAATTCAGAAAAACAAATTGGTAGTTCCAATTCCAATTTCAGAATCCTTTACATTGATTTTTTATATGCATAACTTTAGGTCTTGAATCTAAACAAGACAATTCACTATCTTTTGAAGGGAGAAAAGGAAAACAAAGAGAAGCGCAAGAAAATGTGATTGGAGATTCAATTCCTGTAGTACATATTAGGTTTAACATTTAGAGTCATAGAAACTACACAAAAATATTTGGTTTAACATTTTAGAGTCATAAAAGCTACACAAAATAGTGCATATTTGATTTAACAATTAGAGTCATAGAAACTACTCAAAATAGCTTGAACTTATAGATCTCAGATTCACGTTTACTTTTAATTGATGTAAAACCAAACATGCATGTTTCTCAAGGATGTACTTGTATGGACACTCACCTAAATGTGAGATGCTAAGCACAATCAAAGAGTGACAACATATTAAGATTTTGAAATGTAAAACAAAATAACAAATCACTTACCTGGTTGATGCTTGTGTTGACAGACAATGGAAGCTGTGTTTACTGTTTACAATGCCTTCAAGCACAATCTATACATGCACACCACAATGAAATGCTTTGGTTCATAAAAGGAGTGAATATAAACCCTGTGTACCAATTGCACTGTCAGAAACTACTTCCAGCCACAGCATGCAAAAGGAAGATTATATACACTCAGCGTGCCTCGAGAGCCACAATAGCTCTGGCACTTCAAAATCATGTCAACAAATTCGAATTGCATGGCCTCTCCCAAGAGGTGTTCCATAAGAAAGTGCCATTTTTTCCTGTGAACTGGTGTTGTTGCTATTGAAGACATTCAACTGCAATTATGTTCGAAAACTATTCAAATTCGATTCTGAAAAGAATGAAAAGGACAATTCGTGATGCACATACCAAACCCACAATATTGGTTTACATAAAAATGGCATTGACAAAGGCATCCGCATCAAAGGGTTGAAGGTCTTCAACACCTTCACCAACACCCACAAATTTTACCGGGATTCCAAGTTCATCAACCACGCTGACCTGCCAACATAAATTAGTCCTTACCATGATCACCCCATCCCAGCAAAGAATAGTACTACCAATAGTGAAAAATATTCGGTCCAAAAACTATTAAATATCCATTAAGAGAAAAAGAAAATGAAGAGAATACCACACAGCCACCTCTTGCAGAGCCATCCAATTTGGTCAAAATTAAACCAGTGACACCCACAACCTGTCTCAAGGTCAAAGGATTCAGAGTAAAAAATTTGAATAAAGCTCACAGAAGTTAATACGGAACAATGGGGCAACTATAATACTAAACGTTGAGATACTATGAGCGATAATATCTAAAACTATGTAAGGAATGAATAACAAGACTGAGTGAGGAATTTGCAGAATCACCATACATGAAAACTACAACATATTTGTGACTGACCACTCATTTGGCCATAGTATGTTTGCTAAATAAATTAACCTCTAAATCTTCGTTCACTTACTGATATTTTTTTTTCAAAGATGTATTATGCTTGATATTCTAATGTATTCCTTTTGTCCCCATTTCAGGGTTTGTTTTATACTTTTTCTTTCCAGATTGAACTGTTCACTACATCTATTAACTCTTGAATATCAGATTTGCATGTTTAAATCATAACCATGATTTGGCATCACAGAAAGCATTGCACAAGAAGGACCAGAAGGTATCGCAGTATACATATTTTATATTCCCTAGTTTTCAGAGGAAAAAAAGTCAAAAGTTGGCATCTAGAAATAAATTAAGAAATTGAATTCCATCACTACATAAATGTTTCCCCAATATGCATCAAAGATCCAGTCAAACTAATGAGGAATTTGTATATATGTAATTCTAGGTACAAAGAAAGCACAACTCATTGTCTACCGGTTGCAAGATTTGATCTAGAATTGTTTTACAATCTCTTCCCATTTTCTGTTTCAATTACAATATTGAAATGCAATCTTTAGTTTGAATGTCAAAGATGCAATACCCCTCCCAAAGAAACAATCTTATTATCACACGGTATTCTCATTTACTGACAGTAGGGATTAAAGAAAATAAAATAAAAATTTCCCCAAACTCAACAACTATACAATTTAAAATGCAGAAATAGAATTTACATCATTGAATTCTCTTGCTTGTGGCAACATATTCAGACCAGTGGTCCCATCCAGAACCAGTAGGATCTCCTGCAATCATTGTCAAAACACTCGTTTTATGATATACTTGTGTTTGTTTGGCGAGTGCGAGAAAGAGAAATGGAAAACATGTTCAAGGAAAGACGTTTTATTCACACACATTAAGATTTACTAAACTACAAAGAGAACTAAGGACAAATAAATAAGTACCTATAACATACACAGTAGTTATATTAAGAGATATTGAAAAGGATGCTACAGAAAGATAGTATAGTAATAATAATAAATAATACAAAAAAGTGTTAGCTTATGTCAGGTTTAATAATTCTATTTACTATCAATTGAAGAATAAAATTTAACAGAACACAAAGTAGGTGTTTTAGTATAAATGCTTTGCTCCATATGACCAAAACAGACAAAAGAAAAATACCATCCACGTTATAATTATTCATCAACTTCCACCTAGAGGTCTAAAAGCTTATTCCAAAAAGCTGCCAGAAAATAAAAAAGATAAAACGTTTTTAAGATATTAAACCATAAGTATATAAAAAAACAAGCATAGATGATCAAATGCTCAGTAGTTCCCAAACAATTACCAGCAGCAAGATTAAATTGGGAGGAAAAGAGTAAAAAGCTTGGGCTTACATTGGGTGCACCAGGAATGACTTTAGCAACAGATTTTTTACAGGAAATCAACTCTTCCATTAAGCTGTAATTAGTGTGTAAACCTGAGAACATAACATGAACACCAATGCTAATATATCTAGATAGTTCATTAAAACACAAACAGCTAGTGGAAAACTTGTACTTACGTCCAGATGTATCACATAAAACTATATCAAAACCGAGCTCTTTTCCCTTTTTTACAGCCTGTGAAAGCACTGCATGTAATACAGTAGGAAGAAAATTTAGTATCAAAGCCAACGAAAAATATATCTAAATTTAAAAGTGATCAACAGCAGATCGAAGATCCAAATTTAACTCCATTTGTACCTGATGATGCTTTTGCTTTCTGTGATTCAGCCACAACAATCTCACATCCAGTCCTTTCTGCCCATATTTCCAACTGATCACTGGCAGCAGCTCTAAATGTATCACCAGCCGCCATCAATATCTGGAAGATTTTTAAAAGTAAGAACAGAAGACCACCATGGAATTCTATATCCTAAATTGTGAAGCATAAATGTGACAAAAGGTAATATGATACAACCATAGATATTAAAGTTCAAACAAGAGAACAACAAAGTCCTTCAATTCCTTTCAATCTTGAAACATAAATTGATTTTAAAATTTTAAGAGGTACATAGGAACATAAACAACATTTTTTATATTTAAAAAATGTAGACCAAGTAGTTTTAATGCATTCTCTTCTCTGAATAAAAAGAGGTTGATCCTTGGGGCAACAGTAGAGTTGCTTCCTTGTGACCAGGAGATCATGGATTAATCTTGGAAGTAGCCTCTCCACTTGCAAGGGTAAGGTAGCAGCAACATACACCCTACCAGACCCCATCTTTGGGAAGCCTTGGGCATTGAGTCTCCCTCTTTTTAGAAATAAAAGACTAATGATATAAAATTATCCCTACCTTAATGTTGGGGAATGAAGCATCACAAGGCCATACTACACCCCGACTAAGACCAACTTCATATATTTTGATAATATAAAAGGACGCAAGAGTTGACTTAAATATAAGCAACTAACAATCTTCAAGGACTTCACTGGGGAATTTGGAAGTATGATCACAACCAAACATTATCCCATAAGATAGTGTAAGTTATATTCATAAACTAATTCCATTGGTTTCTGTTAAAAGCCAAATTTCAGGAAAATAATTAAGAACAGAGTATTCTTTGTAAAGGTTCCTACAAGTATTTTCATAGTTCTTCATTATCCCCTTGTGATCGCATTCTCTTCCTTATGGTCCATTTTTCTTATTTGAGATACTCAGCATCTTTCAAGAATCCAAAGAGAAAGTTTTATCCTGACTCGTGAATTAATAAAAGAAATAGTCATTCTGGATAAGGGAAAGGTATTGTCTACAAGCAAACAAAATATAATTGAAGAATGGAAGGAAAGAGAAAATTAATATTGATGAGAATGGGCTAATCTTTCTGCAAGTTAGAAGTGGAAACCTCAAAAAAATAGTGGGCAGAAGACCAAAGAGAGGTGTAAAAGGTTATTGGTCAAGTCACTGTTTATGATATTTATCTGAATAGTTGAAAGGTACTCATTGGCTCCCTAATGACATCACTATACAAGCTCTTAAAATTCAGAGAAGAGAAATCCCAGCAGGCCCTGTTGACCAACAAACTTTCAGTTGGAGATCAAAATCAAGACCAAAGCAACACTCAGATAATATAATACATAATCTAACCTTAGCCCCTTCATTCTTCAATCTATAGGCCAGCTTTCCTGCAAATAAAAGCTGAACAAGTTGGCATGGTTTTGGATATCTAAACAACCAAAGAGAATTTGATTGCTTATTGGAAGAGGGAGGAAGAGTTTCATCAAATGATTTTATGAATTTACAATGTATGCATAATAACTCTAATAATAGTCATGGTGATCCATAGTTTTTTTCTTTCATAATTTTACATCCAATTGACACAATATAACCTTTGTAGGCTTATTCATTAACTCTAGAGAAATAAATCTCACGTGGAACATAAAGGAAGAAAAAAAAAACTGTATGCTGTCTAATGTCTCAATTATTTATTTCAATGATCACCAAAGAATGGAATCAACAACGTAAGCCTTTTTCTTACCCAAAGATGTTGTCTTCCCTCCACCATTAACACCAACTATCATTATTACAGCCGGCTTCCTAAACACCAAAAATTAACCCAATATAAAGCACAAAAAGTGAAGACAATAAAATTTAGTCTCACCGTAAAAGTTGAAAATGTTCACACCTGAATCCAAGTTGAAGTTCGGTTTTACTTCCCTTGGAGGTTAACAGTTCCAAAACGTTCCTCTTCAATGCTTCCTAATGCCATTCAAATTAATGCACAACACATTCCATATCATAAAATTAGAAAGTGTCCGATATATTATCAAATAACCTGATAAAAAAGGGGAAGGGAAGTTTCAGTAACTAGTTCTGACCATGTTAAGACCCAACCACAACCCAACAAAAAAGAATATCAAGCACTCGTAAACTCCGAGATAGAATAAATCAAAAATTTCAAACTCATCATATAAGGTAAAATAGGAAGAACTAAATAAAAAGTAAAGCATTTAGTACATGAGGAGCACACAAAAAATGTCCTTCCAATAATAATAAACATTCAATAAAGAATTATCCTCTGAATACTAAATGTTCATCAACCATTTCAGCCCTTTTTCTTAAAATCTAATTTATTTTCAAAAACTTCTTCCTTCCAAAGAATCCAATCCATACACACAAACAACAAACTCCTAAGACGTGCTAAACTACAATAATATAATCTTGAGTCCTTTAAGCCATTTGAAGCACATTTGAAGCGTGTTAGCAATTAATAAAATTCAAAGACTGACTCTCTTCGATCAATCTGTTCAATTTATACCTTTATCTCATTCCCTGATTTAAGCTTCCCTGAAAATATATCCTCGCGCAAATTCTCCACAATCTTAATAGTGATTTTCGGGCCAAAATCAGACACTAAAAGAGCCTGCAATAAACAAATAAATAATTTAATTAAAATGCAAAAAATTTGGTAAAAATCCTAACTCTGTAGTTTATGAAAACTATACTCATAAAAAAAATAATTTAATTAGCATCCAATGCGTGTTTACATGAATTTTAAGATTGTTGAGTTTTATGATAGCTATTGTAAAAATTCTTATAATTAGGATAATCAATTTGGATCAAGCCAAGTAAGACTACTGGAAGCAACAAAGTTTAAATTCTCAATAAGAGTGATCAATGCAACTGCACACTCAGAAACTTGCACCTGAACTCGAAACCATTAATTGAGCAAGGAATCACACGCTAGTTAATCCATAACTTGGTTGGATAATGTTTTCATTACATATGAAAAAACGAAATAAAACAAATTTTACTATCACCTAAAATTAACTTATGCATAAGAAATAAAAGTAAATTCAGACAAAGAATTTAGTCCAGAGAACTTATACCCATAAATTAAGATCAATTTATAAATAAATTCTTAAAAATACAAACATGTTCTGTTAAGTGTTGCACACAGTATTTAGGATAACGTGAGTGTATGAAAACTAAATTCTAAATAAAACATATAGAAATGAATAGTAGGAACCTCTTCGAGTTCGTCAAGGACTCGGTCGGTGTCGGCGAGGTTCCAGTAGAGCAGAAGCTCGTCGATGACGGCGAGGTTGCTACGGGTCTTGGAGAATCCCGAAAACACCTTTTCCACGTCACTCTTCGCCTTCTCCTTAATCAAACGCCCCAGTTTCGTGAAGAACCCGGTCTGTCCGGCTGAACACCTGAACCGGGCCGAGCCAGTTCTGAAATTGGGGGTTCCGGTTCGAGGAGCGACGTTGAAGAGAATATATTGTGAGTTGGAGGAAGGTTGCGAGATAACGGAGAAGCGAGCGAGGGAAGCAGAAATGGTAGCCATTTCTGCAACTGCCGAGTTCTGCGCAGTTCGCTGAACCAGAAGAAGATAAAGTGAGTCAAAGTGACGTCGTTTTGGAATTTTATACAGTGTTTCTTCTTATGTCTTAAATTTTGAACCAAATAGCATTTTAATCTAATTTTTTAATAAATTACTTGGTTTCTACAATTTAAAATCAATTCTTTTAGTATTTTTTTTTAATTGGAGACTAATTATTTTTTACTTTATCTCTTAAATTTAGAATTTAAAGATTACTTTTTTAATTTAATAATATAAACTATTTTTTTTTTCAAAATTTAAGAAAATCATTAAATCTACTTAAAAACTAGGGATATTACCGTAACACCCCTATCTAATTATCTGACACGTGTCCAATAAATAGGTTTTTTCGTCATTTTGGTACCCTGTTGGAATGGTTTAACCCGCTGAAAACGTTATTACTGTTTTGTCCCTCTTTTCTCCTCCGTAGTGAATTTGTGTTTGAGTATTTGGTAATTTCACCAACTTTTAAATGCAGAAACACTGCATCGTGTGATGGATCTCTTTCCAAGCTTCTATGCAGGTTCAAATTTCAAATCACATTTATGCTTTCCTTTCTCCTTCTTCCTCCTTCTTCCTCTACTTCGTCTCATTTCTTCTTTTCTATTTCTTCTTCTATCCACTACATTTGTTGGTTTTTGTAAGGCATTTTTTGGGGACAGTGGTTGTCGTGCAGTGCTTCTGTAGAAGGTGTGTCCGTTTTGAGTTATGAGTTATTTTTTGTGTAGGGTTTTGATTGATCTTTTAAGGGTTTAAGGTTTTGATCGTTTTGTTTAATCTGGAGTTTCGTTCGTATGTTGATTGAGGGTTTGCGAGAATTTATGGTTATGTTTATTGTGTTGTTTGTGATTTCATGTTTGGGCTGAGGGTTGTGGGTTGTGGATTCTATTTTTTCTTGTTGCTATGGAGTTTTTTATTTTGGTTTTTGATCTCGACTATTTCTATGGAAAAAAAAGTTGTTGTCTTTGTGAATGGGTATTTTATTTTTTACTTTTGGTTTTGGAGTGTTGTTTGGCTGGAAGAAATTTTGGTGTTTGTAAGTGGTATGGTTGAAATGTGTGTTTTATCGTTTGGATTGTGAATCTGCTTTGTGTTGGGGTTTTAGTGTTTAGCATTCAATTTTTGTGGTTTGATGTTTTAGCATTTACCATATAGTTTATCGGGGGATTTAGATGGTTTGATGTTGATTTTTTTCTTTAAGTGCATAATCGCATTTGGGAGGGTTGTTATGTTCCATTTCTTCTTCTTCATCATCAAAGGTTTTTCCTTTACATCTTCATCATCAAAGGTTAGGGTTTCTTGATTTGGTTTTCGTCTCTTCATTTGGAAATAAGTTTATTTTTGTATGTTTTCTTCTTCTTCTTCATCGAAGGCTTTATTCTTGTTAATCATCAAAGGTTCTTGCTTTACATCTTCTTCATCAAAGTTTAGGTTTTCTTGATTTAGTTTTCGTCTCTTCATTTGGAAAGAATTTTTTTTGTATGTATGTAATAAGAACATTCAAATTAATTTTTCTTCTCCATTGTTCAGGCCAAAATGCAAGTAACTATTTTTGTCATTTTTATTTTCTTTTTCTAAATTATTAGTTCTTTGTTGATTATTTTACTGTAATTGTTTTGTTTGCATGTCTTATTATCGTTTGTCCTTTCATCTTCGAAATGGATTTTTGATTTGTAATTTTTTTTTATTTGGACATTGTTTATTTAGCTTTATGGGTTTTGTTGTTATGGTTTTATTTTTGTTCATGGGATGATTGCTTTCTTTCCATTTCCGCCATTGTTTTGGCTTGATGGTTGTTCTGGTTTAATTGTAAAGTTTTCTTAAAATGTTTTTGTTAAAGTATGATTTGTTTACTCTTTTGTAATTTTTTTTATTTTCTTTTGTATATTTGAAATGACTTCATTTTTTGAATGGTTTTCTAAAGTTTCAGTTTTTATTTTTCTTATTTTTATTTTTCTTATTTTCTTAAGGTTGTAATAGCTTAACTTTGTAGAGATTGTTGTTCTTTTCAGGGTTGAATTTCTATTATTAGAAATATAGGAAATTAATTTGTGTTACTGTTACTGGAAATATAAAAAAATTTATGATTTGTGAGAAAGAAAACAAAATTTTCCGTACTACTAATGTCATGTGGTATTATGATTTCTAACATTGCTAGATCTTTTTCCATTTTCTGCTTAGTTGTTCTCCTTCTTTGGTCTCAAGCACGAATGTGATAGCGGATTGATGTCATGTTAGGCTCAAGTGCAAAGTTCTTTTAAACTTTCATCAGGTAAGATTTTAGTGTTTGATTCGGGTACATGACTATTACATTGAATTTTAGTATTAGTTCCTTCAAATACTGGCTAAGTTGTGTTCCTTTACCAAGTTTATTCCCTTCCCAGATCTTCATTGCAGATGAAGATGAAAGTGAAGGTTATGTTTTGTTTTTTTTTTTCATTTGGTTCATAAATCAACCTCAAATACTCTTTATTTCCTTGATTGAAGAATTAACAAATATATAGTAATAAAGAAACAAAGCATCTGTTATTTGTTATCTGTTGTTGACATAATGTGGCGATGAAGTGCAGAAGTGGTTTAATTTCCATGTTGAAATAGTCAGGCACACTCATCCATGGAAGTTGAAATAGTCCCACCAGAAGCCAAAGTTTTGCTCCTCAAGCCAAAGTTTGAGCTTTGAAACCTCATGAGATTAAAAGCTAATTAAAAGCTTGGGTATGTGTTGCTAATTTTTTTTAAGAAATTGCATTCCTTTGTATAGTATTAGCATTATTAAATCTTTTTTCACTCTTTTAGTCATATTATTGTTAAGGAATGAGATTTAATCTTTTAAATTTTGAATTTGTTTACTTTTTGTTGTAGTGACAGGAGCTCTTCACTATTATGTTTTTCCTTGAATTTGAAACTGAGAGGTAGATGCAACTAGCATACGTGGCGTGGTAAAAATGTGTAATTTTTAGTTTATGAAAGCAACATTATATAACTGCACAACAAATTAGAACAAACCATTTTGAATGTTTAATTTTGAGAGAAATGATATACAAGTGTAGGTTTCATATATGTTTTACACTCCACCATTTTGAATTGAAATGTTTTTTTTAGTGTTATATTGCGAGTGCTTATAATTGGAAGCAAGCATTGTAGAATCAAGAAAATGTTATTGTACTCCAACATTATCTACTTTATTGAGAGAATGCTTAATACAATTATTTTGTTAAGTTAACAAATATTTTTTTTTTCAGAAAAATTTATACTTTCAAATTTTTGATTGTTTGTTTTATTTTTATTAACTATATTAATATTGTTATTTACTTCCAATTTTATTCACTTTTTAATTGTGCATATTAATGTTAAATACTTTTTAATGACGTTGATATTAATATTTTGTACGCATTTTAGTTTATTTATCTAAAAATGTACATGTATTTAAATTTTTTAGAGTTATTTGGGGTTCTAAACTTGTAGTTTATTTATCTAGAAATGTGTACGCATTCAAATTTTTTAAATTTATTTAGGTTCTAAAATTGTTTCTAAGTTGAATGCATTTTTAATAGTATAAGTTTTTCTTTTTGTTTAAATATGATTTGTCAGCTGATGTTTTATGATTTGGAAAGTTGGGCAGGTTTGTTAATTGTGCATATTAATGTTAAATACTTTTTAATGACGTTGATATTATTATTTTGTACGCATTTTAGTTTATTTATCTAAAAATGTACATGTATTTAAATTTTTTAGAGTTATTTGGGGTTCTAAAATTGTAGTTTATTCATCTAGAAATGTGTACGCATTCAAATTTTTTAAATTTATTTAGGTTCTAAAACTGTTTCTAAGTTGAATGCATTTTTAATAGTATAAGTTTTTCTTTTTGTTCAAATATGATTTGTCAGCTGATGTTTTATGATTTGGAAAGTTTGGCAGGTTTGTTAAGACAATTTCTTTAAATTGGTGAGGCATACATTTTTCTGCCTTTATTATATACTAATAGGCCATTTGTTCAAGATAATTATGTATGTTAAGATTACTTACGAATATTCTTTCTCCATATTTTTTTTAAACTACTCAAATCTTATTGTCAATGACATGAGGTGTTGGTTGTTCAATGACATTTCATTATTTCACATACATCCATAGTCTTATTTCTTGCATAGTTCTCTAATTTCATTGTTAAAATATATAAATTTGAAACGATACAAATAATCATAGTAATTAATGTGTTGAATCTCTTGAGTTGTCATTTTAAGGTTGAGATAACTTTTCTACATCACATCATGGAACTGTGTAATACTATGGATCGTGATGATGAAATAAGGTTTTAGCATTCAATTTGCTTTATAATTTTAATATGGATTTTGATCCACATTATTTGTGAATCTCAACTTTAACCATAACATTTTTGTCATTTAGCTTTTATATGTGTAAACTATAAATCTACATACAAATTAGATCATTAATTTATAATTATCTCATATAATACGCTTCATTTATATTTATCTGATTAGTTCATTTAGCTTTTAATCATAAATCTCTCGAAGTGAATAAATATGATACATGGAACCACTTTTCTATAAAAGTAGTCTTTGGTTATCACTTAAAGCCACAACCATAAAATAAATGTTGGTCTCATGTACCTCCAAAAGAAACATCATATGTTGGTAAACACAAGCATTTCATTTGTCTTGATTTACTCCTATACTTAACATTTTAGCTGATATGAAATTACTTTATCATATAGGCAGTGGGAAGACATATACTATGCAACCATTGCCTTTCAAAGCTTCGTAAGATATTTTAAGATTAATGAACCATTCCTACTGGAATTCTAATTGTTTGTTAGTTTCTTCGAAATTTTGAAATATATGGTGGAAAACTTTTTTATCTCCCCAATGATCGAAAGTAAGTCGTCATCATCGTGTGAAGTGGAATAAGTATCTAATTTGGGAGTTATTTGGTTGATTAGCTTATGATTTTGAAGAAAAATTTTCATGAGGGGAGGATGGGGAACAACAAGTTTGCATGGTTGGCTTCCAAGAATATAGGGTTGTTATTTCAATTCATGTTTATTCAATTTTCTAGGTTTTCTTATTCCCTTTACAATTTTTAAGTTATGTTGTTTTCAGAGAGGAGGATCCTGTTTGTATGTGCTAAACTTGGGAAAACCAGGTAATATTGTGGACATTTCTTTTAGTTGTTCTTTATTTGCATTTAGTTACATTAAAATTTGTTGCTTTCTTTTCATTTTAACCATCACAGAGAAGAAAAGTTTATTTTTTTAAAGCTTAGGAGTAAGTGTTTTCTTCATTCATGTTTGATTTTTATTTCAGATAAGAATACCCTATTTGTGTGTTCTAAACTCAGAGAGAATCAGGTAATAGTATGGGTTTTTGTTTTAGTTGTTCTTTATTTGCATTTAGTTATATCAAGTGCCTTCTTTTAGTTTTTAACCATCATAGACCATTGTTGTTTTGTATTTATTTTATCCATGGGCTTTTTTTATAGTATGTGATTGTATAATGTAGCTCTTAAAGGTCTTTGATGATAGTATAATTGTAATAACCCATTTTCATGCAAATTCCATGATAGTTTTGATCTCTTCCATGATTTAATCTATTCAAATGTCCATAATATGGAATATTATTATAACTGATAGATTCACTTACTAAAACTTTTACAGTGACCAAGTCTCTTTACTCTAAAAGCCTCCCTTTGCTAATCCTTTTCTAATCGTAGTTTGTGATGTATGATTTTGTTCTGCTGCTTACATTTCATTTAATAAATATCTTGAATTACATATTTGAAATTCATTTCACTGCTTTACTTCATCCTGCTTATATGCAGGATCATTTGTCAATTGTAAACTTCAACAATTTGTTGTTATGATTTTCAAGTTTGAAAGACATGTCAAAGTTATTATCTCAATCCATGATGGCCATTTATTTTTGCCTTTGTAGAATGACAACAAGAGAAGGAAATATGTGTTCTTTATTGCAAATTCAAAGTTCGTATGGTGTATACTTAAAACGGTCTTCATATTTTGGTTAAAATGGTGAACAAGAATTCCAAATGATGAGTTATTGTTGATTTGTTTCAGAGTGGGATTGAGGTGGTTTCCCATATTGGTTCCATTCCATAAATCGAAGTCCCAAACCAAGATCATCTGATCGTGCTTATCTTCAAATGGTATATTTTTCTTTATATATATATATATATATATATA
>Ga0214542_1005907_pt1 | contig 22879 bp, 18 predicted proteins | sample CNSS1metaG_FD_160096 | JGI IMG/M metagenome (GOLD analysis project Ga0214542, IMG submission 160096) | Root nodule microbial communities from cowpea collected in UCLA plant growth center, Los Angeles, California, USA - CNSS1 | ecosystem: Host-associated > Plants > Roots > Nodule | place: USA...
ATCTGCTAAGCTCACCCTATCTGCGTGTGTGTGGCGATGATCGTGTACGCGGTACACGGGAGCAGATGTTGGTGATGCAGGTGGCTCTGGTGCAGCTTAGTCGCGGAGAGGGGATTGATTTGGGGAACTTTTACTTGTATTACCTTGTTTTGGGAAACATTTGTAAACCCGGATGGGTGACTTAATAACATTGTGGTTTTAATTATGTAATGGACGTTCTAAATTTTTATCCGCTCAATAAATAAAGCTTTAAATTTTCCCGCGTTTTAGGAAAATGAGGTATTATTAAACGGGCTGTCTTATTTATTCTATTTATTTATTTATAAATTAGTAATATCCTGACGGGATGTTACAGTGCATGTAAGATTTTTTATTGTATTCCACATTTAGAACTTGGAATTGGTACTTTTTAATTTATACCTAACTATTTTATCGTAGGTACATGGACAAAGTAATTGTGGAACAAGGTCGAGCTTCCATGTATGGATTCATTGAACCTCGGACAATTCAAGCTTCTGGAAACTCACCTGATCACGTGAAAAGTTATTTGTAAACATGGATGGCTGAGTCAAACAAAGAGATTTACATTGTGTCATACATTGATGGGTAGGTGTTATTGGTTGTAATATTTTATGAATTATTGTTGATTATTCAACTAAGTACTTGAGATTGATGATAGGTATCATTGGCAACTATTGGTCATCATTCCAAATCAATGCACAATTGATGGTTCTGTTCATTGCATTGGAAGATTAAAAATGCTTTGAAAAACATGTTACAAAAGTAAGTGTTACTTTTTTTTCATGTCATATGTATTTACTTATTAAAAATAACCTATATTTTATGTTTCCAATATTTCATTAGAGTTGTGGATAAGACCAGAGCACAACAAATTAAAGTATTATACCCAAAGGTTGTAACTCATTCATTTACCAAGTTATTATTTTTGCATGTGAACTTATGAACTTGATATGTGATTATTTTCTTTGTCATCTTTAGTGTAATAAGCAAGAAGATTCATGGGAATGTGGGTATTATGTCATGTCTTAGATAAGAACAATCATTTGAGCTGAAGTTAAAGATGAATGGATAGAGGTAATAATATATGTTTATATCTTTAAGATATTATAAATCATATCAAACTTTAAACAATGATATTCATGCTTAATGAATTTGTATTATCTTTTCAGTGCTTCAAGAATCCATCACCTTTATCGGAAGACACTATCCAAACACTAAGACAAGAGTGAGCATCGTATTTATTGGAACAATGGAGTTAGGCCCTAGAACATTAGAATTTTATTTTAAAAACTTTGTAGAACAATTTCTTGATGAAAGTTTTAGTTTTGTGGTAATTGTAAAAGTTTAGACAACTTTACAATTATGAGTTAAAATTACCACGTTGATGGAATATAATATCAACTCTGTTTTGGGAAGGTTTATTTTTTCAGGTGTGGTAATATGTAAATCTAGCCAAATTTAAAAAAAAAACTGTTGAAATTGACGTTTGTCCTTACACTAACAAACGCCAAGGGACATCGGCTGTAGCACTATACGAACATCCCAGTAGTATTCTCACACAAGATTTTTGACATCTCAGACCTCCCGTCTGCGATCACCACACGTTCAAACTCCATTACGAACCTCTCGCTCGTAAAATAATCCAAGCATATTCCAAACTTAAGGCCGTCACAACTAGACGTGCAAAAACACTCAAAACTGCAACCTACTCCTAGAATATTGCTTGGCGTTGCCTAAGCGTCGCCTGGTGACGTCTCACTGCAGAATGCCTAGCAGATTCTTCAACGCTGCCAAGAGCCATCTCACTGGACTTTCACCAGGCCACCCGGTTCAGCAACCTTCCTAGCGATTCAAATAGTGCTGCAAGGCACCAACCCTCAGTTTTGGTCTCGTCTATAGGTACATGGGTGCAGCTTGGGGCCAACCCCTCGTAGGGCTTCCTTGTGCCTAACTATCGCCTGGCGGTACAATCTCTCATGCCAGACGTTACATGATTAACATTCATTCCCATACCCGAATTGACTCATTTTAACAAATCACACAACTCATACAAGCATTATATACACACACACACACACACACACACACACACACATATATATATATATATATATATATATATATATATATATATATATATATATATCCAAACTTATATATGCATTAATACTTGAAATTATGCAAACAATTGAAATTAATTAAGAGTTACTCCTACACATAGGACCTCTAAAACATCAACCAAATAATTCATTGTTCATACAACATCAAGTTTAACTTTATTACATAACCTTAATTCATGCACTAGATTCACAACTATTTCAACCTACCCATTTTATTTCAATCCCTTTTTTTAATAAAAGTAACCCTCCAACAAAACCCCAAACCTGCAACCCTTGCGACCACGTGAAAAGTGCAGCGACATTGAGCCATCGCTTGGCGTTTATAAAGCACTGATAAAGCGGTGCATCAGGTTCCGTGATAAATTCTAGATTTTTCTCCCTGGCGAGAAACCCCTCACACCCCAAACTCAAACCCATAATCAAATTGCACGAAAGATTTTCATTACCTCATGTTTCCAATATGTATGCATATTTAATAATGTCATAGAAACATAAAATCAATACTAGGTTGCGCACTGAATCCCAATTCCAATGAATCCCCAAACCCTCCTTGAACCCTGATATTTATGCAATCAACAATCATCAAGATGTTATCAACCAATGGCAATTTCATGCGCTTATAACACTATACATTCACGAGAACATACATATATTCATTGGGAACCCCAAAATTTCTGCCAGAACCCAATAGAACACAGAATGAGGCAATCGAGTTAGCGATGCCTGGCAGAGCATAACTGCCGTTAGGCGATTCTTGCCAAAAACCCAGAAAATTGGTTCAATATAAATGTGTTGCCTGGCCGGCCTTCATTGTCACCAGGCAGTTTTTGGGCAGAAACCCAGAAACACGAAAGTCAACGAAAGTGAAGAAAGAAAAAGGCACTCATGCATCAATACATCACAATTGCAGCTCCCCTAACTTGGATTTCCGGCTCCAATTGCGTTCCTAACCTCCTTCTTGATCCAAACTTGATCACAACATTGCCTTTTCCCACCAAGAATCCTCACTATCCTTCCTCTCACTCTTTGGTCACAAAGATATGCTCTCTCAGAACCTCTCTCTACTGCCACATGTATGTCTCTCTGTTTTCACTTGACTATACTCTTTCCTCCCCCATTTTCAGCTAAAAATAATGGAATTTTAGTGACCATAAAATGCCACTAACATGGTGGTTTCTCAACCCTTCTAGCTTCTCTCTATGACGGCTAGGGTTTTCTAAGCATCTCCCATTGTGGCCAAAATAATCCAAACATAAAAAGGATTATTTCACACTAGCCAAGGTTTGGATTCAAATCCATACATTTATCAAACATACGCAAAACCATCAAGCAATTACATGTTTCCTGACATTTCATGCACACATATAATTATAACACCATGCCCCGTGTTCATGCATGCACAAAAAATAAATAAAATAATCAAAACATCACACTAATGGCATACACAAGACTCAAACTCAAGTCCTCTCAACACCACTCCACACATTCAACCACTTGAGCTACCATTGCTCATTATCATAACTCTTCGCATTAATTACTATTAAGATCCCTTTAATTGCATTTATATTAAATAACTATTTATTTATTTGTTTAATTTTCCTAGATCTTACAAGCTTCACAAACATATGGTTCTTCGTACTGTCCATTAATTCATCTAAAAATTCCACCCGAAAGCAATTGCTACTATCCTTAGGATGTTGCATGGCTTCCTTAACATTGAAAGTCATAGTTTCATCTTACACATGCACCTTGACATGGCCATCATCCACATCAATGATCACCCTATCAATCCTCATAATTGGTAAACCCAAGATGAGAGGAACCTTAATGTCCTCCTCCATGTCTAAAACGACAAAATCCACTGGAAAAGTGAACTTGTCCACTTTAACTAGGATATCCTCTATGACACCGTATGGACACTTGGTAGAACGATCTACTAATTGGAGTGTGATTCTTGTTGGTTTAACCTGTAATCACCAATTCTCCTTAACATGGAAAGAGGCATCAGATTGATACTTGCTCCCAAGTCAATCAAAGCCTTTCCAATAGGTAATTTTCCAATGGTGCATGGAATGGTGAAACTGCCTGGATCTTTAAATTTAGGTGGTAGAAGTTTTTGGATGATTGCACTACAATTACCTTGTACTTCTATTGTTTCCTCTTCAATGTATTTCCTCTTTTTGGTGAGCAACTCCTTCATAAATCTTGCATATGAAGGCATTTGTTGAAGAGCCTCAAAGAATGGAATGCTAATTTCAAATTTCTTGAAGATATCCATAAACCTTGAGAATTGTTTCTCCTTCTCTTTTCTAGAATGAGTCTTAAGATAAGGAAGAGGCTTCACAACCTCTTTTCCTTTTTCTTGTGACTTCCTCATCCTCTTTTTTCTCTTCCTTCTCTCCATTCTCATCAACCACACTTTGCTCACCAATAACATCATCCTTCTCTATTTCTATCTTCTTAGGTTTCCCGGCTAACACTCTACCACTCCTTGTAGTTATGACCTAACTTTGCTCCTTTGGATTTGTTTCAGTGTTAGCTCTAAAAATTTTCTCAATTTTATCTTACAACTTCTTGGCCAATTGGCTAACTTGCACCTCTAAGTTACAAAGAGAGGCATCTATGCTCTTATGGTTAGATATGGATACTTGCATAAACTGATTGAGGGTTTCCTCAACTTTAGACGTCTTATCATACAAAGAGGGTTTTTGTTGTGGTGGTCTGTTTGAAGAACTAGGTTGCCCCATGCTAGGATGAGGTTTCTAACCTTGGGTGTAATTACCCTTACAACCTTGGTATCCCATATAATTAACCTCCTCATGAGAGTTGGTTTTCATGGCACATTGCATGTTTGGGTGATCACCACTACACAACTAACACCCTTGCATAGATTGTTGGTGTTGAGCCTGAGAAATATTTTGGATTTCTTTCGATAATTGAGAAAGTTTCTTCATAAGATTTTCAAGTTGTTGAGTTATAATTTTGTTCTGAGCCAATAAAGCATCTTGGGATTGCAATTCTAAAACGCCACATTCCTCAGAAGTTGAGTTATCTCATTAACTTCATTGTCACTAGATGACATATTATCAATCAACTCAAAGGCTTCACGAGGTGTCTTCCACTTGATAGACCCTCCAACCGAAGCATCTAGCATCAAATTTTTGGGAGACCTTAATCCTCCTATGAAGATAGTGAGTGAATCAGGCGCATCAAAACAATGAGTAGGGGTTTTTGTGAGCAATCCATTAAATCTCTCTTGAGCATGACCTAGTGACTCATCAGCTTCTTGCTGAAAAGAAGAAATTTCTTGCATCCCTTTGTTGATCTTTGACTAGGAAAATATTTGTACAGAAAGTTAGCAACAACATCCGCCAATTAGTTAAACTATTCTAAAAAAATGAGTTTAACCAAGCTTTAGCATTGCCAACCAAAGAAAAAGGGAAAAGATTGAGTTCGATATCCTCATTTGGCACTTGATGGATTTTGACAATGTTACAGATTTTCAATAATGTAGCTAGATGAGTGTATGGATTCTCATGTCACAATCCATGAAACTGGTTACCTTAGACAAAGTGAAATAAGACTGGCTTCATTACCATGTTTGTGGCATTCACAACTAGTTGAGATATGCTACTAAAATTCAGGGGTGCTGGAAATGAAGCATAGTCTTCTAGAGTGCGCCGACCTTGATCACGTCCATCATCATCGTTACGAGCCATTTCTTCTTCCTCTTTATCAGATGAGGAGAAGAGAATATGTTCAGAAGAAGTAGAAACTCCCTCCATAGCTTCTCTAAATTTATTGTTCTGCCTTCTTCTACTATTTTTCCTTCAAACAATTAGTTCAATCTCAAGATCAAATAGAAGATTTTCAGCTTTTGTTCTGCTTCTCATGTAGAACAAGAACCACTAGACAAGGCAAGGCATATTTAAGAGATATATACACAAATTGAATATAGAAAAATAAAAAGCATAGTGAAATTACAAATGAAAGTTTAAACCGATAAATAACATACAAAAGACGAACAACAACAAACATATCCCCGACAACAACGCCAAAAACTTGTTAACTTATTGGCAAGTGTACCAATTCGTTCCAAGTAGTAAAATTATAGTACAAGTTTCGTTTTCCTAAGGGATTTGTGTTTGTTAATCTACTTGTCATTATTTATTAATTTTAGCAATTGTGAAAAACATTTTTTGTTCAACCTAAAATAAAAAAATGCAAAATTATGAAAGTAAATATGTGATTCGGTAAATAGATTAATTAGGATTGGATTTCATGAATCGAATTAATGTAACACTACACAATATATCTCTAACGTACTCACATTCATTTTAAAAGCATACTTACTATAATTCCTTAGAAGCAAGTTCTAAATCATATGTTGAAATTCTAATTCCTTAGTCATTTTAACATACAATTTGCATTAAGATCAAATTTCTAGAATGACCAAAAAATAATTTTATGTTCATTTAACTTTTTTTTTTAAAATTAAATAACTAATATGACACTAACATAAATATTTATTTACTAAAATAAATTAAATCCACTTTTACATTTTAAATTTTCTTAATAAATTAATATTTTGTGTGGTATTAAAATCGGTTAAGTGGACGTTAAAAATGTTGCAATTTGAACAATATTATTATTTGGGTGTGAAATTTATGTTTTCTTAAATTTGTAATGAAATAAAAATCACATCAGATCAAAGTTAAGGAAATACTAAGATTTCAAATACTCCAAAATATTCTTTTTAACAAATTATATAAAATATTATATTAGCATATTCTTATTAATGCCATTTTACAGATATACTTTAATAAAGATTTTACTAAACACTTTTAGCTTAATAAGGTTGTTTTAAGAATATTGTTTTCAACATTCAAATACTCCCAACCAACTTCACAATTCTAAGTTTATTTTCCAGGTAGTTTTAAGAATATCAGTAAATTTTATCTCAAATGAATTTTATTTCCATAAATAAATATTTGCCTTCCAGGAAGCACCCAAACCCTCTATCCCACTTTCCATTTGTCATTATTTGTTTTTTCTTCCAATAAATATTTATTTATTGCAATGATAAACTAATTTCCATTGACGACCGAGTCAAGTATTCTAAGTAGAAAACTTTAATTGCACTTCTCCTCCGTTATGATTATGAATATTTATATGAAGAACCTAAAATAGGTGCTAATTTTGTGATGTTGAAAGAAAAGTATACAATGGAGGCGTTTTCTGCAGTATCAAGTCTTCTTGCAAGTCTTCTCGCAGCAGTCTATATCCACAAAGTCTAGTCAATGTTTGAACATCTTCACAAAGATGTGATGAGTAAACATTTTATATCTCTGTCCCTACATTGAATTCAGACTATAAATACATCACAACACTCTTCATAGCAATGCAAAGGGAAAAGTGAATAATATATACTGAGCATATTATCAAACACTTCCCAAACATGAAGGCCATTCTCATTGCTTTCTTACTCTTTGCTTCTCTTTTCTTCCTTCCCACTTCAACTACGGCTCGACAACTCAAGGGTAATTATACTCACTGACTTCTCTATACTTCCTCAATTCTCATATGCACCAAACTCATCAATATCATAATTGAAACTCACGAAACTTGCTTCTTATAACTTATTTGGGTGAACTTTTGAGTGTAAATATAAAAGAGTAATTTTTTTTTCTTTTGTTGATATTTCTATAAAATTTGATCACAAGAAGTAGATGAAAAACATGTTTTGATATAGTTGTAGCAAACAACTTGAGACAACTTTTTTACGTGATAAGTGGCCACTATAGTTAATGCAATGATGTATGTACACTTTTATGCAGAAGGTTCATTTCAGACAGGAGATCCTAATAAACCTGCTGTTAACTGTCCTCCCGGTCAGCCTTATAGAAGTTGCAGTCCTTCACCGAAGCCGAAACCACCATGCTCACCATATGTACGCAATTGCTAATATCTGAATGAATTAGATAGTTATAGCTGTTGCTGGTGCCATTTACACTTGCTGTGTTAAACAATGGAGCTGCGGTCTCTATCTTTTTCTTCAGAATTTCCAGTGCTTTCACATAATAATGTGTGTCTTTTGAGTTTACTGTAAAATAAATATTTGGCCTCTGGGACAATCCAATAAATAAGAAGTTCATTGCTTATACTTTTCGTTTTTGTTGAGTTTGTGGTTACGTGTGCTATCTTTAATGAAGGATGTAAAAAATATATTAAGGCCCTTACGTGCGACTAGAAAATGAAAATTTAAATATTATGATTGGTTAGGGAGAAAAATAGTGGCACTTCTTATTCGGTTATAAAGAAGCTAAGATGTAAATATGAAAACAAACAAAAAATCTGTCCTCGATATCCAAAGAAAAGAAGAGAACAGAGAATTCAGAGATTAGATCGAGTTGAGTTGTTGATTATCTCAATGCAAGACCAAAAACGTGTGTTTTACAAACGGAAAAAACAGTCCGAAAACCATATTTCCGTTAATATTATAGGGGCAATAGATTTTATTTGTCCTTGAGTATTCAAAACGTTGACATGCACATTTAAAAGCTTATTGTCTAGTAAAAGTAATTCTTCATTAATAAGTGATAAACATAATTGGTTATTTTGTGTTCTAATTAGTATTTGTATAGTATGGACCGATCAGACAAGGCCACCAAGAGCAGTAAACCAACTTAGATACCGATGCATCGAGCGATTGTCATGGCTCTTCAACTTACCAAAAAAGATCAAGAGTAGCTTACTTGACTACAAGCAAATCGATCATGTGTCATTCGTTGATATCGAGCATGACCGATCAGTCAATGTTTGACGCGATTAACCAAATCTAAAAGCAGTTTAAGGCAAATCAACTAGGTAACCGTATTAAGGTATGATTGGATCGTAATTAGGTCGATGCTAAGTAAAAGCCCATTACAAGTAGTATAGATAGGAGGTTCAACTAAGGTAGTTGGTTACATTACTGCATTTCATACCACTAAGCTCTGACACCTACTAATTTAAGCATCAAAGTACCTTTTGTAAGTACCACCTGATAGATTCTGGACGATCGGAATACTGTTGAGAATTGATAGATTAGAGACAAGAGTGATAGGAAGATCCGAGCGTTAAGGACATGAGAGTGCCAACTGGCTTAGTAGAAATATTTTGGCACCCATCGTGGGGCGGAGCAAGTGTTTCCTTTATTCCCAATGTAACCACGAGGCACATGACGAGCAACGCAGTAAAAGAGGAGGCATCAGACGAGCAACGTAGTAGAAGAGGAGGCATCAGACGAACAACGTAGTAGAAGAGGAGGCATCAGACGAACAACGTAGTAGAAGAGGAGGCATCAGACAAGCAACAAATGGACTCAATGGTGATGATGAGGGATATGAGAAGAGAGATAGATGTTATGAAGAAGAAGTATGAAGGCGAGCTTAAGGCTTTGCGCTCCAAGAATGCACTTATAAGATAAGAATGGTGGATGAGGGAGCCTGTGCCTTCTACCCTAACTCAACCTGAATCAACAAACCACCCGCTTGATGAAACAGACAAAACTATTCAAGGAAGCAATACTGGTTGAAGCAAGCTACTGATAAGTGTCAAGAATAAGTCAATTTTCAATTTAAAATTGATACTTATCATGTATCAAATGGTTCTATTTATGCATAAAACAAACTTACTTAGCTTAAGATACAAAATGAGGTATTGAGAATTGAATTTTTATGAATTATAATGATATTTTGTTGTTTTCTAGTGAATATAAAAGAAAATATCAAGTATGCAACTAAGCCACAATACTAGAGTTGAGCAATGGAAGTTGAAAATACAGGACAACATATTTTGACTTTCTGGCTGAGCACAACAAATGGAGATGAGCCTCTTTGCAAGGAAACCTAGAGCCCAAATCCATTAGGTTGAGCAGCCAAGAAAACCCTTCCAAGAAGGAAAGGTCACATGCTAAGCACCAGGACAAGGGGCTGAGTTGAAAAGGAAACCCACTTGTGAAGTAACCCTTGTGGTTGAGCACCAAAAGTTGGGCTGAGCATCGCCTAAAATTTTCTATAAAGAAAGACCTTGGGTCTTCATTATATGCCTTGAGTGGAGGCTAAAAAATGTAGGAATAGCATTGAATAGGGTTTGTGAGGCATGTAAGGCCCGGGAAATTTAAATAATTAAATTAATAATTATTTAATAAATGCGGGTAGGGGAAGCCTTTATGGTACTTAATGTGAATTGTTGTGACGTGGAAAAGTACTAGCTCAAGTGGTTAAGAGTACTTTGATTATGTGAGAGGACTTGGGTTCGAGTCCTATGTATGCCTTTGTGTGTTATTTTAATTTATGTATTATTTCGTAGTATGTTTGAATGACAGACGTGATAATATAATCCTAAAATTTTAGGAATTATCACAAATGTGAATTGGTTGTGCAATTGACTTGGTAATTGATGGGTTGTGGGTTCAAACCTTAATGAGAACAAATTAATCTCTTTATTTTTGCTATAATACTTGTGGTCTCAATGTGAAAGGGTGGGAAAGCCCTAGAGGTAATCACTAGTGCAGAATTGCATTTTTACCTCGCCTTATAGGTCTCGGTTGGCAAGGAACCGAAGCATATAACGACACAATGGCATTTTTGCAATTCTAGGCAACTTTTATGCCTTAGTTCAAGAAAAACCCGAAGCCAAAAAGGGTTATAGGCTTCGGTTCAAAAAAAACCGATGCCAAAAGGTGCTTATATGCTTCGGTTGAACAGACCTGAAGCTAAAAACGTGGCTAGAAATTTCAAAAATGCCACTAGCCATTACGTCTTTGGCCTCGGGTGGCACTGAACCGAGGCCAAATAGGGCTATATGCCTCGGTTATTAATTGAACCGAGGCCATATAGTTTAATTAGGGGACAAAAACATGAACCCCTCTACTTCTTCCTCGCACGCCGCTGCATCTTCTCCATCTTTCTCTGCGTCTCGCTAGTCTCCTGGATCCCCTCTACCTTTCACCTCACGCATGAACAAAGCAAACATCACCACCCATCTATGCCGCACCCATTCTGACCGGTGATGAACCCTAGCGACAACACCAGCCACCACTGCGACGTGAAAATAGGGCACCAGATCTGCAACGCGGCGACGCGATCCACCATGGCAGCACCTTTCGCGAGATTGCCATCGCGATCCACTAGAGGAACCACCGTCGAGATCTCCGCCGCTGCAGAAATCCACCGTCACCGCAACTGAGGTATGCGACTGCACCGTCACATTTAGAACCGAGGCATAAAAGGGACTCTATGGCTTCGGGTAACAACCGAGGCCAAAAGGGTACCTTTTGGCCTCACCCCAATATGACTCGGTTCCAGACCCGAGGCAAAATGAGGAAAATAACCGGGGCAAAAAGCCCCTACTACACTGGTGAATGGGCAGCCAAGGGAGTTGGAAAAAACAGTCCATAATGGCTTATGAAAGGTAATAATAGACTTTAAAAAGTCAATTTTCGTTTTATTTCTTTTTACCACAATTAGGAGTCATATAAAAAGGGAGAATTAGGCCATTAGAAGGGTTTTGAAAGTCTGAAAAATTTGAATGAGAAAGGATCACGAGTTTTGAGTGTGAAAGCTAATTGGGATTCAGAGCAAAGCGGTGGTGGTTGAGAGAGCAAAAAGGGAGGGTTCTAGCTATCACAAAGTCAAGGTTAGGCAACCTTTGGAAGCAAAGATTCACATGTTAGGGGAGCTCTTTTGCATACCTTTCATGAAAAGATTCTTGTGTAATCTGTAATATGCAATGAATTGTGTGCCTTTACCATAAAATTTTCGTGCCAACATGCTGTGAATTGAGTGTGTGATTGTTTTGTTGTATATGACTAAACCCTTGTGTAAATATATGGAAATACTGGTGTTTTTGGTACTGTATGGAATTTTGGGTAATTACTTTGTTTGAGAGTCAGATTTTGGAGTCTAAAATAGGTTCATAATGTTGGAACGATGAAAGGGTTTGGTTATCATGTTTGTATGAGGTTTTGGCATGGTGTGTGGGTTTTGTGTGCACGCAATAGTGAGGTAATCTAATAGTCTCGCTCAGGCAAGCCAGGCTCACCTAGGCGAGAGTTGCAGAGCCAAAAATTGTGTTTTTGCATGAGCTACTCGCTTAGGCGGAATGCCAGGGTTTTGGGCGACCTGTTGCTTTGCTCAGGCGAGGACATCTCGCCTAAGCAAGAAAACGAGGATGTGAGTCTGTGTTTTGAGGTGTCTCGCATAGGCGAGAGGATCAGGGTTTTGGGCGACAAGGCGTCTCGCCCCGGCTAGAGGTTCTCGCTTAAGCGAGACCTCTTATTTAATTTTTGCATTTTGCTTAACTCGCCGCTTGGGCGAATGTTTGGGTGTTAGGCGAAGTGTGAGCTCACCCAGGCGAGAGGGGACTCGCCTAAGCGAGACTTCGCAAGTTAATCAGTTCTGCCCGCTCGCTCAAGCGAGGAAGCTTAGCTTAAGCAAGACAGGCCTGGTCGCTTAAGCTAAGGCTTCTAGCCCAAGCGAGTTAGAGCAGTTTATGTGTATTGTTTGTAGCTTTGATGAAACATAGATCAGGAGATGTTGTGCCATGAGCGGGTAGGTTCATGGATGGTGGATAACATGTGATGGTATGAGCGGGCAGGTTCATACTCGATTACTCTCCTGTGGGGATACGAGCGAGGTAGGTTCGTATGTTCCGTGCTCATAGTTAAGAGATGTTGTGTGCGGGGATGTACATAGCTTATGGATCACATGTGTTGGACTACGGGCAGGTAGGTCCGTAGAGTGGGACTACGAGTGGGGAGGTTCGTAGAGGCAGGACAACGAGAGGGCAGGTTCGTGTGAGCATCAAAAATCCTGAGTCTATGACTAACCTTGTTGTATGTTAGTAGTTGAAAAGCCTTGGGGCGTGTTGAGAATGTAACTAAGATATAGTTATGATACTAAGATTGGGTGTTTTCTATTTTTTAATTTATGTGATTTTTGTATATATTGTTGAGCTCACCCATTCTGTCTGTGCTTGGCGATGCTCGTGTAATTTTACACGGGAGCAGTTGATGATACAGGTAATGCTACTAATACTCGAGATGGAGAAAGGGACTAGCTGGGAATTAGAGCTAGGGAATTACTATGTTTTAAAGTTTTATTTGGAACTTGTAATAACTTTTGGAATTATTTTTATGTATTAAATGATTGTCGCTTTGAACATTAAATTTTGTTTTGTTTCCGCGACGGAAATTAATAAAGTTGCGACGTTCAAGCTTTTTTTTATATATTTAAATATTTAATTAAGTAATATCTTTTAAGGATGTTACAAGGCACGAGGGAGGTGCTCTTAGTGTAGATCCTAAGTGTAGATGGTGCTGGAATTGCATTGTAATATTCTGAGTAGCTAAACTCCCGCATGTCCAAGTTTGATGTAATCAATTCTGATTCTATTCACTTGTACTTCTTGGGTATTTATCTTTGCTTTCATTCAATTGTTTGTGGTTTGATTTATGCGTAATGATGACTTGATCACTCATCTATTTAACTGGTTTGGATTAAGTTGGGAAACTGATCTTAAACTATGGTCCAATCAAATCATCATACATGTATTAATGCTTATTAGTAGCTAGAGGGGATGTTGAAGCAGAGAGTCTTGCACATTAAAGCAAGGATTCATTCTATCAGGAGTTAAGAAATCATATATATTGGGTTTGAAGTCCTTCAGCTCTAGTGTATTAGGGATGAAACTAGATTTACATAGAAAAAGTACTCTCAAGACATTAAATGATTTGCATGTTAACAAAATAGTAATGGTATAGAAGAAGAAGATGAGATGAAATCAATTCATAGCCCCTACTCCACTCAATCTATATAATTATTACTATCTAGTTTACATGCACTCTTTATCAAAAACCAAAAACCCAAAAATCAAACTACCAATATACTTACTAAATCCCTATGGATATGACACTTGCTGATACTACTACGCATCAGTGAACCAGTGCACTTGTGAAATAGTACCTGACCCATCTATCTCAATCATAGTGGATATGTTAGGAATACACCCGTTTTATACTTATATTATGGACACTCCATTGCCTAACAGTTGGAGAATGGCCATTTTCAAGAAGTATGAGGGGTCCATCGACCCAAAGGAGCACGTCAACATATTTGTCACCTAAATGGTGATGTACATGATGAACAACACAATATGGTGTAAAGTCTTTTCAACCTTGATAACGGGTGTAGTCCTAGCATGGTTCACGCATCTTTTAGCAAAGTCCATAGACTGTAAGACCCGCAAAAATTAATTAATTAAATAATTACTTAATTAATAAATGCGGGTAGAAAGCGCCTTTATGGCATTAATTATGGTTTAATGTGGTGTGGAAAAGTACTAGCTCAAGTGGTTGAGAGTACTTGATTGTGTGAGAGGACTTGGGTTCGAGTTCTATGTATGTCAATTATGTGTTGTTGTTTTATTATTAATTTTTAATAATAGGTATGAGTATGGAATTGATAATATAAACTATTATTGATTGGAGTGTATCACCAAATGTGAATTGGCATAGTGGTTGTGCTTGGCATTATGAGTGGAGGGTCACGAGTTCAAACCTTGGTGGATGGAACTTAACCTTTCTTTTTACTAAACTTAGCTTGGGATGAATGTGGAAAGGTAGAGAGAACCTAGTAGAATGGGGCAGCCAAGAGGGTTGGAAAACCACCAAATAATTAACCTTGAAGGGGAATTGAAACCACAATAAAGCCCAATTTCGTTTTATTTTTAAAACCCATTTTAAAGACACCTATAAAAGGCAAAATTTAGGTTGAAAGAAGGGTTTCTGAAATTGTTTTGTGGTAGCCTGAGAGGAGAGCGAAATTGGAGAGTGAGAGGTTGAATTGGGTGTGCAAAGGGCTGAAGCAAGGTATTGGTGAACAAGGAACTTCCTCTTTGTCTCAATCTCGTTCAAAAATTACAGGTTAGGGGAGCTGAACTGTAATTGTATGCTTTTGGTCATATTGCATGCTTGTGATGCTGTTTTACCATGAACTTTCGTGTTCCACATGAGAGGAATTAGGGGTTGGGTATTTAGGTATTGTTCTATTGGTGTTTTTACCTAAATGTATGATTATGATGGATGTCTGCATTATGTACGCTGCTATTGTGCAAATTTGAGGGTTGGGGGACTGTATTGCATTTAAATTATGTGGGATGTTGATGCAATTGATACAAGCTGCTTTGGTATGAAGTGAAGTGTGAATTGGTATTTTGGTTGCTGTTGTTGCGTGCGTGATCAGTGTAGGAGTCTGCATTTCTCGCTCAGGCGAGATTAGCAGAGATGCAAACTTAGGCGAGGGAGGTTCGCCTAAGCGAGGTGGTGATGAAGTTGCGCGTGTTGAGCGCGACTTTTCGTCCAGGCGAGGAGTTTTGTGGGTTTGATCGAACCAGGGTCTCGCCCAGGCGAGACAGTCTCGCGTAAGCGAGATGTCGCGATCAAGTTGGATGTGTGCTTGCATTATAGCTCAGGCGAGACTGAATTGGGTGTTTGGGCGAGAGATGATCTCGCCTAAGCGAGATAACGTGATGAGGTTGTTGTTTTAAGCTCGCTCAGGCGAGGTAAATTAGCCTAAGCGAGGCTGAGGGCTTAGCTTGGGCGAGAGTCCCTAGCTTAAGCGAGTTTATGCGAAATTCCATGTTTGTGTGTGCTTGTGTGTGTGATTTGGCTACTTTTTCCTAAGTATAGGAAGTATATGCATGTGGTGTAGCATTTGGGCTTGAAGGATTAAGTCCAATGGGGGTTTGGGATGTGCTTGATGGTGGGACACATGACGGGCATGGAACTGGTTGAGTTCTCGTCGGCTACTAATGGGCGAGGAGTCCTTAGTATGGTGATTACATGTGTCGGCCGCACATGGGCAAGGAAATGATATGTTCCCGTCGGCTACTATAGGGCGAGGAGTCCATAGTATTGTGATTGCGTGCGTGCCAGGGTCCAAGTTGAGGAGACTTGGATGTTTTACTACAGATGAGGAGTCTGTAGGGCAGGACTATGAGCGGGATAGGCTCATAGGGTTGGACCACGAATGAGTTAGTTTCGTGGGAGCATAGGGAAATCCCAAGACCTAGTTCATGTATATGTCTCATGATGGACCACGAGGTTATGGTTGGGTAATTTGAAAGTCATGAAATGTTAAGTTATGTTATTTTCGGATGGGTGGCATATTTAATTCATGTATATGTTTATATATTGTGTATAGCTTACCCTATCTGTGTGTGTATGGCGATGATCGGATAATTTGTTATCCGGGAGCAGATGATTTGACAGGTGAGCCAAGAGATGCTTAGAGACGGAAAGCATAGGCTACTTGGGGCTTTTGAAAGCAAACTTTATTTTTTGTTGATTTTGATGTAAAATTTATCTATGCTGAACTTTAGTAACTTTTGTATAGAACGATTGTGTACATTCGAACTATGTTATGGTTACTATTTTTGGTTTTAAATTTTCCCATGTTTTTTTTTGGGAAACGGTATCTTATTAAATGAGGTATTTTATTTTAAATTGTCATTTGATATGTTACGTAGACTACTTTCCTACTATTCACGCAAGGTTTGGCACTCAGTTCCCCACGACCACATCACATGACCATCATAGCCTTGGTCAACGTTCAGTAGAAAAAAGAAGAATGCCTTTAGACATTCATGGACCGGTTTGGGAAGGTGGCCTTGTAGATCAGTAATTTGAGTCCTGAGATAGCCATGCATCACATGATAAAAATGTTGCGTCTAAGATCGTTCCTCGATAGCCTATGCATGCAACCAGCTAAAAACCTAGATCAACTAAGGTAGCGAGCATCCAAGTAGATGAAAATGGAAGTGCAAAGAGATTTTTGAAAACATATGCGATCAGAGGCCATTGCCGAAAATAAGGGAACATATACAAAACCATTAGGGAAGAATAAAGACTCACAACCTAAGAAACCAAATAGGGAACTACACTTTCATCAGTACACAATGTTGAATGCTCCTCGTGCAAATATCCTTTAAGAAGCCCTTAATGCAGACTTGCTGCCTCCGCCTACGAAGAACACCACTTCCTCTAACGCATACGATAATAGTTGTTGTCTATATCTGTCGCAACCTAAATCGCGACGGAACGACGAACTAAAAATAAATTCATTTGGAAAAAGAGATTAGAAGTCGCCACCATAGTTTATTCTAGAAAACTATGGAAAACCGTAAAAATAAAATAAAGTCTGCGAAAACCAAATTTAGGGTCCGGGAGTCGGTTATGCGTAGGAAAGGTATTAGCACCCTACATCGTCCGCCCAAAGGCGGTACCTTTAATTAAATTTGTAAAAGGGATGTGTTTATTTTAAATATTTATTTTTTCCATAAATAAGAAAATATTGAACAAAATTATTTTTTTTTATTAAAAAGGACCCGACAAGGATTAACCTTGGTCCTACGTATTCTCATTAAAAATGAGAAATCAGGGCTACGTAGTTCTTTATACAACAATTTGAAAATGATTTGGAAAACCTTTTGATTTTTGGGAAGTGAACTTGACAAGGACTTGCCCTGCTCCTACGTATCTCCATTTACAATGGAGATTCAAGGATCACGTAGTTCTTGATAAAATTGTTTGATTAAATTACTTTTGAAAGTTGTCTTTTGACATATTTGAAAAGGAAAAGGAGTGTCGTGCGATGCGAGCGGTCGAGTAGACACCAAACACATTTTTTACAACTTATTCATTGAAAAAAAAAGAGTGTCATGTGACCCAAATGGTCAATTAGACACCAAAAACAATTTCTAATATTTTTAATTTTAAAAGAAAGTGACGTACGACGCGAGCGACCGATTATACACCAAAACAATTTTTATATTTTTATATTTTTAAAAGAAGTATCATGTGACGAGTACGGTCAATTAGAGACCAAAAGAAAGAATAAATAAAGAAAATAATTTTAAATTTTTATTTATTCTTATTTTTCATTTTTGAAAATTATTTTTATTTCAATTTAAAATATTTTTACTATTTTTGAAAATGACATGATTGAAATGTGAAATTTACTTAACAAACACCGAAATATGGTACATAAAGAGAAACGCGGGGTGCATTAAGTAAAGTAAACACACTATATCTAAGAAGAAAATAAAGGAGTGGGGTGTGTGCTTAGTGAAAACGCAGGTACGTAAAGTAAACTAAAACTTAATGTAAGGGGTGTGGGGTTATTACATTGGGGAGTGCATGAAGCAAATAAATAAACAAAATCCAATATTAAAAGCAGGGGTGCATAAACTGAAATTTGGAGGTGCGTAAAGAAAAACTTAAGTATGCTAAACTTAATTAAACAAACAGGGGTGCGTGAGTTAATTATGGAGGTGCGTGAAGAAAAGATGAATCTGCCAAATTTAAAATACAGAGGGTGTACAAAATATTTATGGTGATGCATGAAGAAAAGAATCTGTTAAGTTTAAGATACAAGGGGTGTACGAATTAACGACACCATTCTATCACATACACTTAATAAAACACACTAAATGGACATATGAACATAAAGCAATTAAGGTTTTAAAGTTTAAAACACTACAACAACTCACGCATGATTCCATGTTTAATATAAGCATATTTTACTCACGATTCCAAAATGATTAAAAAGAAAGTAGGTCCCGCACATTGTACTCAAATTGGATCATGAATTGGACCATGCTGAACATAGTACGCATTTTTAAAAAAAAAAAACACTGTCAAATCAATCAACATTCTCAGAACAAGTTGAAAGCCAAAAAAAGGGTTCAAATAATTTTCATAAACCAAGTTAAAAGACCCCGCCAAAAGTGGTACACTCTTACTGAAAAAAGGGTTCAAATAAGATTAACACATCTATTCTCCATAAAAATCTCAACTAACCTCAAAATACCCTTAAGATGAATCCATCTAAAACCAACACACACGAATAAGCCAATATGAAACGTCACGTAACTCACCTCCAAACACAAAACATCAATGTAAATAAACAAATAAAAACTGAGAACAAAATCCAAAAACTTAAACGGTAAAAGTAGTGATAAAACATCAATGAAAAACCTGAACAAATATCAAGTAGTATTCATAACACAGACAAATATTGGAAAACGAAAATGAACCTTGTAGGCTAACCTTGTATTGGAAATAGACTTAGATCATGAACTCCAATGACAAAAATGATGAATGATGACAATCAAGAACAATGCCACCGATGGTTGGTAGAGGCGAACGTAGGCTTAGCGGATTATGGACAAGACGATGAGAGTAGAGCGAGAAGAAGTCTTTTCCTGGATTCCCCCAAAAACCAATAAAAAAATAACCTTTTCCCCTTCTAAAACTTTTTCCTTTTTTCTTTTCTTTTCCCCTTCCAAAAACTGAATAGAGGTTTTGTGCATGACGTGATCAGAAACCGTTCCCTCCAATCCTACCAAAAAACCGTTTTCATTTTCAAATATTAATTTTTAATTTCTAAATTTTATTAATTAATAAATACGAAAATATATTTTTAATTATATATATATATATATATATATATATATATATATATATATATATATATATATAACAAAAAAATTATTTTTTTTTAACTTTTAAAAAAAAATAAAATAAAAACTTTTATTATTTAATTTTTATTATTATTTTTTTAACAATTTATTATCTTTTATCTTTTTTATGTAACACCTATTTTTGAATATATATATATATATATTATTTACTTAATTTATTATTTTATTTTATTTTTTATTTTTATTTTTATTTTATTTAATTATTATTGTTATTTTATTTTATATATTTTTATATTTTTTATATATTGTTTATTTTTAAAACAACATTATTTGCCCGGACGAAATTGGGTGTTGACAGTTGCCCCTCTTTTCTTAGATAGTACTAGATGATACGAAAAATTAGTCATTTTCATATCATCAAAGTAAAATATAAGAAAAGACAGAAACACTAATTTCATCTGGGCTCTAAAAAGAAATCACATCAACGTAAAACATTTAAGAAAAATAATGACCATTCCATCGAAGAGGGCCTCGATATGAAAGATCGATGACCAGTACCTTTGTAGAAGGCCTCAATATGAAAAACATATGAAAATCAATGACCATTCCATCGAAGAGGGTCTTGATATGAAAGATGGATGACCATTGCATTTGCAGAGGGCCTCGATATGAAAGATCGATGACCAGTACCTTGGTAGAGGGCCTCGATACGAAAACATATGAAAATCAATGACCATTAATCGAAGAGGGTCTTGATATGAAAGATCGATGACCATTGCATTTGCAGATAGCCTCGATATGAAAGATCGATGACCAGTACCTTTGTAGAGGGCCTCGATATATATATATATATATATATATATATATATATATATATATATATATATATATATATACATATATATATATATATATATATATATATATATATATATATATATATATATATATATATATATATATATATATAAAGTAATTTGAGAGTATGATATCCTAATTTAAAAAATATGAATGCATGTTATGCATGAATGACCTAGAACCTTTGTCTCTTCATTTTTCTTTTCTTTCCATCCTCAATCATTCATTTTTCATCATCATTTTTCCTTCATTTTTTTCATTTCATTCATTTTTTCATTTCATTCCTCATTTTTTTTCTCTTTTTTTATTTCATCATTTTTTAAGAAGACACATGTCTTTATAATTATTTGCTTTTGCAGTCATCAAATTCAATGCATGCTCATAATTTGTTTTTCTCATTATCACCTCACACTCTATACCGGAATCATGAGGAATTAGGCAAATCTTTGCGCGAAATGAGAGCACCGTATACCTTACATTCTCTTTCTTGATGCACAATACATCTCATATATGTTTGAACCCATGGATAGGTGTTACACAGCTGATGCAATCTTGTGTCAGCAACGTGTTTCAAAAAAACTTGTATTGAAAAAAGATTGCCTCACTTTAAAACTTTTGACTAAATTTAAGAACTGACTGAGTTTTTGCCCTTTTTCTTTTCTCTCTTTCCTTTTTTCAATATGTGGCATCAACCAAATTTTTGTTTCTAAGTTATTCCCATGAACAAAATCTGACAGACATTTTTCAATCAGTGTGGACTTTAACTAGCTTGTAACGTGGCCCGGGCTTAAGGGTGTTGAAAGAAATAGATATTAAAGGCCCAAATAAAATATTAGTGGCTTTTACATTTTGTAACAAAGATCGTTTTGCAAGATTATCACCTCGGCGATCACCTAGGGTCTTGAACTTTTAAAGTTCTCTTCATTCTTAACTTTTCCTTTTCAAGTTCTTTTTTCGTCATTACTTTATGATTTTCTTTGAATTTTCAACTTTTGGCTTTTTCTATTGAAATACTTTTTTCACTTTATTGAGTCCCTTTAATAGCCTTGCAATTCTTGACATGTTGATGATCCTTATTCAGGGGTATTTTGGGAAACAAATTATTATTTTTTGGCTCAAAGAGGGTATAATGGAAACATATTTTTAAACAATTTTTTTTATAAGAAAAAGATGGCCACACATCATTTTAAATCTTGACTGCCCCATTCTTTTCAAAGAGTTAACTCAATGACAAAAACAAATGGCATCAGACACATATCACTATTTATTTTTGTTTGCGTGTATAACTCTCTTTTTCTTCTCCCCCTCTCTCTCTCTCTCTTACTTTTTTTAACTCAGAACAACCTTTTTAGTCAAATAGGGCTATCAAAAATGTGCCCCAACATACTATTTATATTCTATTTTAGCAAATCCTTTATCTTAGGGAAATCTTCATGAATTGGGGGATTCAAACAACATGAGTGTAAAAATGCTTCAAAATAGGAAGTATTTGATCCGCTACCCTCAATGCCACAAAACATAGACGAACCATCACCAGTGCAGGAAGGCCTTTTGACAGCGGTTATTTTTCATATTCTGCACTGGTTCCTGGACCAAGGCATATTGGGGCGAGGCCAAAGGAGGATAGCCTTTGGCCTCGGTCGCAACCCGAGGCCATAGAGCCCCTCTTCTGCCACGGTTCCCCAGCACCCGAGGCCATAGAAACCCTCTTCTGCCTCGGTTTTCTGGCCTAACCGAAGCAATATGTGCTAACGTTTTTAATTTTTAAAAAATTCGCTCACGTTTTGGCCTCGGTTGGACTGGTACCCAAGGCCATATGTCATTTTTAGGCCTCAGTTGGAGTATTACCCGAGGCCATATGTCACTTTTTTGGCCTCGGTTGGAGTATTACCCGAGGCCATATTTCACCTTTTTGCCTCGGTTCTAGTATGAACCGAGGCCTAATATGTTGTTTTTTTTAATGCGATTTCTGTTTTGGTGTTATTCCCACATTTAAAACCTGCAAATTTTATTCAACACCCAACACAGACCAGAATAGGGCAGAACAAGATATTTTATAATGCATCCACAATTCAAATTCATTTAAAAGACAATTACAAATCATATACAATCAAGATAAATGTCCTAATCAATAGTATTGTACATTTCAATTATATATTTCGCACATGCTATCCTACCAAACTTGATGGACTTTGCGGGAATTGCTGCAGGACTCTTGAATGTCTATAAAATAATAGATTAAGTTAAGTTAGTATATAAAAAGGAAATATTGCAAAGTATTCATTTTAATTCAAATATATATTACCGTTTCCCAATTTGTTGTAATACGAGCACGCACAGTGGTTGTCATCCAT
>Ga0214542_1005908_pt1 | contig 22878 bp, 10 predicted proteins | sample CNSS1metaG_FD_160096 | JGI IMG/M metagenome (GOLD analysis project Ga0214542, IMG submission 160096) | Root nodule microbial communities from cowpea collected in UCLA plant growth center, Los Angeles, California, USA - CNSS1 | ecosystem: Host-associated > Plants > Roots > Nodule | place: USA...
CCTCACTTAAATATATATATATATATATATGAATATTTAGGAAAACAAAATGATTTTATAGATGGTTACCATCTTGAGTTTTCTCTCAAGTTTGCACATATAAAGCATATGCACGGCACATGTAAGTCATATGCATCGCACTTGTTTGTTATTAACGTAGATAATCCAAGGATCACTAAATGACTAGTAAGATATTTTGTTAGTCATTTAAATGACCAAAAATAAACAATTACTGAGACAATATCTATTTCATGAAAAGGCAACCTAGCTCTATTTGTTTGGTTGGTCCGTGCAGGGAAAATAGTTTACCTTGCATAGATGCGTGCAGGGGTTACTTGATTGTCAGTTTGTCATATATCAATAGTTTTAGACAACAGAGATCACATGTTGCCAATGCAATTGATACTTTTCTAATATACAAGATTACCTACGAAGTACCCTAAATGTCATGGAGATATGGAAAATATATAGAAATCCCTCTCCTTGTAGTTTTACTGAGAATCACATCATCCCAGTGACTGTCACACGGTGCCTGATGAAAAAGATATATCATGTTCACAATAAACGAGATATCTGGTCACATGATAGTGAACTAGCTCAAACGCCACCTAGTTTCTAGCAATGACTCCCCCTTGTTAGATAGAAACATGACATTTAGATCACAGGTGTATAAACAGATAGTAAGTTTGTTATTTCAGTATCCTCAAGTACATCTAGTCCATATTTTCTGCACGAGAATGCAACAATATATCTACCCAGAATCATGAAAGAAAGTATGCTTTCGAGTTGGCGCATATTTTCTGTATCACAATCTGCAATAACATTGCGACATCACCCACATAGACCACCAAATAGATCTTGGTGGTCACTACTATAAATCATCTCAAACTCCTGAATAATAATGTTATATCTACCCAATAATGGCTAAAATGCTGCCCTGCCACAATATACAAGGAGCATTAGGCAGTCGGCAGACCAATCCAAACTTCTTATGGTGTTTTCTTCATATAAACCTCTATAGCAATTTCTAACAAATTGTGAAAGCAGACGGCAGCCATGAAGAGAAAGACGTAGACAGAAGAAATTTTACCTGGTCAGAAGGTATCATCATTATCCAAACCCCACATCTTTGTCTAGCAATAAGCAACCAAACCATACTTTGAGAAAACAAATCTGGCCACTTGGCCAACTTTACTTGTGTATGCACACAAACAGCCAAACGTATCTTTGGAAAAAGATCAAACAACCAGCCACCAAGTGCCAGTAGAACACAAAGCAATCATCCTGTCCAATCCACCATTGTTCTTGCAACGCACAATGGCACAAAGACTTCTAAGCAATCTTTGGTATAGAGACAGGATGAAAAGAACTGCCCAAAGTATAGTAGGGTGAAGATAGAAACGGTGACTCAAAATCATCCATGCAATTCAGACCAGGAGTGGAACAAATAACATTGCAATAAGAAACAGAAAAACTAGTTACCATAGATGGGATTGTGCAAGGTAACAGAATTGGATAAAGAGAGAAAACAGGTGCTTTAAGAGGTCGGGCAATAGGATTAGGATGTGAGCAACAACAATTAAAACCTGAACTCTGAAGAAGAACCAGTCAAGGAAACATGAGGAGCCCCATACAAAGGGAATGCTCAGCAGAACTTTTGAAGGAGGTTGCATTTGCATCGATTAGGTAGCAGTTTGCAAGAACATCAATACCCTTTTTGAAGAAAAGAGTACGCCTAGAACATAAATTTGTGAGCCTTGGCACAAAGTTTGTCCCGTTCAAGGTCAAGAACAAACACATGCACGGTGCAGCCAAACCCACAAAGGGAAGAGAGATACAGATGAATGTAGAAAAAGGGTAATCTGATTTAGTAAAACCAAAGGGGGTTAGCAACGAAGTAACCCACAATGAGAACTGCATCACCCACCACAAAATCTCAAAAGAACATTACTGCGAGGGTTGAGATTGCATGAAGATTAATGAAGTGTCCCTGCCCTATGTCGAAGCTGGACTAGCTCAGTTAGCTAATCTCCATCCGGTTTTCCACGTCTCTCAATTAAGAAAGTATGTGTTTGACCGTCACATGTGTTGGAGGCTAAGAATGTGCAAGTTAGGGAGGATCTCACAGTGGAGGTACAACCAGTGGATATAGAAGATCGCCAAGTTAAAGAGCTCAAGGGAAAAGACATCAGTCTTGTCATAATTTTCGAGGTCGAAAATTTTGTTGTTGGGGAGATTGTAAGTCCCATTTTTCAGCTCAATAAGTGATTTGGGCTTGGCCTTTTCGTGGGCCCAAGGCCAACCCATTAGGGGACCCAATACCTCTTCCTAGTCCCTAACCCCTTCATTCTGTCTCATTTCCAGAAATCAGCTCTCTCTTTCTCCCTCCCTTTTCTCCACCAAAGTGCTCTGCTAGGGTTTTGAGCAAGCATTCTCTACGGGCTAAGTTACGAGTTCCCTCCAAGTAAATAATCCTATCAGTCTCTGTTTCACTTCGTCTTTTAGCTCATAAGCTTTGGTTTCACCTAAGTCTTGACCTTGGTCTCATTTTTGTCCCTCTATACTTCTGTTTTCAGCTTCCTAAGCTACTTGGTTACTGTTGCTCCTCTACTAAACATCTTATTCGTAGCTTACAATCAAAAAAGGTAAGGGGAGCTAGGGTTTCGAGTTTTTAATTTATTCTACTTGTTTTTAGTTCTGATTTGTGTTTCTGATGATTGTGTGGTGCTTATGATGGTATGAAAATGCTTTGTGTGATGTTTTGGATGAGTCTCTGGTTTTGCATGGGTGGAACAGTGGCGAGATCTGATATTCTCGCCCAAGCGAGCTCGTCTCGCCTAGGTGAGAATAGCAGAACCTCGTCCTGGTTTTCTGCTCGAGCTCTCGCTCAGAGATTTGAGCGACGAACCATCTTGCTCAGGCGAGAGAGGCTCCCCTAAGCGAGAAATCGAGGAAAACCTGTGTGTTTCTGTTGGACAGTAGCTTAGGCAAGGGACTTTAGTTTTGGGCGAAGAGCGATCTCGCCCAGGCAAGAAGACCCCGCTTAGGCGAGAATTCGCAGAGTGCTCACTATAACACTGTTGCAGGTCTCGCTCAGGCGAGGATGCCTAGCTTAAGCGAGGCAGTCGTTGTCGCTTGGGCGAAGGCTCCTAGCCTAAGCGAGAACGTTGCAGGTTTGATTTTTAATTCTTTGATTTATCTATGATTGACTATATATCTTGAATATGCATGGTTATTTGATTCCTATGAACTGAAATTGGCATGCTTGGTATGAAATTATTCATGGATTTGTTGGTTGGTGGTGTTTTGGTATGAGGATGGGATGCTTGAGGTGGCATGTGGATTTTGTTGGTACAAGAGTTTCAAGGGAAACTCTTGGTGATGGTGGTTAGTGTATACCTTGATATAGGAGATGTCTAGATAAAGGAAGTATCCTGAACTCTAATAATCGCTCACGCTCACATAGAGCAGGACGACTTATGTGGTGAGAGTGGCAGGAGGTCCTAGCCTTGAGACATATTGGGCCCAAGACATTAGAGGATTAACCTTGTGTGTGGTTGGGTGATAACTAACCCCTAGCGTCTAGACTCTGCAGAGTTTAGAAGCCAACACAACGCATACTTCCTTTAGAATTCTATATCAAGAGTATGATCCGGATATTGAGTCGACAAGTCTTGTAATTGTTTGTTTCACATGATTTGGGTGCTTACTGCTTAGTTTGATTATGACCTGTTTTATCATTTGTTTGCTCGATAACATGTTAAAATATTTTACTCTAGCTTACCTTTCTATTTGTGTTTTGTCTTTTGATAGACTTTTCCTTTTTGCAATGATCACCAATACTATTGGTGTAAGCAGATATGGAAACCCCAGGGTGATGATGATGCAACGGTGTGTAAACAAAGCAGAAAATTATTCATGACCATATCAAAACAAAGATGATATATCAAGGTAGAAATTTGATTGTGAAAGTACAAAAGGAAAGCCTATCAAATATTTTCATTATGATTATGATAACCTAGTGGGACAAGAATAATCATCAATAAATATCACAATACCTAAAATTCAAATATAAAAAAAAAAAAAAAATCAAAGTACATTGACTAAAAGTACTGTCTGATAAGAGCTTATAAAGGTTAGGCAGGCCCCTCCTTTTACAAACCAATTTGGTAGGAATGAGTTAAACTCAATTTAAGATGGTATCAAATCTTATCTTAGATTTACTATTGGACCATATACCATGTCATCTACATACTGTAGAAGCAGCTCAATTAGGATTGCCGATACCAGAGTTAACTAGTTCAAACGGAGGAGCAACTCAATTATCAAAACAAAAATGAAAATATTGGAATTTGTGGCAGTTTTCTATTTAGCAGAAACCAACAGTAATCAGTGTGACCAAACCTGAGACAGATTTGATTATTACCAAAATAGCCACGAGCAACTATCCCTACATGGTTACCCCGTTCAGAAAAATGGCAGAAGCAGGAATTGATGAATCTGTATCAAGATATACAGTAGCATGTACAGGTGAAAAGGAGAGATTTCACAAGGTGAGGAAAATCCAGGAAACTCCATAAATATAATGGTTAAGCTTTGGTATCATATGATCAGTGACAGCTGACACCTAACAGCAAAATGAGCTTTTGGCTCCAGCAACCTTAATCTAGCCTTAGTACAGTTTTGAACAACCACATAAAAGCGTTGACAATAAGTGTATAAGATTTACCCTTCCTCCTTAACTCAACTATTTTTATATCGACAAAACATGGGGAGTAGCTGGAGATAATCCATAGTAGGCTATATTCAACTAAGCATCAACTCTATACCAAGTAGGATCGCAAACATGAACATCAATAAAAAACTTCACGATTTTTCTATGTCATGACATTCATTGATGATGTTTCTCATTATGCTTAAGTTTTTTTAATGAAAAATCATTCTGATGTTTTCTTTTATATTTAAAAAAAAAAATACGAGACTCAACTAATTTGGGATGGCTGTTAAAATTTTGTGAACAAATAATGCTAGAGTATATTTGTTTACTGAGGTTTAATCCTTTTTCACTTCGTGAGAAATTGTTCATCAAACTTTCTATGCTAACACAACACAAACTCTTCTTTGCTGTAACATCCCTCTTTGCTTCTAAGGTGCTGTTCACCATGAAGAGAGAATTAAACCTTCATCTTCTGATTCCACATAACAGGTTTACAAGAATTTTGTGCTAGGATCACATACATGGTTCTCTATTAATAAGGAATAATAATGATAAAAATAAGAAAAGGAAAGAAAAATAAAATGTAAACCCTAAAATAAAGCTATACAATATTTTCCTATTTACAAAATCATATCTATAAGGAGAATAAAACCCCAACCTTTGAGAAGTAAAATTCTTTGACATTCATGCCAACTTGAGTTTTAACATTATTTCGTCTCAGTCCTTAATTATAAGACATTTTTTGAAATTTCTGTCTTTTTAACTAAAGTCTTCTCTAATTGCCCCCTACAATGTAAATCTCGCTTTTTCATAAATTGGGATCCAAGCACCTTACTTTACAACATTTTCTTAGCCTTTGTAATCTTGTTAAACAACTTCCTAAGCCAACTAATACTTTCCATACGAAGACCCTTCTACACCTCAATGATTATGTTATCCACACTATTAAGAAGTGAACTTTAAGCCTAACTCAACTTACAAAACTGACTTGTAAGATGAGGTTTTCACTCACTTATATACTTTAAATTGGTTTTATCTCTAGTCGATGTGAGACTTCCAACACATCCCCTCATGCAAAAGTATATATATATATATATATATATATATATATATATATATATATATATATATATATATATATATATATCATGCATGAAACTAGACATTAATGTATGGTCCGATGGCAGCCCGATAGAGGGTGAAACTATATGCCCAACAAACACAAATCTCACTGCTAGGATAAGCTTTAAATAATGACTTTGATACCATGTTAAGAAGTGAACTTTAAGTCTAACGGAACCCCACAAAATCGGCTTGTAAGGTAAGATTTGCACCAACTTATATATTCTAAATTGATTTTATCTCTAATTGATGTGAGACTTCCAACACATACCAACAACTTTATTACTTACCATCCCCTTCAGTGCATTGTTAACCTCATGCTGCCAAATTATAAGATAAAAGGCATAAATTTGGTCCTCATCCATTGTTAATAGCCATTTGAATGTGAATAAAAAAATTATCTTCATTACAAAGCTTGTTGAAGTGATTTTCATCCTGCTGACATTATTTTGTTATCAAGACTTTAACTTCATTCTTAACTCATTCCACTTCATTTCCCTAATTTTAAGTTGTAAACGGTTCATTCATCATCTTAAGTACCAATCAAAAGTTGAAGTGGTCAACTCATTCACCACCTTCTTGGCTTCATTCTTAGCAACTACATACCTATTCCTCCCGATTTTCAACATTCTTACATGAATCCACACCATATGACTTTCGATTTTAACCTTAACTTTATTTTTCAGACTTGCATTTCTCCAACTGGATTATTTACTCTTAGGGCCCCAACCTCTTGATTCATCATCAATCCGTTACGACCTTCCTAATCCCTTTAGCCATTTGTCCCACATATTTTCATAAAAAACCTGAAGGATTATTTCATTTGTGATTGCTCTTTATTGAGTCAATAAATGGAATTAAAATCTACAAAGCAATTGTAGGGAGGCAGTGCTACCTTAGTTTTAATGGAATTAAAATCTACAAAGCAATAGTAGGGAGGCAGTGCTACCTTAGTTTTTTCTATCAAAGTAAAGTCCCTATTAGTATTCCTTTTCTATTAAATAAATACTCTTTTGGATATTTGAAAAAAGAAATATATTTAGCACTTCCTTTGGCCTTCCCAAGAACTCTTCATTGAAAGTTCCTTCACATTTTTAATTCATTTGTTTGCCACCACTTGATCCTTGAATTCCTACTGGCTTTCCTCCTTACTACATCCATGCCCCAACTCAATTGGGTAGTCAAGGTCTCCCTGTGTAAGACTTTGCAATCCATGCAAAGTTTTCTTCCTGATCTAGAAATCAATTTGCAAGCATACTACCCAACTTTTGTGGAAAAAGATTGTGTCACGCATCAACATCAAGTGACAGGGCCAACATGTTATAGAAGAACATGATAAGGTAGATGCAACAAGATTGGGTAGGATGCTTGATCAAGGATGAGGCAATCTAAATGGTAGAATCAATCAAACTTCAAAGCATTCAGGACCAAAAATGTGTGAGCTGCGTAGGGTACACAATCAAACATGTGTGATTGGAGAACACATCCAAACAGGAACTAGAAGGAGAACACATCCAAACAGGATTGCTAGAAGGAGAACAGAAGAAGGAAATAATTAGGGCTAATCACCCCACTCGCATCTCCTAATAAAATGCAGAAAATAAAAGGAACTTAAAGTGAGCCCACATACAGAAGTGTCTGGCAATATATATGTGTCTTGGTGTTATTAATGATAGGAAAAATGCATGCACACATTCTACAGTTCAAGAGAACAGCTATGCCTTTATTAATATATAGAACAAATTAATAGATAGTTATATCTCAACCACCTTAAAAGTCCACTAAGTATTAGTGCAATAACCTACCCAATCACCACTCATAACTGCAGCATCAAATATCCACTTAAACTAATTACATGTACTTTTAACCAATAGGAAAACAAACCATTAATAAAAATCTGGCATACTTAATTCTCCAAGCGACATATATATTGAATCATCCTCAGCAAGTGTCCCCTGCAACCAAAAAGAATGAATTATGTGGATGTCATCAAATTTGATTATTAATAAATATCTTATCAGGACAGAGAATCATTTCATTATAGACCAAAAAGGCATGCAGCAACCATCAAGTCAGCAAAGGCTGTTAAACGGACTGGTATAAAAAAAAAAATATATCTAGATTTGAAGGTAGCATTGTACCGTTCCATTATGAAGGCCCATTTCGTTGTGCACAGAGTTTATGTCACCGGGTACTGAAGAACAGTTAGTGAAATCTGGCCCAAGCAACTCTGATATCATAAGCCCATATCCATCCTGAACATCATGTATGTCAGCAGCATTTTGAGCATGGTTGGAAAAACCATCAAGGCCAGGAAACATAGTCTCTGTCCTGTGATTTCAAAGACAACATATTACATAGAGTGGTAGGATAGATGAAGGATGTTTAAAAGCCCATGCTCTAGCTGGTACTTTCACTAAGTAACTGAAAGAAGCAGTGAAAAATAGGAAGTTGGAAAGCTAACATAAAACTTAAGAAGGGAAGGAAGTAGGAACTCATACTTTCTATCCATATTGTCAATTGACTTTTCTTCTTGAATGGAATCATTTTCTAAATCAATTACTTCAATCTCTTTGCCATTTGCTGCGTGAGTGTTGAATTTGTTTGATACACTAGCATGACTCATGCTCAGATCTATGTCAATTGGCACCGCTTTCTTTGCTTCAGAGACCGCGGGGGGATAAATAAGAACTGGGTGATCAACATGACTTTCATTCACTTCAGACACTTCAATAAGATTCAGATCACAGGTTCTAAACGAACTCGGCAACGAAGGCTTCTCGTCCGAACACTGAAGAAAAGGTCTATCTCCACCTACTGAGAACTGAGAACCGCTACCCATCAGGCTCCCCTGATCAGAAGTCATAGTAACTTTGTCAATGTGTGAAATACCATCTTCTACCTGGCTCTCTTTCACTTCTATTGGATTACCATGCAAAAAGTAACCCCCAGTCTTAGGAACAAGGGAAGGCAACCATTCCCTCAGTCTCTTGTTGTCTTCCCTCACATCATCGTCGTCATCTTCCGCAACCCGCTTTTGACCCTGTTCCCCATCCAAGGAACTGCAAACTTCATACCCCGGTAGTGTAGCACTAGACTCTTGGTTGTTATCCTGAATAAAGCTTCTATCCTGACCAGGCTGACATCCTAATTCTTTCACATCCTCGACTTTAGACACAGCATCTAATTCTCTCACATCCTCAGCTTTAGACACAGCATCCAAGTCTCTCATATCCTCGGCAACACAAACAGGTTCTACCTCGGCAACATCCGCATCAACATGCACTATATCATAACTTTTCTCGCCTAGTAACTCACCCGATGAGGAGCCTTTAACAGACTCATTTTCAGCCAAGACTTCCTCAGCTGAGTCAGCTACTTGAAGCTCCCCAACATCATGTGCACTCCCAGCACCATCTCCTTTGTTCCCAGCTTTCAAATTCTTGCGTGTGATCGAAGAGCGCGTCCGGGTGGGCACCTTCACAGACTTGCAAAGTGAAACCAAATCAGTAACAGCCCCACCAGAGCTACTATTCTCCTGATCACTCAACTGCGCAGACACATTCCTCAATCTCTCACTATCATCATCGCCAGCACCACCATCCTTCACCTCCTTAACCCCAACACTCACACCCTCCAAATCATTACCAACACCAACCCCCATATCCACATCACACACATCTTTCCCTACACCACTCTGCTTCATCTCCGACAGTTCAACACTCACCTTCTCCTTATCTCTATCCTTATCCTTACCATTCAAATCACCACCATCCTCACTTCTGGCCGAAAATTCATTCGAATTTGATTTTACCAAAGCATCGTCACTACTATTCACGTGTTGGTGCTGATGTTGGTGCTGGTAATGGTGCTGGTCCTCCTCATCTTGATGTCTAGCACTAAATCCACCACTTTCATAATCATCATCCTCACCATCCCTAACATCGTTGGGCACGCGTCCAGACCAAGATCCATTCCTCCTATACTCCCTCCCCCAATCCATCCCATTGCTCCTGCTGAAGCTCCCTCTCCTCCTCCCCTTCTGCCCAAATTCATCAAACCCCAATTTCCTCCTCCCATCCACGCTCCCGAGCCTCGCCAGCGCCGACTGCCGCCCGCCACCCTCCACGGGAGCCTTTTGGTTCTGCCACTTCGTCGGCAACGCGTTGGGCGGAAGCAGCCCCTGGGAAACCAAATACTCTGCCGCTAGCCGTCCCGCCTCTACGAAAATGTCCCCTCTCCGTCCTCTCCCCAGACCCCCCTCACGCTGCCGATACTCTGCCGTGTAAAACCCTCGCGGACTGCGTTGCCGAGCCTGCATAGTGCCCTTTATTCTCACTTTCTCTCTGCGAGATCAGATCAACCCAATTCAAATTATTTTCCACGAAATCTTCAATCTCTGAGCCATACAACAAATCAAGATTCCCAGAAAAGGATAGAGGAGTTAGGTTTGAGGGTTCTGGTGAAGTGGTTGTTGATCAGCAGTGGCAAAAACAAATTGAAGAGTTGATCCACCGATTAAGATTTTTGCAGAAGACGAAGCTATGATCGCTCGTGAATGGAACAAATTGAATTGTCACTACTCATTGTGTTAGAATTTCCTTTTTCTTCCTTTCTTTGTGAAAAGCCACTGCCCTAAGTCAATTCCATGGTTTCAACATTAATTTGCTATTACATGACACCTATATATACGAATCAGTGATGTTTTCTTATGTTTTACCTTTCAAAAATGAAAATGTTTGTGAACAACTTTGATTTTTGTGAATAAAAGAGTTAATTATATTTTCATGCTTATAATTAAGGTATCATTTTTATTTTTGTAAAACTTTAATTGCACCTTAACTTCCTAGTTTTCTAAATCAATTAATTTCGGTTTATAACATGTCTCACCTTCCTAATAAGGAAGTCTTTTTTTATTATTTTCTTTTTCTAAAAACTAAAGCGTGTAAATTGATTTAATTTATAAAATATTATTTAATTTAGATATTTTACCTTATCAAGTATAGTTTTTATTTGGTATAATAATAAGAATATATTTATATTTTTTTTTCTCCTGTATTGTATTCTTTTTTTATTTTGAAAATAATTAAAGAGTTAAACGATGAAACATTTTTCATTTTATTGTAAATATTTCTTTCTCAATTTTGTCCTTAAATATATGTTTTAAATATTTTCTTTTAAAGTTAACGATTTTTATTTCATATTTTAAAATTTAATTATTTTTTAAAATTAAAATAACTTTTATAATAAATAATTATGTACAAAAAAAATAATTATTATAAAAATATTTATATTTATTTTAATAAATATAATAATAATAATTTTATTATTTTTTATTATCATAAAAATTGTGAACACATGTGTATGTCTGTGTATTTTCACTAATTATTAATAAAGAAAATTGTTTTAGTATACACAATTTATTATCTATCTCTCCTTGTCAATATTAACAAAGTGAATTATTTTAGTATACACAACTTTAAATTCATTTATCTTTATCAATATAAATTACCTTATTAATAATTTTACCTTCTAGACTTTGTATCTACATTTTTATAGTTATTTTCTATAATATGTTTTGAATAAATTTAATAATACTTTTTATTTTAATGATAATTAGAAGAATTAATTTTTATTCAATAAGAGATAGCATATATGTATATATTTAATATTAGTATAACAATAATTATATTATTATTTTTAACTTATTATTGTTGCATATCATTATTATTATTAGAAATAAATATGTTTTTATTTTTTAAATTTTGACATAAAATTAAAATTTATTTTTGTTCCAAATTTTTATATATATTGGTCTTCAAATATTAAAAATAAATGAATTTAGTTCATTTAATCCAACAATGTTGGTTAAACGGTGTTACAAACTAGTATTTCTATTCATTTTTTAAGTTTCATAACTAAAATATATTAAAGTTTTGGACAAAAATTAATTTTAATTTTGTATAAAAGATTAGAGACTAAAAATATACTTAACCTTAATTATTATCGCTACAAACATTGTTTGCCATTTTCATAGACACTACCATCTCACATATAATTATGCAACAAATAAAAAAAGTTTTGAAAAACTAATGTTTAAGAGAAAGGATTTTCATAAAAATAAGCGAGCTCCTAAGAATAAAAATGAAAGAACTCGTTGGGTATGGTTAGAGAAAGGAACAATTCATTATAGGAATATAAATTGTGTAACATGTTTCTATTATATGCAAAAAGGACATACTTCTAACAAATGTAGAATTAAACATTTTGATGTTCTTAATTGAAGATATGTTTAGAATTCTATTATAATGTAACATGTCTCTAACTTCAAAGGACCGAGATAAGTTTTTCGGGACCAAAATTTTTCAATTTTGCAAGTTAATTTCAAAACCAGGAACACTTTTTTTTGTATCTGGGTAAGTTCTATGATCTTAAATGGATTTGGCAATATTAGATATGTCCAAAGTGGTAGAAATAATTTATTTTAGTGTTTTCCAAAAATCTCCATTGAGATAATCGATTATCTCAACAAAGCTAAGAAATTATGTTCTTGAGTATGAAACAATAATCGATTATCTTGAACTGATGATCGATTATCTTGACCAACGCGTATTTTTTAATTTTTGTACCGTTTGAGTGAGTTTTTAAAAAACTTAGATCATGAGCAAACAACTCGGTATTTCATAAATGCAAATTAGTATGTTGGGACTTGTTCCTACTGAGTATAGATATACTCGCGAACACAAGTTGTAGGAGCCAATGAACCTTTAAATGCACATGTCCACCTTCTTCACTTCAGTGCCTAAGTCCAGGAGCCGAGGTATCCTCCCTCGATGATAGGTCCCACTGGCAGCGGAGCCTGCAAAGTCACTCTGACGCTCAAGTCAGTGTCAAAGCAATAAATGACACTAATAGTAAAAAATAGCATGGTCTCTTTACCTCATGAATAGTGCCTTTTATACTACTTTAATGGGTCAAACCCTATGGGCCTAGGGTTTGCAATGTTTAGTTGGTTTTAGGTTTTACTAACTATGTTTACTTAATCTAATTCGTTTCTTACTGCTCCATCCTTTCAGCACAAGTTCTCAGTCCTTATTACAGTTTACTCAGCAGAGGTATCCCTTGCCCTTGTTCAGAAGTCATCTAGACCTATTCCCTAGTTAGTCATAACATCACGACATCCTCACTCGTCTTCACATTGCCTATCTACTTTTGACAATTTTGTGTAATATGAAAGCTCCTAGGCTGGAGAATATTCGGACTAGCGTATTGGTGTGTGCCAGGACTGAATGTTTTGCTTATCAGGCTGAAGTATACTCGACCCTTCAAGCTGTAACCACTTCGGTGGTTATAGGTATCCTTTTCCCCAATATGTACAGGGCTCATTTTTTTAATATAACTTTGCCCTTTTTAAACCCTTGTTTTTTTTCCTCTATAATCTTTAGAATCCTTCTTAATTTAAGGAGAGTATTTATTCTTGAAAGGTTTGGTTTTATGAAAAGAGGAATATTACATGTAGGGGGTGTTTAACTCTTAATTTTTTTTTTCATAAAAAGGAGAGAGATATATACAAGTCTTAATTAAAAGGGAGTTTTATTTTATTAAGTTATCTTATTGAAAGGAGTTGTCTAAAATCATTATTTTTAGTATGATAAAAAAAAGGGAAAAATATATTTGTGTTGATATCTTATGATAACTTGTACCTCTTTGAGGGGGGAGATATATGTTTATGTTTATGTATTGTAATTAATTGTGTTTTAAAATGGGGAGAATTTTTTTTTTCTCCTTGATTAACTACTATTTTCTCTTAAGTTGTTGATTAAGAACATGACATATCACAAGTTTTAAAAAAAAATGATCATCATAAAAAAAAGGGAGATTGTTGACAAAAGAAAAGGATGGACATCTTGTTTCAATAATGAGTTTTGATGATGATGACTTATGGAGAAATGTGAAAGACTTAATAATGATTCATTGAGAAATGTTGAAGACATAAATGAATTCATGGAACTTGGATTCAAGAGATACATTTACGACTTAAAAGTTTAGTTGTTTACGTTTTTTAATATGTGTATGTTATTTAAAATAGTTAAGATAGTATGTTAAGAGTTAAACAATGTTTTTCAGAAACTGCTCTAGAATAATCTATTATCATAAGTAATAATTGATTATCTTTGGCAATTGTGACTTAACTTTTCATATTCTTAACCTAATTTTGAAAGTGGTTTTTATAAGTGAAAGCGAGAGTTCATCTTACAAAATACAGAAGTTAGAGAAGTCTAAGTACTTGAGAACTCTATGTGGAAGGCTTTGGAAACTTAGTGTGGGTAGAGCAATAACTTTCATCAAGTAGGATCTTGAGTGATCGAGTGATGTTGTTGTTGCTAGGTGAAGTCGTCCTTTGTGTGATTCAAATGAGGTGTTCATTCCTTGTGTGGTTCAAGGAAGGTGTTTCTTCATCTCTTGTGTGATTCAAGAGAGATGTCTTCATCCTTTGTGGGACTCAAAGGATGTGTTCATCTCTTGTGGCTTCAAGAAAGATTTTTTCTAAACCCTAATCTTTCTTATATGTGATTGTATTTGTGATTTATTTTAGTGGTCGAGTTAATCTTGTTTTTTAGAGATTAACAACTGGACGTAAGGTCTCTTCTTTTACTCTATTTACTTTATTGTGATTATTAAAATGAAGGAAAATATTTTAATTGAACTGTGATATTAAGAGGGAAATTTTTTTAAAAGCATAATTTTTATTAGGGTTAAATATGTTTTCGGTCCCTTAAGTTTCAATGAATTTTGGAATTAGTCCATCTTCGAAACTTTATACCAATTTAATCATTCATCTTTAGAAATGCGTGAATTTAGTCATTCTTACCAAATTTTGTTAAGTTTATTTGACATTTTAAACGCAATTTATGATTGTAGTTGAATTGTTTTTTAGAGATTAACAACTGGACGTAAGGTCTCTTCTTTTACTCTATTTACTTTATTGTGATTATTAAAATGAAGGAAAATATTTTAATTGAACTGTGATATTAAGAGGGAAATTTTTTTAAAAGCATAATTTTTATTAGGGTTAAATATGTTTTCGGTCCCTTAAGTTTCAATGAATTTTGGAATTAGTCCATCTTCGAAACTTTATACCAATTTAATCATTCATCTTTAGAAATGCGTGAATTTAGTCATTCTTACCAAATTTTGTTAAGTTTATTTGACATTTTAAACGCAATTTATGATTGTAGTTGAATTGTTTACACCGTTTGACACATTTGACAATAATCTATTTATATCATTAACATATGTCCTACTAAAAGATTAGAAGGAAAGGTGCCCTTGGAAAACTGGTCTGAAGTGAAACCAACAATAGGTCATTTCATGGTGTTTGGATCACTAACATTTCAACATGTGCCTGACCAATGAAGAACTAAACTCGAGGATAAAAGTGAGGCTATGGTTTTTGTCAGATATCAATCTACTAGAGCTTGCAAACTCTTTGATATAGTCATTGAGAAAATGGTGTTAAGCAGACATGTTTTAGTGTTAAAAGATGAGCAATGAGATTGGTGTAAGACCTGAGAAAATTAATAAACGCAGGCAGTGTGAGCCTTTATGACATCTAATACTGACTTATATGATGTGGAATAAAATGAATTCAAATGGTTAAGAGTACTTCATTGTGTTAAGAGGACTTAGGTTTGAGTCCTGTGTGTTATTTAATGAATTATTATTTTAATAATAATATGTTTGATTATGATGAGTGATAATATAATGCTAGATTTATAAGAGTTATCACGAAACATGTATTGATTGGATTGGTTGTGCACTTACCTTAAGATTGAATGAATATCTTGAGATTGGATGAATACGTGAGAGTAAGATTGGATGAATATGTGTTCGATCCTTGTCTTATGAAAAAATGTTAATTGAGTGTGAAGGAAGGCATAATTGGTAATTACACCTTATTTATATGATTAATTGGTCATTTATAAATGATTATTCCAACATTATAGTGGTTTCTCAAATAATTTAGTTGTTATGTACTTTTTTATGTATACAGCAAAGAGATCATTAAACTAACTTTTTTAAATTTAAAGTTACGTTTTGAATATAGTTGATATCTCACCATTTTTCTAATATTTAGTTAAAAAATGTCAAAAACATTGTACTCTGAGTGACTATTAAATTGTAATTGTTATATAACAATTAAATTATGTACCAATTATTATACAACTATTTTTGAAGTGCCACAAATTGGAAATTATGAAAAAAAAGGGTGGACGTTGTTTTCAATCTTGATGAAAACACGCTTTCTGGGAGGGGAAGAAGACAAGGCAGAGAAGGTTGTGTTGTGAGAAGTAAAGAAGACGCAAACAGTGTTTTCGATTTTGATTGAATGCTAAAACAAAGTGATTGGAAACGTGCCTAACGCCATTTCCATTTTATGCGTCACATGGAACAGTGACTCCGCAAGATCCTTTCCTTCTCCTAGGCTCCATTCAAATGGGTTTTGAAATCCACGAGATTTGAGACACGGGTTTTGGAATTCACGCGATTTGAGAAGTGGGTTTTGGAAAGCGGGAGCCTTTGGTTGATGGGTGTGGAAGGAATCTGAGGGAGTTTTTCGATGTCGGAGAACGATCAGCGCCGTCTTCTGGGGCTGTCGGAGGATGACGTGGAAGCTCGAGGGTCGGAATTGGCCGTCGTCAATGGCGGCGGCGGCGGCATCAACAGCAACAACAAAGGTTTGAGGGATTTGTTAAGGTTGCCGGGTCACCGACAGAGTTTAAAGCGCGTTGAGAAGGAAGAAGATAGAGATAGAGACAGGGATAGAGATAGAAGGGAACAGAACCGGCATCACCACGATGTGGATCTTGATTCTTCTGTTGAGGTCCTTGGCGACAGTGCACCTCCTGAATGGGCGTTGCTACTCATTGGTGGCCTCATTGGACTCACAACTGGCCTCTTTGTTGCCTTTTTCAATAAAGGGGTATGCCAAAATTTCTATCTTTTTATCTTGATCTCTCAGTTATTTTTGACTAATAGATCACATGATGGTGGACATAGTCAAATGAATAGTTACCAAGGTTTTAAGATGTAGTTTAACTGGGATCCTTGACTTTGTAGACAAATGTGGATGCAATTATGGTCGTAGAGAGTCCAAAAACCATGACGTTGTGTCAAATTATCTGTCGAGAAATCTGGGTACTTACGGAGTTTTCTCCACCAACCCTCTGTATTGCCTACCAAAATTCACCTAGCACTTAGCTGTGTTATAACGGTGATTGGTGGAAAGCCACAATTCTGCCATATAAACATGCCACTATGGCCTATGCCTCCCCTCTCACACTTGCTTTAGGTGGTTGGCACTTAGTACATGTTGGATTCTCTTTAAAGGAAGTCTTCTAATTATAATGTAACACGTGATGGACAGGGTAATTACAAGAAACATATACCAGAGCCAGGTGCTTGCCAAGTATGATTCCAGTTGCTGGATGTAGAGGGAGACCTATAAAAACTATTGTTGAAACCATTAGGAAGGATTTAGAGGTCTATAGTTTGTGCGTAGACATGATTTATCGTTGAATGGGGTAATTCTATCTGTGTCGCAAATCCTTTCGTTGGTAAAGGCTTGATGGTTATTGCTTTTGTTAATCTCTCTCTAAAGGAGGGTTTTTGAGTTGCTTTGCTTGAGTGGATTTTAGCTTGTTTTTGCGCTGGTTGCTTATAGTGGACTACAAATAAACACTATGGTGCCATTTAATTCATGTAGCCAATTCCAACCATTAGTAAAGTAATTGATGGTCATCATTGTTAATTTCTCACTAGGTAACAGTTTTTGAGATGCTTGCCATTGTGGATTTATGGATGAACTCAATAGTGTCATCTAATTCATGTATCCAATTCCAACCATTAGTAAAGTAATTGATGGTCATCATTGTTAATTTCTCACTAGGTAACAGTTTTTGAGATGCTTGCAATTGTGGATTTATGGATGAACTCAATAGTGTCATCTAATTCATGTAGTCAACTCTATCCATTAATGAAAAGGTTAACAGTGTTGCTGTTGTTAGTCTCTCACCAAAGAACATATTTTGAGTTGCTCGCTTGTTCTTAGCATTGGTTGCACTTTGTTTGTCTTTTTGTTATACAAGTTCATTTAATGGATGCAAGATGTAATGTGAGCGTGGATCTCAGTGGATAGGAACAAAAACATAACATAGTATAATGTTAGTAGAAAGAGTTAGTAAGACTTGTGTTTCAGCAACCCAGATCTTATTTAGACTGTTTGTTTTCTTATTGGACTGCAACTATTGTAGAGCTGTCAAAGTTCATAAGAATTTCTCTAATAATGTTTAAACTTGGAATTGAAGTAAGTAGTGTCTTAAATTATTAGAAGTAGAGGTGGTTTATGAATTAGACAACCCATAATATACGCTGTAGTTATCTTATCTGGTGTATAAAGCATGTGTCTGAACACTTCACCCAACCAGAGTGGCCTTGAGGGTGTATGCATCTTTTTTGTTTTTGTGGATTTTTGTTAGCTTTTATCCTTGTGGAAATTTGCTATCATGTGCTTTGTTGGTCTGCCTCTTCATTGGCTAGCTTCTACGTAATATATATTTTCTTTGGCCAGACATTCTGATCTATTTGCAAAATCCAAGAACAAACATGATATGCTAGAGCTTTGGTGAGTTTGGTCTTGCCCTGCATAAATCATGATTGACTGAAATGATTACAAGTTCCCTTTTTCTTCTATTTCTTCGTTGGAAGCTATATCATCTATAAGTCTTTTTGTAGCTGTTTTTATTTGTTTATTACTTCAATTATTGAGATTACTTTAGTTGGTTTAGTCATGTGTGTAGAGGACCAACTCCTACACAAGCAGCAGTAAGGCAAATAGCTCAGATGGAGGTAGCCTAGTGTTTAGAGGAAGAAGGAGACTACTAAAAATTTTAGGAGAAACAAGTACAATCAAACATTATGATATCATTTGAGCCATGTAGTCGACCCCATCTACTGTAAAAAGGCTTGCTTGTAGTTGTAGACTTTTGTATTCACAATGTTGTCTTGTGAGAATTTGGGCATTTATAAATTATGTTGTCATGGTTTGCAAACTATCTTTGATACCTGTTTTTTTTGTTTCTATCATACATCAAACACCGGAATCATTTGGTTATGGGCTATCTGGTTATACAAATTCTAATTTTACTAACGATCTTTGCCAAACTTGTTGAGGAAGATGATTTATCTGACGTATACTGGAATGTGGTAATCTAGGTGCATATAATACATGAATGGGTATGGGCTGGTACTCCAATTGAGGGTGCTGCCTGGCTTCGTATTCAGAGATTGGCTGATACATGGCATCGAATCCTTTTAATACCTGTCACTGGAGGAGTCATTGTCGGAATGATGTGTGGTTTACTGGAAATACTGGACCAAATAAAGCAATCCACGGCCTCTCAAACACAAGGTTTTGATTTTCTTGCAGGAATCTTTCCGACAATAAAGGCTATTCAGGCTGCAGTTACTTTAGGTACTGGCTGTTCATTGGGGCCTGAAGGTCCTAGTGTTGATATTGGGAAGTCATGTGCCAATGGATTCTCGCTAATAATGGAACACAACAGAGAAAGGAAAATAGCACTTGTTGCTGCTGGTGCAGCCGCTGGAATTTCGTCAGGTAGCCTGCAATATTGTCAAAGTCACTTTTTAAAATGCATTTGATGTTTGTTCATGCTATAATTATAGAAATAAGGTGCTAATCCCATACAATAAGGAATATTGTTATCATTATAAAAATAAGGTGCTGATTCTATTCTATATAACGAGGAATGTCTAGATTATATATGTATTATTAGGATTTTTTTATTTATTCCCATATATCATATCTTTATTGTCAGAGGATATCAAATTTCCTCTATTTATTGTATTGATTCTTTTTTTTTCTCAATATAAATAAAATATCTGTGTTGTCTAAAATGTACATGGTTTCAGCCTAGTTTGTCTCTCTCTATTGGAGTTTAACAGTTCATTTCATATTCTGGTTATTTAAACCTCCTTGAATGTTTTCAATGGTGATTTAATCAACGAAAAATTGCTACAGGAGAAATTTATTTATTGGTTCACCATATGCCTGCCAAGATGTTTGTACTCATTGTAGTTTTTCCTTAATATATCCCAGTATACATGATGTGTTATTAGTTTTTTTCTACCCTTTCTTTTCATAAAAGAAGAATGACAACTGCTATAGCTTGACACTTGATAGTAACAACATAGCTGAACATACCCTGTATAGCATTTCTATTGCAGAGGGATATCTGATCACTATCTTCTGAAAAAATCCCAGCCCTTGCGACTGCCATTCTTCACAGGGTGGTATTTCCTTTTACTGATTAGCTCCCATCACATGTTGAAATTTTCCTTAAAAAATTGCTGTCAATAGGTGAGAACAAAACCACTTAATTACTCCACTGAATATGTCATACTTTTTGATATGGCACTTTGGCATCCCATAATTCCTGCATCCTTATCTAGCACTGCATTTTCCCAATGGCTGCACTCTTAAGTTTCACTCAGCCTTTTTATTCAGAGCCTCCATATGCAGCCCTTTCTAACAACTAGTCCGAGATTTATCTCTCTTTTTTTCCCTTTTTTTTTTTTTTTACAAAAGAAACTTGTAAGGAAAAAGAGAATGGACAGTTGAGAAATTTTAAACTTCCCCCCTTAAAGAAACAAAAGAAAAATAACTGTACTGAGAGAAAACTAAGTACATGAACAAACTGCTCCATTCCCTTGATAATGACCATGGACTGAGGTTTGGGAATAAGGAAACTGGCCTTGTCCCAGAAAAGAGGAGAAGAATTTTTGGTTTTAGTTTCTTTCCATTTATTCTTTTTAATTCTAGCTTAACACTCAGCTCAATATTTAGTTACCTGTTGTAAAAGGGTAGGGTCAGACAAGAAAAGAAACTTGGGGTGCTTATATCAGCTATTTTTTCCCCCCTGCTCCTCCCTTCTTGTGACCTAAGAGGATTTGTGATTGATCCTCCTGTTCCCTTTCCCGTCTTAAATTATTCTTTTATGAAAAAAAATGTGTTGTTGATGTTATCTCATAAGTAATGAATTGTTTTAGCTAATAAGTTTGTAGCCATGTGGCATTTAATCTTTCTGTTATGTCACAGGAAATAAGTTGAACTGACCTTAATAACTTTTTGATGAGCATTAAGTTTACTCAATACTCTTTAGCAGCTTCTGAATGATTTTTTATATAGAGCTTTGAATTAAATATAATAAACTGTTATATACAGTTTTCAAATTTTAGCTTTCAATTTTCTTCTCTTCAGGCTTCAATGCACCAGTTGCTGGTTGTTTCTTTGCTATTGAAACTGTGCTGAGGCCTCTCCGAGCAGAGAACTCTCCCCCATTTACAACTGCCATGATTATATTGGCTTCTGTTATCTCATCAACTGTATCAAATGTTTTACAGGGGATCAAATCAGCTTTTACGATACCCGAGTATGATTTGAAATCTGCTGCTGGTACTTTTCTTTAAGCCTGCTTTGTATTAATACATGTAGTTTTCGGTTTGTCATCATATGTGCCTTTTCTCATCTATTATCTCATATTATTGATTCTTTTGACGAGATTAATGGCACAATTCTTGAAGATTTTGGTGAAAGTATTGCATATATGAATTATGAAAAATACTTATGACTTCCTAAGACTTTCACATTTCTTAGTACCTGTTGGAATAATTATTAAAACTGAGTATGGTAGAGTAATTATTAAGTCTAAATCCAAAATCCTAAACCCAATATCTACTAGAATAATTTCTAAGAACATATTTAACTCCTCAACAACATATTGACCTTCAATAACAAAAGATGTCATGTCATGATTTGTTTGTTAAGAGATACAAGTTTATGGGCAAAATCTTAAAGTTGCTAATATCTTCTGCAATAGTACTCTAAGCCTTCTTCCTAAAGGATTTACACATTTTAGCTGTTCTCAGGGTTCCCAAGATATTGGGTTCCGCAGGTTGCCACAGTAGAGCACGAAGTTGAAAATCTTGCTTCTTCCAACACTTTTAATGATATTTCACTTTTATCCTTTTTCAAGTGATCACGGAAACCTTGATCAAGTACCTAAAGCTTAACAGCTGCAAACCAAGATAAATTTTGCCATTAAGCTTTTCTGAAGTAATTGTGGGAGGCACAAAAAAGAGTGGACGGTCCTAAAAACATTTTTGGGGAAGGAAAGGGTAAAAACAGAAACCCATTACACAAGGTGTTCAACATGCTCTACACTTCAACCAGTAGTGGAAAGTGAAAAGAGGGTTGAAAGATGGATCAGAAAGGTAAACAAAACCAAAGGAAGTGATACGGCATTGCTTTGGTGACCAGAAGGTGGTGTGTGGATGTCACACCCCTTGATTGAGCCATGCAAAGAAGCTGCACATGAGGCAGGAGAGAGAGAGAGAGAGAGGTGTATCTTGCAACAAAAGTACAAAGAGAGAGATAACCAAACAATATAAAGTCCACCCTAGGACTCTCACTGACAGATACAACAGAAAACAGCTCTTGCAAAGTTTCTTAAAAGATAACTTAAACTATTCTATCCAGTATTTTTGCCAAAAAACTTCAATAACATTTATAAATAGGCCACTAGTCAATGTATAAATGCAACTCTATAATAATATGTTGGAAATTGTGATCTGGCCATGCAAGTTTTTCTATGTGGTGAAGTGTGAGGACAGATCTTGTGATTTTGACTTCAACTCGAATAGGATTGTCTGTCCAAAATGACTTGACCAGTTCGACTTGACATCCCTTCCCTTGCTTTATATGCACTTGTGTTCTGTATTACTTACCAATATGGGACTTCATTTTTCCACAACTGCATCTAAGTATGGTTGTACTTGAGGAAGTTTAGAGAAAATGAAACAGTGAAAAACTATCACTGTTACTGTTTTACCATTGTTTATATAAGAAAAAATAGGCAGAATACAAAGAGTCATCAGTCCTAACCCTAACCCTAAAGAAG
>Ga0214542_1005910_pt1 | contig 22866 bp, 12 predicted proteins | sample CNSS1metaG_FD_160096 | JGI IMG/M metagenome (GOLD analysis project Ga0214542, IMG submission 160096) | Root nodule microbial communities from cowpea collected in UCLA plant growth center, Los Angeles, California, USA - CNSS1 | ecosystem: Host-associated > Plants > Roots > Nodule | place: USA...
ATATGATTCATTACTCTTTATGATAAATATTTGTATTAACTAAGTTGATTTGTTTCTTTTATGGATTACATATTGTATCTATAAATAGGACTCTTCCTATCAATAATAATAGATAGATGAGTTGCTCCCTATTCCCTATTCTCTATTGTTTCTTCTATTATCTATTATTCTCTCTATTATTCACTTTATTTCATAACAATATTTCATTTATAGATCAAAATTTTGATATTATATAAGATCTAAAATTCATGCCTAGATTTAAAAATATTTGAGTGTCTCTTTTTTTTTTTCAATTTGTAGTTAAAATGTCACCTTATTCAAAAAGTTCATTTTGACAGATATGAACGTGGAGGCTACCAAAAAATAAAAAATAAAAAATTATAAAGCTATTATTTCAAAACTAATTAGGTAAATTTTGGATGAGCTATATTATTACTTGACGAATTTATTTGTTTATAATATTAATTTTCAAATAACTTTTATTTTTTATAATGAAATTAAAATATCTAATTAATTATTTTAATTTATGTTTGGAAAGATGTGTGTTAAAGAGTTTACATCGTTTAAAAATAAAATAATTTCACATCTACATAAATAATTACAAAGTTCATCTTACAAATAAAATTGAATTAAGACTAAATTCACTTCTAAGATAAAAAAAACAAAAAAATAAAAATGAAGCAAAATATGTAGAGTAGAACACTTCCTAAAATGAGAACAACAATATAAAATATTTAGTAACAACATCTCTACATGTAAAACCAAGCATATGCAGACTTTTATAATCTTAATAACAAAATCTGTTTTTAAGAACAAAAAATCATTGTAATTAATTATACAAAATAATTAATATAACGCAGGCAGATAACATCATGTTAGGTAGAAAACAAAAAGTAGAGATGCCACCTTTCGTTATTGAATGAAATCAATAAAGGAAAACGGATCAAATTGTCAGGATATCAGGATAAAATAGAACATACTAAATGACAAGATTTTTGTGTTTAGAAAGTTTCAAACTTGTTTTTACATTCTTCGTAACATCTTTTACATCAATATGAAAGATCGAAGGAGATATACAATAAAAAAAAAAAAAGGAAGAAAATGTTATAAAAGATATCTTAAGAATAATTATCAGATTCCTAATTAAAGATATTTATATACGTTATCAGAGATAATATACTTCTCTCTGTCTCTTCATTGAAATGATAAATAAAATTTATGAATAATATTATAACTTCCAAAATTTGCAGTAATTAAGAACAATTTATATAAATCGCAATTAGTTGACATGTGATGTGATACCGTGCATATGCAGACTTTACATATATATCAACGTCTATGTAAAAAAATGGATATAAAATAAATGTTAAAATATATTTTTAGTTTTCTAACATTGGAATATACAAGTTTATTTTTAGTTCTTTCATTAATCCTAACACTTAGTTTTGCAATTTAAAAAAAAAAAAATCTGAGTTTCTCATCCAAATGAATATTTTCAAAAGAGATAATAAAATATTTAATGATAAAATGCAAAAGTTACATAAATAGTTTATATTGTAATATTTTACTCACAGAAACAAAATATTTATGGTATTTAAAGGAAGGGACAAAAGCATATTTTTCTTTCTACTTAGAGCCAAATATTTTCGAATAGATTTCAACTACTATTTATTTTACAAATTCAGAAGTAGAAATAATTATAACATTTTAATTTTTTCTAGGTTTTTAAACATTAATAGATTTTACATTAATATTTAAGAAAAATCAAAACAAACCTAGAGCACTGGAACTATGAAATCGTGATTGTGAGAGGCGTGTCTTTGAATGCCCAGTGTGAGAAGAAGTTAAACTAGCTTAAGAAACTTAAATCCAGATTTATAAGGATTACATATTTTTTTAGTTGAATCTTGAAACGAAATTAGGATTTGTTCTTTGATATATTTTTACATCTAAATTTTAAAAGTAATATACATAAATTTTTATTTAATTATGTTAAATTCTTTTGACATATAAAACGTATTTTCCAATTCACATAGAAGCAAAAATAATCATTCAAATATTATTATAAAATAAAATAATTATATCTATTTATTTTTGTGGTTTTGGAATTAAAATATATCTAAATTTTAAATACATACGAATTTCAATTTAAGGTGGGGTGATATTTAACGATTCGTAAAGTTGTGTTTGTTAATTAAAATAAAACGTTTCAACAATACGAGGAAATAAATGTTAGAGTAACTGTTGAAAAATAGTAATTATTAAATAAATTGTAATTTAAATCCTACATCAAGTGAAGACCGTGTTGAATTCTGTCCCTGGTGAAACCTTAAGATCCTAAGCGCGCAGGCTGTAATTAAAACCTTAAAAAGCCCGGCAAACACTGTTCTGCGTCTATAAGTACCCCTCTTCTTCTTCCTTCTTCTCTTGCCATAAAACCTTCCCACATTTCTCTATTGTGTGTATTTGGCACATAGTGCATTGTTTGGCCCATTAATTAATCAAGGAAGCTCTACCTTCTGGCTTCTTCTGCTGTGCCAACTGTGCATCTGTGTGTTGTTTCTGTCACAAACTCGCACCAGCAGCAAAGCCAGAATGGGAAACCTCTTCTGGGCTGCCATTGTTGCAGCACTTGTTTTTGGTTTCTGGGTTGATGCCTCTTCAGCCTATCAATATCACCACTTCAATGAAACCGAGTTCTCTTTGTTGGAGGCTCAAGAACAAGCCTATTCCTCCCTCCTTGGGAGGTCTCCTCTTATGGTAGGACTCACACTCATTCCAAGTGCTGCTGCCAAAGGTGCAGGTACCATATAACTCCAACCTCTTTATTTTTCATCTCGTAAGAGCTTGGAACAGAGTTCATCAACTGTTCTGTTGTTGTTCTGGTGAGATCCATTGTTGTTTAGAATGTAGTTTGTCTATGTCTTGTTGCACATGGTTCATCCCAATTAATTTTTAATTGGTTAACAATATGAGGGCATGTACCTAGAGATTAAATCATACATAGAACCAGGTGAGTGGTTAAGGTTCCGCTATGAATTTTGACCTTTCCCATGGGTCTAGATTTGAATCCTGTGATGAAAATTTCTCTGCTTGGTGAACAATTCTTTCTTGTAAAATCCCCTGACACCTTGGCGGATCTCTTCATGCATTCTCATCATGCCATTGGTGTCCTACCTAGCAGTATATACTGAATCATTACCCTGGAAAAAGGAAGCATATTCCGAGCCTTTCTTTTGGGTGATAACAAACATTTTATTGCCCTTTAATTTAGCTGAATATACCTATTTTCTTTTGTTGTGTTGTGGCAGTTTGCTTGGATGGAACATTGCCTGGTTATCATTTACATCGAGGATATGGATCAGGAGCTAACAGCTGGATTGTTAATTTAGAGGTATCAATGAAATGGATTTGGGTTTTCATACTGATCAATGGCACGTGCTTGTTTTTATTTCTACTTAATAGATTTAGATGTGTCCACCAAAATAATGTCCAATGAAAGTTTACTAGTATATAAAGGTTGTTGTGTAAGCATTTATAGTTAAAATAAAATACTGTCGGAGTCGATCTTTATTGTGTGTGAAAAGACAATGATTGAAATACTCTTATAAATAATTTGGGATCCGAACATGTCATGTACGACAGTTTTGAAGTGTGGGTGAAGCAAGTTCCCTTTTGTTGTGCTATAAAGAATTCTGTGGATATTTAAGTGAGAATCCTGTGACAGGGAGGTGGGTGGTGTAATGACGTTAGATCATGTGTTTATCGCAAGAAAACACGGCGTGGGTCATCAAGATTCATGGAGAAACAGATACCATTTACAGGAATATTAAGCAATAGTGCTGAAGATAATCCAGGTTTTCATTCAATTAAACAACCGAACTACTCTATTTTTGCTTTCTACATCTCCAGCCCCCTTTCCCTCATGTCGTGTTCCCTGTGGTTTCAGATTTTTTCAACTGGAACAGAGTGAAAATTCGTTATTGTGATGGTGCATCGTTTGCCGGGGATAGTGAAAATAAGGTAAACTTTTATGTTTTGATCTTATTGAAAATTGAAATCATGTTGAAGTAGCTTATAATAGTAGTTCAGTGTGTGCAATAACATTCTTTGCAGTAAGTAGATTTGATAATTCCAAAGGACAATACACAAGATACCTCTCTTATTTCTTAGCTTTAGTTGTTTTTTGAAACTTTCATTTTTGACATGTTTCATGGAGATGTCTGCAAGGCTCTGGTTTAGACAAGACCTTCATTTTCTTTGCTGTTATCCAACTTTTTTCCTTCAGTTTCTATAGTTGTAACAACATCTGTTAATGTTAAGGGTTATCATAAAATTTCTGAGTGTGGCATGTGGAAGAAAAGATTGACATCACGTACAGTGCTTTACATTAGACAATACTTACTTGCAAATATCATGTCATAGGCTGCTCAACTGCAATTTAGAGGACAACGTATATGGTCGGCTGCAATTGAAGATTTGATGTCAAAGGGAATGAGATTTGCCAAGCAGGTTGTACACACACTCATGCACACATACAATGATGCTGCTACTTAATCTTTCTTCTCACAATAGATACTACTATGTTTTCTTCAGGCTCTGCTTTCTGGATGCTCCGCTGGTGGTCTGGCTACTATTATACACTGTGATGAATTTCGAGGGTTTTTCCCACACACTACCAAAGTGAAGTGTCTCAGTGATGCAGGGTTATTTCTTGATGCGTATGTGGCTAGCTGCACTATTTCATTCCATGAATGCGTTTCCATTGTTACCACAGGATTTTTGGTCCTTCAATTTTTGGTTAATGCCTCCCTTGAATTACAGGATTGACGTGTCTAGGGGACATACCATCAGGAATTTTTTCAGTGGTGTCGTAGGGCTGCAGGTACCCCAACATCTCCTGTTTTGTGGTCATCTTATTGACTCATAGTATTTGGTTTAACTATTTGAAGTAAGCTAATATCAAATAAAACGCCATTTATACTCAAACTCCATGTTGGATACATGCTGTTTTTTATCATGGACTTTTGGCAAGGTTTTTCACCAAATCTGAGTAGGAATTGTTGCCAGTTAAATTGAATTTTTAAAATCTTTGTTTAATATGAAATGAGGATCTGCCAGTTGCCAATTAGTTAGCAAGGTTTGAAATTTGGCCATTTTGTCATGCTTATAACTCTTTACTACTTGATGGTAAATAGTTTTTTGGTTCATTGCAGGGAGTGCAGAAGAATCTGCCGCCCAGTTGCACTAATCACCTCGATCCCACTTCGGTAATCATTGATAACTTTTACGCTGAAAATGTAGAAAATGAAGTTTCATTTGAATGGATATCTGGAGATTTGATGATCCATAATTTGTTGCTTGCTCTGAGTTGGCCTTTCACTGACGTGTCTTTTTTGCCCCTCTTTCAGTGCTTCTTCCCTCAGAACTTGATTGCCAGTATTAGAACCCCGCTATTCATTCTTAACACTGCTTATGACTCATGGCAGGTAAATGTCAGGTTTTGTCAGTGGTTATTGTCTTAATTCCTGATAAATCGTGCATTAAATCAATTGTAGATATATTATACTAAACAAATATTTTCTGTTTATCAACAGATCCAATCAAGCATAGCCCCTTCATCAGCTGATCCCCGTGGCTATTGGCATGATTGTAGATTAAACCATGCTAAATGTACTGCTTCACAAATCCAATATTTGCAAGGTGGTTTGACTATGAGATGGTTTTCATTAGAAGTTAAAAAAAGGTCTTGAATAAATTAGTCAGTGTAAAAGTCATTTCCCTGTATCTAATGCAGGATTCAGGAATCAAATGCTGAATGGTATTAAAAGCTTCTCAAGATCATATCAGAATGGATTATTCATAAATTCATGTTTTGCTCACTGCCAATCTGAGAGGCAGGATACATGGTTTGCAGACAATTCTCCTGTCATTGGGAACAAGGTGGGTTCATCATGTCTCTAATGCAGTTTTAGTTAAGAATCTTGCATCTTGGTATCTTGCACCTTGGTACACGGAGGAATTTGAATACTAGATGGAGCTTACTATTACTAAGTAATGATTTGATTTTTTCCATAATTCACATTTTTAGTGTCTGTCTTTGATCTCTGAAGCTAGTATATGTAATTCCCTTATGCTTCCCTTTTAAAATTTAAGATCTTTGTGTCTAACTATAAAGTATGTGCATTGACAATATGCAGGCAATTGCTCTGGCTGTTGGAGACTGGTATTTCGACCGAGCAGTTGTTAAGGACATTGATTGTCCTTACCCTTGTGATAATACGTGCCACCATCTTGTCTTCAGATGAGCCAAATTTCATCAATGGTCATGATTTCGTTAGTCTCTTTCCTTTGGACCTTAATACACTCGATTAGGAATATGCTATTCAATTATGAGGAATGCAAGTAAGAGTATCTCTCGTTTATTTATCATCAAGGCCAATAAAAGAAAATGGTTGTTTGAAGTGCAAATTTAATAAGCCTTTTCCAGTATTTAGAAATTGGTGGAAGTAGTTTTGGTGTATAGATTAATTAGTTGAGAAAGCTGAGGCAAAGATTGGCAGAAGTAAGGAACTATTAGACTATATATATGCACTGTAATACAGTAAGCGAGTAAGCATTGGCAGAATCTCAATCTCATATTTTCCTTTCAGTTTGAATGAAAAGTTCGTCATTATTTCCCTTTTACTGATACTGTGTGAACTTATCTTGTGTAGTATTAATTGTTATTTATCACACAATCTATCTGTTTATAACATTAACATGTATGAGTATGTTTCTGTCATATCAACCGATTTGTTTGTGTAATCTTAAGTTTTTAAATGTCTTTCTATCCTTCAAATTATAATTTCTTCTGTCATGCATCAAACACAACTACTCAGACAGATACATAAGCTGAAGTATTCTTAATTCATAGTTTATTGTTTTTTTACTGTGGATACATAGGGTATAATGTCCCATAATGTTTCCTCAAAACTCTTTTCTGTTGTCAATTTTAATTTTAACTGCACATAAGATCAATACAAATGAGCTAAAATCTAAATCATTTAAAGCACCATAAGTATGATGATATATTAGCATTGGTGGTTGGAAATCATTGATACAATGGTGGATTGTGTGATTTAGAAGATGATAATGTTGAGGATATGATAAGGAAAGGTTCCTTCAAATGACTTGACCTATAAAGGAAGGTGTATTAAAAAACGAGGGGCGAAAATGATGTAGTTGAAAAGACTATGTAGAATTGGACTATCAAAGAACTTAGTTGGAACCAGTTGGATATGTTGTTTTGCTGTTTACAAATGTGATAACCTTTGATGGGATTCGTTCTTGTCCTTTAACTATCACTTTCCTTAATGTTTCGTTTAAAAGGAAAAATATTAGGTACCAAAGAAAGGAAAATAGCTTATATTTAAGTATTTGAAAATTTTGACTGATTTTTTTTTTCCAATTTATTAGAGCAGAGATTCATTTCAACACTGATTATTATTTTTTATTTGAATGGTTTTTACCGGCAGTGAAATTAAACATGACATTTTTTTTATTAAATACATAAGTCCTGTAATATGTGATGGTAACACTTAATTACTAAAAAGGACGATACATTGAATTACTTTTACTGTAAAGATCAGAGATTTTTTTGAGTTTTATTTTTATTTTTTTATTGAAACTATTATTGATTAACTTTTAAAATGCTAACTGACCACATTTAATAGGTCTCTCCTTCAACGCTTTTTCTTCTACCAGGTTTAATTAATTGATTATGGATTATTTGATTACTGGATTAAATTAAAAATGTTAAGTAATATAAATCATGAAAATAATTTTTTATGATCTGATAAATATATATTATATACACTTATGACGTAAATGCGTTTATAATGAGTTGAGTTTTTATTTGCTGCCAAATTTGGAGTTTTTTACTTGTATCTGCATGTTATCAAACTCTTGTCTATTAAATAAATTTATAATGAATATGTTTTGTGAAATTTTAGTTATTATAAAGATAACATTTTTGCCAAATAAAAAAAATTATATAAAGATTTCTTATGTCAAATCTTCCTGCACAAATTTTCAAATTAGATTTCAAGTATATGTTATTTCTGATGAAATATATTATAATTTTATTAAACTTTAACAAAATTATCGACAGTGTCATGCCTTGTTTTGTCACTTCTTTATTATTATTTCCTTATCTTCTCTGACATTTATTTAATATTTCGTGACATTTATATCAAATACAAGGTTACTCAAAAACTCAAACCAAACTATTATTTTGAAATAATAATAATAATAATAATAATAATAAATAATAATAAATATTATATGTTACAAAATATTTTTATATAATTAACAAGTTGGGTTGATATATATTTTTTTATATATGAATTATTATGGTTATATATATATATATATATATATATATATATATATATATAATATTAATAATATATATATATTTTTATATATATATATTTATATATATATATATATATATATATATATATATATATATATATATAACATTAATATTACATATATATGTTTTAGTTTTAGGAAATAAGTTAATATTTTAGATTAAAAATAGATATTCTAAATATTTTATACTTAATATTCTGTTACATTTTACTCTATATATAAAATATATCAATAAAATATAAAAATATGTTCCTTCATATAATATATCACATATATCTCTTATATCTCTCATTTTTTAAAAGTTCTAAAAATCCCAACAACTAAAAATTGTTTCTAATTATATTCATATAAATAATTTTGTTGAATTTATTTATTTATTATTATTGTTTATCACTTTATACATCTATAATTAAGTCTATAACAAAATTGTTAATATATTTGATTTATTTTTGTTAGCACCGTAATATGCAACAGTAATGCAAAAGATTGACAGTTTCTTTTTTACAATTGAAATATAAATCCAACCCCACAAATATTCGCTTGATAATAATGTAGTTTTTAAAACTGTTTCTAATATCAAATAAGTCCCTAAAATAATTCGAAAGAAAATTATTTAAAATTATGAGTATATGTTTGATAAGTTTTGTCATAAATATTTATAGAAAAATAATTTTTTCATTGGTTGAAATTAGTTTATGTCGGTTGTACCACAAGAAAGAAAGTTGTCGGCGTAAGAAGAAAAATCCAGTGGTGTGAAACTATTCGTAACACGTTTGGGCCTATTGGACTATCTGGACTGTTAAGCCAGCAGGTCCAGGACAATATAAAATTTTTTGTTTATAATTTAATTCATAATTAAATAAGTACAAAAGATTATGTATTAAAAGTGGAAAATATTCATAATAAAAAGATAAAAATGATATTCTATATTTTTTTAAGGTTCAATTTTTATTGTTTCTTAAATAAAATAATTTGGTGTAATTTATTCTTAACAGGAGAAAAAAAATCTAAATAATATCATAGCAAAACAACCTAATAACATGTTTAATACGAGGAGTGAAAAGAGATAAAAAAAAATTAACATACAATGATATTTTCTCCCTTTGAAAACAAAGGAAACAAAAATTAACTTTAAGAAATAAAATTTTAGTTTCTTCCTTCATTTTCTATTTATTAATATACATAAAGGATAAACTACTATATATTTTTTTTATATCTTGGTACAAAATATTTATCAATTTTTGTCCATCACTAATTTCCTTGGATTAAATAAGGTATTTGAAAAAAATAGTACATTTGATTGTTCATTCTCCTTCAGTATCTTAAAACTATTCTCAAATTACCTGTCACCAGAGCAAGTCTATCGATAAGGCTATATAATATTACACAGCTTCATCAACACCGTCATTATCACTTCAATCATTGTGATCATAATCAACAAATTTTTTATTAGGTTCTTGCCTTTGAAATTATGAACAGTATACAGATGTATATAAATATACTTTGTTCCTCACTCAATTATATGAGTGCAAAGAATTTAAAACTGAAAAAACTTTATGAAACTTGTTTAACTGGGACATTAATATTTTACAAGGATCAAACTTGAGATTGCACAGTCAGCACCCCATTATCCCCCTCAGGATTTTTGTTCTGTTCCTGTGCACTGATGATTGTAGGGTCCCATCAAATAGACCCAATTATTTGTTTCACATGCATGGAGATTGAAAATGTAACATCACTAACTCCCCCAAATTAAACAAATAATAAGCTTCAAGATATTTAATGATCCACAAGACTATTGTATTTGTGTGCACATGGACAATCAAAGGGGCTGCAAGTGTTTATTGCCCTAATGCATGAATAAGCAAATCCTAATATCTGAAAGATATTCCATTTTCGCTATAATAGAGACATATCTGATTAATATGATGCATCAATCTTTTCTTCCTGTTGGTAAGATAACTTGTAAAATTTAGCCCTTTTGACAGGTAATTGGAGGAAAAATTATATGCTGAAAGGGAAACGAAATCACTGTCATGCATGGATGCTTCCAAACTATTTGACTTGAGCTTTTCTTTGCTGATGCAAATTGACAATAAGAAAGAGTAAATATACACATATAATATAAGGTCTATTTCAATTTGTTCTTATGACTTCCTATGTATTTGGTTGTATAGTTACTGGTTCCTCGCTAGTTTCTATCCTGAACTTTTGTCAATTGTTTATTCAGTGAAAATTTTATGCTTCAAAGTTTTGGTGTAGCCACTCAAATTATGAATGGATATGTTGGAGCATCATTGGTCAAAACTATTTCAGTAATCAGAAAAGAAAGAAAGGAAAACATAAAACTTGTTTCAATGGTGGGGGAATGGTTCTTGAGAACAAGTTCTACGTGAATGATGCTTACTTTCTTTCTTTTTTTCGTTTTCATGTTGTTTTCTCTCTGTCATTTCTGTCATGTCTTCTGCGAAGTGAACAACCCATAATTTTTTTTATCTTGCTACTTTCACTTTCAGCAACAGTACATGTAGATGCCCACTGAGGGACCAATTATCTGGTGTGAAGCTTTTAGAGGAATAGGCCCACGCTAAGGACATTCACACAAAATCCTTTTGTTTGTAATGGGTACACTTCGTGTCACTTCCCAATACACCACAATAAAATAAATATCCTCTTCTCTAACACCGAGTTATGATTTTGTTTCCCTTATTTTTCATTGTTCACTTTGTCCGTACCGAATAGTTAACCGAAGAAAGCTGTTAAATATGTTCTTTTTGTGGCCTTAGAGTTTCTCAAGTAGTCGGTGGTGTGGCAGAAAATTGGTGTGGTTTTTTGCCTCGTTGTGGCTGCAGTCTTACAACTGTTGAATTAGCAATGAAATCTATCTGTGTCTGTGTGGTGTGTGGTGTGTACAACTGGATGACCCTTTTGAAAGAGGTAAATCAGAGGAAGACAAGTATTGCATACTTTCTTGTCTTGAGTGATTGAGAGGGGAAGGGAAGTGTGCTCAGGTCCTTCAAAAAGTGAAAACAATCTCTATCTGTAGGAGACAGTGACAGACACCCATTTAAGAAATAGGGTCCCTGGTGCTTTGACAGTGAGCGAAAAAAAGAAAAGAAAAGAAGAAAGTTCAATGGATTCTCAGTTTCAGAAGGATCAAGAAAAAAAAAAACTGTAAAAAGAGACAGAACAAATCCCGAACATATCAAAAGATATTAGGATTTGAAACTATTGCAATGTCAACTGTTCAAGTCTTGGTACAAAATAACAAGAATTTGTATACACAAAAATAACTCAGAAGCTACATGTACATTGAAATGAACAGCTTAAGAATTTTGAGGGAGAGAAGCATTGAATTGGAACAAGCCTTATTTCAGCAGTGGTTGGTGCCTCTATGTTTGATTAACAAAATGGTGGGAATATATAAGAAGCTGGAATTAATCACAAATATTACACCGTAACATAATATACATTATGGAAAGAAATTTTTTTACAGCACACACCTGTGGTCAGAACTCACGAGAAAATTCTGACCTGGTTCACATTGAAAAATTAAGTCGGCAACATCTTTGTCTCTTTCGTTGAGTTGAAGTTTCCACATATCACGTACACAGGTTAGAGGGTTTGTCCAAAAGTCACTGAAAATCTCTGCAGATTCTTGCTATATATATCGGAAAGTTGAAAAGCTGGTGGCGGATGGTGCCAACCGGTACACGACTCGTCTGTTATGAATCCTGTTTCTGGTTTGACCTCACTGTAGATAGATTGAGAGGTTTGGATTTGATTCTCCGGTGTGTTTCCCAGAATAAATGGGGTGTTAAGATACTCAGACCATTTTAGATCCTCTTGTTCTGTCTGAAGGGGCACTTGAGCATCTTTGTTAACGTTAACCTTCGTAGACTCTGCCACCCCCCAAGTGTTGTCAAGGAAGTTTGTGCTGCTTTGAAACTGCATACCGGCATTGCTTTTGTTTGTGTTGTCGGATTCCCAGTTTTGAACCGCATCGGGGGATATGGAAGGGTTGTGGTTAGATTGGAGCTTCACCTGTGTTGGGAAAATGGAATGCAGCATAGAGGAGGGTATGGTGGGATTGTTAAGGTCTGAAGAAGTGGGGGGTGGAATGAAAGAAAGAGATGGGTTGGGGTTTCCATAGTTGAAGTGGTGGAAGGAGAAGTATGGTCCTACTACCACATCAGAGGGTCTGCAACTACTGTTGTCATGGGAGGTAGCGGCAAACCTATCTAGGAATAGTTCCTGGGTTGAACTGGTGGAAACCTCAAGAGGGTATCTCTCTGAAGAAGGCAAGGGTTTTGGTGGCTGATCAACCAATGAGGCTTTGTGATTGGTTTTGTCGGTTGAGGGTGGCATGTCCTTGTCGTTCTCAACCTCAGAGAGTGGTTTGTGGGTGTTTGGGTCAATGCTTCTTTGCCTCAGCTTCTTCTTGAGGCACGAGTTCCATAGGTTTTTAATCTCATTGTCAGTTCTTCCCGGTAACTGTGCTGCAATCTGAGACCACCTGATATAGCAGTCACCATGAGAAAAGAAACAGTAAAACATTATATGTAGAAGAACAAAAGTCAAAAGTAATAACCGTACGTTAAAAAAGAAAGAGAAAGATATTTAACTATATTACTGAACTACCTGTTTCCAAGAACTGCATGGAGTTCAATAATCATGTTCTCCTCCTCCTGTGAGAATGCTCCTCTCTTCAAATCAGGCCTCAGGTAATTTATCCACCTCAACCTACAACTCTTCCCACACCTCTGCAGACCTGGCATGCAGAATTAAGATTAGAATGAAGTGACTCCACTCCTTCATTGTGCACGCTGCATCAATGAAACGATATAGTATGTGTATGTGTATATATATAGATATAGATATACCAGCAAGTTTGGGGACTGAGCTCCAACATCCATGACCATGTTTGGTGATGTAATCCAGAAGCTTCTCATCTTCCTCTGGAGACCAAAGGCCTTTCCGTAACTTCTGTTTGTAGCAACAGGAGTGTCTTCCCATGTGTAGGTGAGTGAGAAAGTGTTGAATCCAGCAATGGTTTTTGTGGAAACCTACGTGGAGGAAGAATGAATGGCAAGGAAAGTAAAGGGTGTTTTGGTGGGGTGAGGGGAAGAGTTATGAAGGTTTGAGTTAAACATAAGAGGGTTATTATTATGGTGAGAGAAGCAAAGTGAGAAAATAAAATGGCAGCATCACAGGGAATGAAATAAATAGGAGGAGGCTCAGAGAGGAGAAAGTTGTAGCAAGAGGTGATTGGACAATGCCATTTTTATTTATTTTTAATTCATTTTTGACTTTCCTCAACTGGGCACCTCACGGGACAATCTCTGGCCCCACCATCTGGGTCATCATGTTTGGACGGTCTTCATTCTTCCACGGTTTCTATCCACTGATGTATATGTAGATGTATATATATACTACATGCACTTGTATACCACAACAGAGTATCCACTGAAGTTTCGTTTTTACCTATGTATGTACTATATGTCCCATTGGCATTTTCACAAGATTTTAACACACAAAAGTTCTGATCTTCATGTCACTCTATGTGCCAACTTTTGGTAATTGCCATATGCTACAAAGCTAGCTAAGAGGGTTCTTACTTTTCACCGACCTAGGTGGTTATGGACCATGCTGCTAGAGCTTCGAGAAAAGAGAGTGATGTGTGGAAATTGAAGGAGTGTGTTTGCAAGGCTAAACCTGGTCCAAGAATAGAAACATGAAGTATAAAATAAGCACAAGGTTTGAGAAGGGCAAAATTGTAGTAGACAAGTAATTCCTGAGAGTAGCAAAACAATATACACTGCATTAAATTCATCATAACAGAAGCTTCTCTAGGTTTTTTTTGTTGCTGCCCTTGGGTAATTACACTAAAAAATTTGAAAACTCTATGGCTCTTTCCTTTTTTTGACTAACTTTTTTTCTGGCACCCAGGTACCCTATGCAGAAAAAACTGGCCTTCTTGTCTTCCTTTTGGTTTTTTGGGATGGTTTTTCAAAACCACGATCGTTTCGAGAAGTTTCATCATTTGGGAACAAATGCAAAATTGTTTTTGACATCTGTCTAGGTTAAGGTCATTTTTCCTCCCTTAGAAATTGCTGGAACTTCAACTAACCATCCTAATGATTCATCTTTTTTGCAATTTGAAAATTACGTACGTTTTGAATTAAATGTGGTTTTCTTGAATGTCAATTTTCTGACTTCATACGACTTCTGTGTTTGTGTGGTAAGATACTAAAACCGTTGTTTTTTTAGGTAGGATACTAAAACCTAAGTTAATAATAGAAATAAACAACTGTACTTCCACATACAAATGCGACAATCACAATAATGCAATTCTCCCTATTGATCGTAGTTTGCATCTCTGCCTCTCATAAATATAAATATAGACAATTTTGGGATGAATGAAACTTTTGTTACTACGTTCAGTTTTGAGTTCTTCAAAACAAATTTATATTAGATCATATCATCAGTACTGTCAAAATTTGTACCATTAAGTCGATTTAGTAAGTTAATAACTCTCACAGGATTATGTATCCCTGCAAAAAATTTCGATTTGTTAAGATTTAGAAGAGAAGACAAAACTCTATCAAAATTTACTTAACTTTACAACCATATTTTGATAAACTTCGCGCTATATGTAGATTTGTGTCTTTTATAAAAGATAGTAAAACTTAACCGAATATTATAGTGTATAACTTTTTATTTCACATCATAATTTTGTACTTCAAATCTCTTAGTTTATTAAGTAGTAATTTTGTTTACATGCATATACAATAAATACTATTGGAGTTTAACAAATCAATTTTTAGTTGTGCTGAATTATCATGAGTATAATTAAAATTACTACTTTAAATTAAGTAAATATGTTTCAATGAAAAATTTGATGATTAATTTTAGTGACCAAAAATATATTTAGTGACAAATATAGAAACCAATATTTTTAGTAATCAAAATTTTAGTAACTAATATTAGAATAAAAACTATATCTAATTGTCAATTTAGAGACCAATTATATTTTTTTAAAACTGTTTTAATTATTAATAATTTTTAATTTATAAATTAATATTTAAATTAGTTATTATAATGACTAATTAAATTTAGTGACTAAAATTAGTCATAATTAAATTTTTTTAGTAGTATAGAACATTTTTTTAAGTACAAGTCTATACAATTTTTTTATTTTTTAAATTCATTGTCACGAATTATTAAATTGAGTAGAATATATATATATATATATATATATATATTTCATTTAATTACTAAATATCTTATCACAAAATTGTAATCAACCCACTAGGTTTCAAAATTGACAATAATCATAGAAGGTAATAATTAATTCTAATGATACTACACAAATTTTTTTGATGTTGGTGAGTACAAAAAAGATTAATAATTATTTTTAATATATCTTATACCCCGGAGTCAATCTAATTCATCATAAATACAACCTAACTAAATTGTGTGACAATAAAGTTTAGTTGATAAGTCATGTTAATAAATATGACACGATTGATTTTTTCAAGTTAACTTAACTCAAAAAGTGGGAATTAGATTGGTTCATAAATAGTTACTTATTTTAATAAACTAATCTTATACGTTAAATATTTATTCAAATTATTACTACCTAACACAAAATTTCAAAATAATAAAGTTAAAATATAAATTGTTCTATAATTGTGTTTTATGTATTTGAACACTCCAACTATAATAATTTAACATGGTTGATTATGAGCTTTTATATATTTAATATTTCTTTTAATTTTAGGTTACTATTGAGATGTTACTGCAGTTTTTATTTTTTTATTGGTTAAAAAATTATTTGATCTTATTAATAATATTGGTAAATAAACTTTGTTTAGTAACTGATAGAGTTTATGAAATGTTTCTTTAAGTAATATTTTTTTAAAGACTAGTTTATACATTTCATATTTCTTTTCGTAAAATGTTTAGTCATTTTCTTACTCTTTCGTACCTAAGGCGTGATTTATTTATACAAGACATGGCTTTATTATTATTTTCATGTTTCTTTTTTTTACCAGAGTTTGTTTTTAACTCTTTTATTACATTAAATATTAATAATGCTAGAAAATAAGTTTTCTTTTTTAAATTTAGAACAAGTATTAATATATTTAATTTTTAGTATCATAAGAAAAAACTACTAGTAATGAATTGAGATCAATGAAAATTTTGTTTGTGCATACATTACTCTACAAGAATAAAATAAAATTATTGATGATGAAATTCATCAATAATAACAAAACTATTAATAAAGTGAAATTTCGACGAAAAAGTGACCATGTACAAGTTCGACATTAAAATTCATCTCCCTCGTTGGTGAGCTGAATCACTAATTTATTGAACTCATTAATCTAATTAAAAAAAATAAGAAAGAGGTTTTTTTATAGACTTGCATGCCATTGTGGAATTTCAAATATACAACCATTGCATAAGATTTATTATGAGAAAAAAAATAGTGTGAGAAGACAGAGAGATAAAAGTTGTGAGTATCTCTCATGAGTAAAGAAAAGAAGTCATCAGAGAGACCGAATCAAGAAGGAAAATGCAACTAGTTTGTGTAAAGAAACTACCTTGGAAAAAATGTTTTATTCCTCATCTTATATATTGGGGCTTCCTGTGTTTTTTATTTAAGTATCATTTGAGGTTTGTTATCCACTTTGCCGGTGAAAAGAATAATGTTCTTGTTGATCATTGGAATCTCGAAGAGAATTTGTGCTATACCCATTGATTATCATTAGTGGAAGATTGTATTGGACGAGGTCCTGTGAATTTTTCTTCCATATTGAGATTTTCCTACGTCAAGAGTAAGTTTTGATGTTTGTTGGTTCCTCCCTCATCTGTTCTATGCATTTTATTACTTTGCATATTATTTATTTAGGGAAGATTTGATCGGGATTTTGCTTCCGCTTGTTATATGTTAATTTTGAGATCTTTCCAACAACTGGTATCAGAGCCTGGTTCGTGTGGTAACCAGCACAAACAAATACCTATATCGAAAGTTTTTCTGACAATAAGTCAAGTAAACACGTATGTTTAACAAGGTATACAGGTAAGGAGTACTCGTGTCTTGAAATGATTTCTCGAGAAAAAAGTAACAATGTGAAATGACTTACACTTTTAGGAAGAAATTGTTGGGAATCAAGTGACCATGTCTGGAAAAATCTACCAATAGTAACTGTATATTTGATATTTTTACTTTCAGTTATAATCTCCTTTCCTGAATTTGTGAGTTTTAAAGTCAATCTTTGAATTCAGTTTTGAGTTATTTTTGCGAAACATGAGCATAGTGATGATGCAGTGATTTGAAGAGTAGGATGCAGAATGTCAGAAAGAGAAATGATGGTAGAAGAGAGGGTGGTGTGAGTCGGTAAGCACCAAAGAATGGCAGACCAAGAATCGAATAAAAAAATTAACCAAATGATTAGGAGACAAAGTAAAAGGTTATTGTGTTTGGGAAGAAAAGGTTCAACGGTCTTCGTCTAATACTACCATTTCCCCACTCTACGGACAAATCACAAAACCATCTGTCTTTTTTTACAACTACATTCCTGTCATCTTCCAGGAACCTCCTCTCTGTAATAATAAAGATTAATAAATAAATTATATGATAGATCTTCCCTTTTCTTTCTAAAAATATGATTAAATTATACTATAAATGAAAGTAAATTTGAAACTTACATACAAGAAGTAAAGTTTGGTCAACTTTAAATTCCCCTTTCATAATATCTTATCATATTAACTATAATTAAAAATTACAAGCTCATCATCATCATGGATTAAGATGTAATAGTGTTTTAATTAATTTTTAAACACTAATACATGAGTGGAAGTGAAAAATAATTAAAGAACATCTGAACGCAGTGGAAATTCAACGTTTGAATTGTCGTTCTTAGATGTCACCAATTGCACAATATTCTCTGCAAGCTATTCATGGCACACAAGCATCCAAACGAGTCAGTTGTCTGGAAGCACTTATTTTTCAAGAACACGTTCTCAATAATTAAACATTACAGGGATGATATTAAAATTGATATCCTTCTGTGATACCTTGTCTCTTGGCTCTGACATTGTGAACTTTCCATGGAGCTTAGCCATGATTTCAATTATAAATTAAACCATAAAACTTTCATAGTCTTATCTTATACTTCCATATGAGCTGTTCAACCAAGTCAAACTCCAAATATTTCTAAAATGTGTATCATATTTTTCATTCGTATGTGTCGGCTTCGTTGTACTTTGTACACTTCCCACAAATTAATTAATTAGGTCATTTGATTAGTGACCAAAATGAAGTTGTTGAGCTACGTAATTTCAGCCAATGTTTTTTTCTTTCTGCTCTTCTTTTTCTTTGCTTCCTTGCAATCAAATATGTTGCTGTCTCTGTTTATGGGAATCAATTTCTGACTCTCAATCATTGGAACACAGAAACATCAATATTTAAACAACAACCAGATTCAACCTGCTTTCTTACATTAAAATTGTGTCTACAGATAAATATTCTCCACAAACACCAGTTAACACAATGTCATAATTGAAGGTATATCATGATAAAATATCCATGAGAATACCTACCCCTTAAGATCATAACCTATTTTTCCACTATTAAAGGGACAATTTAATTCTATTGGGAATTCAAATGTGAGTTTAATTTCTACATCCAGTAAAATTTAAAAAGTTGAACATCATATAAGATCGAAAACCTATAAATCCATCGTCTTAGGATATTAGTGTCAATCCATTGTGTGTAGGTCGGACTCATGTCTCATTGGTGTTGTATTTGTCCAATAATCCTCTTTCGAAAGATCCAACAGTAGTATTAGATCGTGGTTACCGACAATGGTTCCGATGAAGCTTGTACAATTTGCTGTGCATTTGTCTCAGAGGTTGCTCAGCTGGGGATTCCTTTCGGCAAATTTGAATCTGGAAATCCTGGTCCCTCAATTTTTCTGCATAAGAAAATAAATAAGTGACATTATTGTCAATGCTAATATGTGATACTAATCTTGGTAGGCCATACCTCAAATTGAGCTTTTTATTTAGGTCCAATGCATAATTGTTCTACATATATGAAGATTAAAGAAGGGTTAAAGCTCCTTTTATTTATTATAAACGGTTTTGTTCTTTGCTTCATATTTATGCAAAAAATCATTGATTACTAATGTTGAAATAGAATGGCAAGTCCTTTGCTTTGACGTATGGTCGATTCCAAGAGGAAAAATAGAATGCTGTTATTCTTTATTGACTGCATAAATTTAAGATGAGTTGAAGTATATGCATAAATTACCTGGAATTGGTGCAACTTGAAGAGGGAAAGTTTAATGTGAATTAGTGGTACTATAACAACAATTTTCATGATTTTAAGAAATGTAAACGATGGCATTCGAGTAAAGCAAAGGGTATATGAAAAGCACGAATGATCTAACTAGGATTTTGATGGGAAATTTGTGAAGTGAAAGTGATGATAATGGGGGTTTTGAAGAAGAGGGAGACATAATTGATATGTCCTTGAAAAATTGGAGATGCTTCTGTATTCTCCTTAAGACCATCTTTTCCTAATTCTAATCTCACAACGGACAACTAATTGACAAGAAACACCAATTGATGCGTCTCATTATTTCACAACAACTTTTTTCTTCGCTTTAAGCAGTTGCAATACTTATCTACTTCCAACTATTTCATTACAACAACTTTCATGTTACTCTACAAATTACACTAGTTTCTGATTCTTTCCAATATTTAAGTGTAATTTTGTAATAATTATACTATAAAGTAATTATTTTATTATTGCAAATTTTATTTTCGTCACCTGCCTTTTTAAAATATATATTTAGAATAATACGATAATTAAAAAAGTTACAACTCATTTTTCCATTTCGGTTGTAAAAATGGAATACAATTTTTATTTTATACCATTATGGGATATTCAAAGAATAAAAATTATATTTAAATTTATTTAACTATAGTATATATAGATATGGTTTTATTTATTTAGGTTTATACATAAGGGTATCACCCTGGGGAGAACAAACACCAATAAGACCTGAGTTCAACCACATAAGGCATTGACACCACTCTCAACCCAAAATCTTAAGGCAACGGGTTTATAGGTCTTTATTCTTATATAGTGCTTTACTTTCTCATTTCTATTCAATGTGAGACTTAGATTCACACTTGGATTCCTAACAATAACACAGTAACAGGTTTAAGGTCAAAACATTAATGATAAAAACAGACAATTCTTTGGACATGCAAGTTTGAGGACAAAACATCTACCATCTTAACTCTTCTTAATTAAGTTATGATTTTCTTATATTTAATTTCTTAAACAAGATTACAAACAAATAAACCCAAACTGAAAAGTAAACAAAAGGATTATTAATGCATGAATTCCCCCTATTATTCGTGGGATGATTAGAAAGAAAATTATAGTTACTGACAAATTATAAAGGCGTAATTGCGAAGCATTCTCTCCCCAACGTTAATCTTAATATGAATATTGATTATCTTCACTATTCCCTTGTGTTGTGTTGCTTATACCAACATTCATATAATTATCAAGGTTTCATCTAATATTATAATTTTATAATTTTGCAACAAATTATTTTCTGAACCAAACAAAAAGAGAAGTAAAATGTGAGTTTTTATCATGTGTTTATAACTTGTAGAATAGATTTCGTTGAATACTATAGGTTAATTTAAACAGTCTGTAAAATTAATCTGGTTAGTGAAAAGTCATCACATAAAATCAACATAATCATTCTTGTTGGTCTCTTTAGTCCATGATTTTTATAAGGCTTTAGAAAGTTGGCTATAGATCTATGGACATATATGTTTTTCAAAATAATAATTATGTTTTTTTAAATATACTATCATTTTAACTAGGGTTAAATATGTTTTTGGTCCCTCAAGTTTCAGTGAATTTTGGAATTAGTCCCTCATCAAAACTTTATACCAATTTAGTCCTTCATCTTTCAAAATGTGTGAATTTAGTCCTTTTAACCAAATTTTGTTAAGTTTATCTAATGTTTCAAGCGCATTTCATGATAGTATTTAAGTTAACATTGAAGCAAAAATGTGTCAAACAGTGTAAATAATTTAAATACTATCATGAAATGTGCTTGAAACGTCAGGTAAACTTAACAAAATTTGGTTAAAAGGACTAAATTCACGTATTTTGAAAGAAGAAGGACTAAATTGGTCAAAAATTTTGATGAGGGACTAATTCCAAATTTCGCTGAAACTTGAAGAACAAAAACATATTTAACCCTTTTAACTATATATATATATATATATATATATATATATATATATATATATATATGCGGAGGATCATTGGAGCAGGGGTGCCCATGGCCCCTCTCTCCTCCCCACAATTTTTAATTTTTTATATTATATATATTAATTATTTTCAATTTTTTAAATATTTTAATTGTTTTATTATATGTAACATATAGAAATTAATAAAAGTTGAATGATGTATTTTTTTATTTATTTTATAAGACATAACATTTAATGTTAATAAATATTAAAATATAAAATCAAATATAATAAATAATAAAAATATTTATTAAGATATTTTTTATTTTTTTTCACTGTATTTTTAATTTTTTCAGAAGTTATATTGATCTCACACTCTCACATGTTTTCTTTTCGTTTTGAGAATAAAGAAACAGTTAAATACAAACTTATTCTTTTTTCTTTCATTTATCATTTGTTCTCTTTCATTTGTGAAGACAAAAGGTAATTTTTTCGCATTACTTGATAATGAAATATTTGTTTAATAGTTAACATTATTTTTTACCACATGAGCCTTATATTCATTTTTTATGATTATAGGAAAAACATGATTGTACTATGTGTTTTTTCATAATCATCTTTTAATGGAACTTGATTGTCATTGATTTTTTTCTTTTAGTAACTTAATTTTTATTTTTTTAATTAAATTATGATAAATTATTTTTTAATCTTAAACTTAAAAAAGAAATAGGTATATTGATGAATAATAAAAGAATAGATTTATTTCTTAAAAGTGATAAAAAGAAAGCTATTGGTGAAGATGAAATCAATACAAATTCAATATCTTAGCTTTATGTATCCTGAATCATGATACAAATGATCATATTGTTCTATTATAACGTGTTTTATATTAATTTTTTGGAACATGTTTATATTTACATTGAAAAATAAATAGTTGAAAATTTTAGTTTTGACTCAATTATGGATGAGTTCAAAAATTTAAAAAACAAAGGACAATCCTTTGTATATGTGTGATTTCTTTTGTAGATACATAGTTATACTAAATTATTTATTCATTTTTATTGTGTTAATGACAATAATTAAATATATAAATTTTGAATTTTGAATATATTATTTTGACTCCCCCAACATTATTAGTCAAGATCCGCCAATATA